>Ga0209099_1000885_pt1 | contig 33388 bp, 25 predicted proteins | sample AD_JPNHW2_MetaG_FD_184430 | JGI IMG/M metagenome (GOLD analysis project Ga0209099, IMG submission 184430) | Active sludge microbial communities of municipal wastewater-treating anaerobic digesters from Japan - AD_JPNHW2_MetaG (SPAdes) (version 2) | ecosystem: Engineered > Bioreactor > Anaerobic... | reverse complement strand
AGTAAATCGTTGAATATCTTCATAGATTCATTATCTTTGATTCGAAGATACCGAGAACTTTCTTGATGTATGCCGTCAAACCCTTGTATTTATTAACAATCTGAGTTTAAAGACAGACTCTAATTAGAGCAGGCTATACATTTTTCCCGGAAGAATCTTTACGATACCTTCAAATTCTAAATTCAGCAGGGCGGCAGCCACCAGGCTGGTAGTCGTCTGAAGCTCCATGCAAATAGCATCAACACTCAGTTGAATGTTCTTTTCAAGGAGTTTTACGATGGCGTCTTCGTCGGGGCTGAGATTCACGAATAGTTTTCTTTGCACAACCGGGCTTTTATGTTTTTTTGTATCCCAGCCCATGATGTATTTTATATCCGCGGCCGACTGGATAAGAGCGGCTTTGTTGGTTTTTATAAAATGGTTACATCCCTCGGAATACGTATCTGAAATTTTTCCGGGCACGGCAAAAACATCACGGTTGTATGAATTGGCAATATCTGCGGTGATCAACGCCCCTCCTTTCCTGGCCGCTTCAACGACTATGGTGGCATCGGAAAGGCCGGCAATGATCCTGTTCCTTTTAGGGAAATTTTCCCTGTCGGGATTAGTTTCACTAATGTAGTCTGTGATAAGCCCTCCTTTTTCCAGCATTTTCTGTGCAATAGTCCTGTTAACCGCCGGATATATCCTGTCAAGCCCGTGGGCTAAGACACCTACTGTTTCCAGGTTGTTTTTCAGCGCTTCTTTGTGTGCATAAGAATCAATTCCATGAGCCAGGCCGCTGACAATAAGCACGTCACTATCAGCCAGCCCTTCCACAATGTTTTTGCAGCATTCCTTCCCGTAATCAGTGGCGCTGCGGGTACCGATGATGCTTACTATTTTTGATTTGTTTAATTCTGCATTCCCTTTAAAGTAAAGCATCATCGGAGAATCGATGCAATTTTTCAGCCGGTGAGGATAGGAGTCTTCAGTAAAGAAGAAACAGCCGATCTTATATTTTTCAATAAACCTGATTTCTTTTTCTGCCCTTTTCAGCGCGTCATTACGTCCGTTAATTATAGAGTTGGCAAGAATTTCCCGTATTCCGGGGATCTTCATCAAATGTTGTTTTTTTTCTTCAAAAACCGCCTCCACCCCTCCGCAGTATGCAATCAGTTTTTTACCAGTAATGTCGCCAATTCCGGGTATCAATGTAACAGCGATCTGAAATAACATCATGATAAAAGCATTATGTTTTATTAAGGAAAAAAGAGCATAAAACTAACAAAATATTTGAAATCAGCATTTTTTTATAAAAAATGATTTGAAAAACAAATAAGAATTATTTTTTAATCATTAGAAAATCAGTTATTTAATTGCCGGGTTACAAGAACAGGGTTATTGTAGTAAATAATACATAAATTTGTAGCGCTAAAAAATGAGCTTAAAAATTTTTATATGAAAAGAAGATATTTTTTTCTCACTTTAATTTCTCTGTTTATTTCAGCCGGTTCAGTTTTTTCTCAGGATGCTACCGTAAAAGGAGTAATATATAATGGCACTACAAAAGAAACCATCCCGGGTGTCAGTGTGCTCACCAGCGAAAAAACAGGCGTAACCTCGGAGCTTGATGGTTCTTTTACGGTCAAAGTTCATAGTGGAAAAGCGGTAAGGCTGGTTTTTAAATTGCTTGGATATGGCAATACCACTAAATTATTAGAAATAAAACCCGGCGAAACAAAGGTTTTCGATATTGAAATGTTTGAGAAGTCTACTGCTATTGAGGGTGTCGTGGTAAGCGCCGGTAAATTCGAGCAAAAAATTTCTGATGTTACCATGTCAATGGATGTGATAAAGCCCAGCCAGATCGAAAACCGAAATACAAATAATATAACTGCTTCTCTGAATAAAATTTCGGGTGTGGACATTAATGACAATCAGCCCAGTATCCGCGGAGGCAGCGGTTACAGCTACGGGGCGGGGAGCCGGGTAATGGTGCTTGTAGACGACCTCCCGATGCTTTCGCCGGATGGTGGGGATTCCAAATGGAACTATTTACCAATTGAAAACCTGTCGCAGGTGGAGGTTATCAAAGGTGCATCGTCGGCACTTTTTGGCTCCTCGGCATTAAATGGCGTGATAAACCTCAGAACAGCCTATCCGAAAGCAAAACCTGAAACTAAAATATCTGTAAATACCGGGATTTACCTGAATCCGAAAAGAAGACAAGCGGCCTGGTGGTATGATGATGATTATATCTATGCAAACACGGTCATGGGTAAAATAATTAACCCGCTTTCACTGTTTGGGGTCAAGAACCCGGGATTTGGCGGTGTGAGTTTTTCACATTCCCGGCAAATAGGACAATTTGATCTTGTCGTAGGTGGCAATATTTTCGAATTTCAGAGTTTCCGCCAGGATGAAGGTGAAGCAAGAGGAAGAGCCAACATTAACTTCAGGTACAGGGCAAAAAAAATCGAAGGGCTTTCGGTGGGATTGAATGCTAATTATATGTATCAGGACAAGCATAATTTCTTTTTATGGAGGGATTCTGATTCGGGGATTTACCGTCAGAACAATCCGGCTGTTCCCATTACTGGTTACCGTGTTAATGTAGATCCTTATTTTTTGTACTTTAATAAACGCGGCAGTAAGTACACTCTTAAAACGAGGTATTACAGACAAACCAATCATAATTCGGCTGACAGCTCCATGAATAATGATTCTGATATTATATATGCAGATTATCAGTACCAGCATAAATTCCAGGATAAATACAACCTGACAGCGGGTTTAATGGGCAGTTACAGCAGATCAACCGCCTTACTGTATCAGACCGACCATCATGGCACAAATGCTGCGATTTACATACAATTTGATGCAAAAGTCTGGAAAAGGGTGTCTTTTTCACTTGGGTTAAGAGGGGAATATTCCCGCATTGATAAGGATGAAACGGAATCTTCTTTCTCTATCAGATCAAAAAAAGACACCATAATAATACCCATAGAACCGGTTTTAAGAGCCGGGGTAAATGTTGAATTGGGCGAATATACTTTTCTCAGGGCATCGTATGGCCAGGGGTACCGCTTTCCATCAATTGCCGAGAAATATATCAAAACATCCATCGGTGGCCTTAATATTTTCCCCAACCCGAAGTTGGAAGCAGAATCAGGATGGAGTGCTGAAATAGGATTAAAACAAGGTTTCAGGGTTGGCTCGTGGTTGGGTTTTGTTGATGTGGCCGGTTTTTGGACACAATATAAAAATATGATGGAGTTTACCTTCGGTATTTATAAACCGGATACCGCACTGTATCCGACATTGAATGATGTGGGCTTAAAATCCTTAAATGTAGGACATGCCAGGATTGCCGGTGTTGATGCCTCCATAACAGCAAAGGGAATGATCTTTGGCTTTCCGTCGACACTGGGCTTGAGTTACATATATACAGATCCGGTAAATCTTGATTACGACCCTGCAGATACCAATAGTGTTAAAGTGCTGAAATACCGCTATTATCATGCTGTAAAAAGCGATTTTGAGGTACAATTCTATTTTTTTACCATTGGCCTGTCTTATATTTATAACAGCCGTGTGATTAATATTGATAAAGCCTTTGAAGGAGAACTGATCCCGGGGGTTTCATCATCGAACCTGTTACCGGGTCTTAAAGCATACAGAAAAGAACATGATAAAGGTTATCACGTGCTTGATCTGAGAATGCTTTTTGATATTAATAAAAATCACCGGATCGGATTGTTTGTTAATAATATTCTGAATTCTGAATACATGACCCGTCCCGGCTTTATTGAAGCACCAATTAATGTTGCGGTTCAGTACTTTTTGAAATTTTAATGAGCCGGTTTTTTATTCATCGTTTTTATTATTTGTTTAATCATTCATTTTAAGTGATTTGACCGTCTTATTAAGATTTTTTAACAAAAAAAATATTAATCAGTAATTATTGTTTTTTTTTAATCAAACAGCACAAATCCTTAGATAAACAGCATGTATAGAAGCGTTTTGAAAACGGCATTTTTTAAGCCGGATGCCAATATTTTGATTAACAGGATGTTGTGTTGGGATAATTGTATGAATTATTTTGTAATTTTGCAGCGCTAAAAAACGTAGTCAACGAAAAGCTTTTTTATGAAAAAAATATTACTTTTTTTATTTGTCAGTTTAGTATGCTTCATCAGTTCTTTTGCCCAGCAGGCCACCATTAAGGGAACGATCTTTAACGGAAAGTCGAAAGAAACCATACCCGGAGTGAACGTTATTCTGAATCAAACCACAGGCGTCGTTTCAGATATTGATGGCCGTTATTCTTTGAAGGTTGACCCCGGCAAAGTAACCATCACCTATAAATATATCGGGTTCACTACCATTGTGAATACTTATGATCTGAAACCGGGCCAGACAAAAATAGAAGACATCCAGATGTACGAAGAATCTATGATTATTGAAGGTATTGTGGTGAGTGCCGGTAAGTTTGAACAAAAATTATCAGATGTAACTATTTCGATGGCCGTGTTAAAACCTGACAGGATAGAGAAACAAAATACCAATAATCTTAGTGAAGTAATAAATAAAATACCCGGCGTTGATGTTTTTGACGGACAACCCAGTATCCGTGCCGGAAGCGGGTATAGCTACGGCGCCGGAAGCCGTGTCATGGTGATGATGGACGATATGCCACTGCTTTCTCCTGATGCCGGCGATGCCAAATGGAACTATATGCCTATTGAAAACACTGCCCAGGTGGAGGTAATAAAAGGCGCATCATCAGCATTGTTTGGCTCTTCTGCACTCAACGGGGTTATCAATCTGCGCACGGCTTTTCCTAAAGATAAACCTCAGACCAAAATCACCATTAACGAGGGTGTTTACCTGAATCCCAAACGCAAAGAATTAATCTGGTGGGATGAATATACTCCTGATTATACCAATACCCTGATGGCAAAGATTATTAACCCGCTGTCACTTTTCGGCATGAAAAACCCCGGATTTGGAGGTGTTACTTTTTCACACCTTCATAAATTCGGACAATTTGATCTGGGCGTGGGCGGTAACTTTTTTGAAGACCAGGGATTCCGTTATCCTAACGGAGAAAGCCGCGGCCGCGCTAATGTGAATATGCGTTACCGTGTAAAGAAAATTGAAGGACTGTCTTTTGGTCTTAATCTAAATGCGATGTATGCGGCCACATCCAATTTTTTCCTGTGGGGAAATGCTGATTCTGCCGCCTATATGCAGCGAACCGATGCGATAACCCATAACAAGGGCTTCCGTGCCAATGTAGATCCTTATTTTTTATACTTTAACAAAAGAGGAAGCAAATATACACTGAAATTAAGATGGTTCCGTACATCTAATCTGTTTCCAAACGAACCTGATAAAAATAATATTTCAGATATTTATTATGGTGATTATCAATATCAACATAATTTTAAGGGAATACACAACCTCACTGCCGGAATTTCGGGAAGTTATTCTAACAGTCAGGCAGAACTTTTCGGAGAACATGATGGGGTGAATATTTCCATTTATACTCAGTACGATGCGAAATTCTGGAAGAAATTATCGATATCCTTAGGCCTTCGCGGAGAGTATTACAGGATTGATACAGCCATTTCTGAGTCAACATTTTCTTTTAAAATAAAAGGAAAGGATCATTCAATGCCGATAACACCTGTTTTTCGTGCAGGAGTTAACTACCAGGCAGCCAAATATACGTTTATCCGGGCTTCATTTGGCCAGGGATACCGTTTTCCGTCAGTTGCAGAAAAGTTTATCAAAACAAACATTGGCGGTCTGAATCTTTTTCCTAACAAACAGTTAAAACCCGAAACCGGCTGGGCTGCAGAAATAGGAATCAAACAGGGCGTAAAAATCGGGAAATGGAACGGATACCTTGATCTTGCGGGTTTCTGGACCGAATATAAAAATATGATGGAGTTTACTTTTGGAGTTTACAAACCGGATACAGCGCTGTATCCTACACTTGATGATATCGGTTTTAAATCATTAAATGTCGGACATGCACGTATCAGCGGGATCGATGCCACATTTACCGGGCAGGGGACACTGTTTGGTTTTCCGGCTACGATATTGGCAGGATATACTTATACCTACCCGATCAATTTGGATTATGATGCCGCAGATACAACCGGTAACAGCATGAAAATATTAAAATACAGATTCCTGCATTCGGTAAAGGTCGACTTTGATATTACATTTCAGATTTTTACATTGGGAATCGGCATGATATATAACAGCAATATGATAAATATTGATAAAGCATTTGAAGGTGAATTGATTCCAGGGGTCTCCTCCTCGGATTTGCTCCCGGGACTGAAAGAATACAGGGATAAACATAACAAAGGTTATACTGTGGTGAATCTTCGTGGATTATTCGATATTACTGAAACACAAAGGGTAGGGATTTATGTCAATAATTTATTTAATAAGGAATATATGACACGCCCCGGTTTTATGGAAGCACCAAGAAATATTGCAATACAATACAGTCTGACTTTTTGATCAATTGTCCGGGAAAAAGAATATTCTGATCTGTCCGCTCAACTGGGGGCTTGGGCATGCCAGCCGTTGCATTCCGATAATAAAAATTTTAAATCAGGCCGGGCATCATATGGTCATTGCTGCCGGTGATGATGTAACAGCACTGCTGAAGAGTGTTTTTCCTGAAAATGAATTCATTAAGTTTGATGACTATCATATCAGGTATTCTAAAGGGAAAAATCTTGTACGAAAGATAATTTTTCAGATCCCGAAAATTTTATTCAGAATTTTATCAGAACATAATAAACTGAAATCAATAATCAGGCAATACAATATAGATACAGTCATTTCAGATAACAGGATGGGCCTCTGGAATAGGAAAACCCGTTCGATCTATATTACTCATCAGCTATTTATTAAAAGCCCGAAAGAGAATGCGGGGCTTGAACATTTATTAATAAAGATCCACAGGTATTTCATTATGAAATACGATGTTTGTTGGATTCCTGACCTGCCCGGTGATTTTAAGCTTTCGGGCGACCTTTCGGGGAAATATCCTGTGCCTGAAAATACCCGGTTTATTGGCTTGCTTTCTGATTTTTGCGGGGAAAAATCATCCTCTCAGATTAATTTTGAAATTTGTGCCGTTGTCTCCGGCCCTGAACCACAGCGGACACTTTTTCAAAACTTACTTTTAAAACAACTGAAGCAGTCGGGCAAAAAAGCAGTGATCATTTTGGGTGTGCCATCGGCAAGTGTCATTAAAACAACAGAAGAACATATTACAATTTTTAATTATCTGCCTCCGTCTGAGATCCAAAAATATTTTATGTGTTCAGATTATGTAATCGCACGCTCGGGATATTCCACCATAATGGATTTGGCAACCACAGGCAGAAAGGCAATACTGGTACCAACTCCCGGACAAACCGAACAGGAATATCTTGCCCGGTATTTGTCGCAAAAAAAAATATTTTACGCTGCTGAACAAGACAAATTCAGGCTGGATGAGGCACTAAAACATGCGGTTGATTATGCGGGGATTTGTGTGCCACAGGATTTGGAAAACCTGAAAGAAGAAATTTTAAGTGCAATTTAATGACGGGTTATTCTCTTTTTCATTAATTTTGACCAAAGCTATCTAAAATGCTAAAACGTAATAAATGGCTGCTGATAACCCTTGGCGTGATCATCGTGGGTTTTCTGGTATGGTACTATTCAAATATTGTCGTTTATATTCTTGTGGCTGCCGTGCTTTCTGTTATGGGAGCTCCTCTGGTGCAGTTGCTCGACCGTATCCGTATCGGGAAAAGAAAATTTCCGCATACGTTGAGCGCAATCACAACCCTTATTGTTATTTATGCCTTGATATTTGGTTTTTTTGCTTTGGTTGTTCCCATGCTGGTATCACAGATTACCACACTTTCATCCATTGACCCTGATGTTTTGCTGACCGGGTTACAAGGGCCAATTGCATGGCTCGAGAATTTTCTGAGAAACAATCAGATAATTCAACCTGAAGATAGTTTTAATGCAATAGTATCTGACAAAATAATGTCGTTTATAAGCCTCACCAATGCTGAAGACCTGGCGGGAACATTATTCGGGGTTGCCAGCCGTTTTATAGTTGCTGTATTTGCTATAGGTTTTATTACTTTCTTCTTCCTGAAACAGGATAGAATGCTGATAAAGACCATCATGCTATTAACACCTGTGCGGTTACAATCAGAGATAAAGCATATTTACCTGAAAATAATCAGGCTGCTATCAAAATACTTTTTAGGATTAAGTCTCGACCTGTTGATTGTAATGACGCTCATTACGATTTGTATGAGCATATTCGGGTTTAAAAATGCTTTAATGATAGGCGTTTTCGCGGGAATGATGAATGTGGTGCCTTATGTCGGCCCGATCATTGGGTGGGTACTTGCTATGGTATTTGCCTCTACCGGAATCATTGAAGCCGGCGGAAATTTTGACTTGTTTACGGTCTTTCTTCAGGTCAGTTGCTCACTCGTTGCTATAAATGCCCTTGATTCATTTATATTCCAACCCACGATTTATGCAAATGTGGTGAAAGCACACCCGCTTGAAATATTTCTCGTAATTCTTATTGCCGGCAGCACAGCCGGAGTTCTTGGAATGGTGCTGGCGATTCCCACCTATACAGTAATCCGTATTGTGGCAAAAGAATTTCTGATACAATATCCGGTCATTAAACGTTTGACCAAAAATATCTGACGGTGTTCAAAGCAGAGGTATACGATTTTTTCCGCTTATTCATGCTGATAAGCAGAAAAAAAATGCTGAATTATTTCAAATTGAAAAGTTCATATTTATTTTCAAGTATGTCGGGAAAGCCTGCGCATAAGGGAAAACCTGCTTTTATATCTGTTGAGCCCACGACTTTATGTAACCTCAGATGCCCGGAATGTTTTACCACGAAGCCCGGATTTACGCGGCCGAAAGGAAATTTAACAAAAGAAACCTTTGAAAAAATTATTTCTCAGTCGGCAGAATACGCCTTTTATCTGAATCTGTATTTTCAGGGAGAACCTTTTTTGAATTTCGGCCTGCTTGATTTTATTACGTATGCAAAGCAATCAGGATTCTATGTGTCCGTTTCTACCAACGGGCATTTCATTGATGAAACGATTGCGGAAAAATTGATCCATAGCGGGCTGGACAGGCTGATAATTTCCCTTGACGGAACCGACGCGGAAACCTATAGTAAATACAGAAAGGGTGGTGACTTTGATACGGTGGTAAATGGCGTCAGAACGCTTGTGGAACTAAGAAAAAAAATGAAATCAAAAATTCCGTTTCTTGAAATTCAATTTGTGCTGACACGCAAAAATCAGCATCAGCAAAAAGACATAAAAGATCTGGGGAAAAAACTTGGCGCGGACAAAGTGTCAATAAAATCATTTCAGTTATTGAATTATGACAAGGCCGGCGAATGGGTGCCTGATATAAACTCCCGCTACACTTTTTCTGATGATGGCTCTGTAAAAGCAAAGAACAAACTGCTCAACCGCTGTTTTCGCATGTGGAGTTCCTGCGTGGTAACCTGGGACGGAAATGTGATACCATGTTGTTTCGATAAGAACGCTTCCTGCATGATGGGAAATATTAATCAGCAAAACTTGTCGGAAATATGGAACAATGATGTTTACAACAATTTTAGAAAAAAAGTTTTTTCAGAACGCAAAAACATAGATATTTGCTGCAATTGCAGCGAGTGAAATTAATCTGAGTATAAAATGAAAAGAATAGCAATATTCGCTTCGGGCAACGGCAGCAATGCAGAAAATATCATCAACTATTTTTCGGCAAAAAACAGTGTTGAAGTTGCATTAATCCTGACCAATAACAAAAATGCTTTTGTTATCGAACGGGCAAAAAATCATGGTATTCCAAGTTTTGTTTTTACTTCCGGAGAGCTGAAAGAAACAACTATTGTTCTTGATAAATTGAAAGAATACTACACAGATTTTATTGTACTGGCGGGCTTTCTGCTGATGATCCCTCAAAAAATCATTCAGGCTTATCCCGGGAAAATCATAAATATTCATCCTGCATTATTGCCGAAATATGGGGGGAAAGGGATGTATGGCGGTATTGTTCACGAAGCCGTTCATAAATCCGGCGACACCGAAACCGGTATTTCTATTCATTATGTCAACGAAAAATATGATGAAGGTGCGATCATATTTCAGGCACGATGTCCGCTTACTAAAGACGATACCCCCGAAACCATAGCACAAAAAGTGCATACGCTGGAATACCGGTATTTTCCTGAAATCATTGAAAAAGTATTTTTTGGAAAATCATTGGACTAAAACCCTGATGATTTTTGCAGGAAAGTGTCAGGGTGACTGCGTGCAGGGTTTTTCCGTAGCCTGTCACCCCGACATTGTTATAACCCTTTAGGAATAGCCGCTATCAGATTTCTGGTGTACGCAGTTTTCGGATCTTTATAGATATCATCCGCCAGGCCGTATTCAATGACCTTGCCGTTTTTCATCACCATCATGCGGTCCGACATGTATTTTACCACCGACAGGTCGTGCGAAATAAAGATCAAAGAAAAATGGTATTCTTTTTTTAGCTGGTTAAGCAGGTTGAGAACCTGGGCCTGTACGGATACATCCAGTGCGGAAACCGACTCGTCGCAGATAATGAACTTTGGCCGGAGGGCAAGCGCACGGGCTATACATATACGTTGGCGCTGTCCGCCCGAGAGTTCGTGCGGATAGCGGTCGAAAATATTTTCGTTGAGGTTAACTTTATTTAATAATCCGAGGGCAATGTTTTTTCTTTCAATGGAGTTGGCGCCCAGGCGGTGAATACGCATGCCTTCGGTAATTGCATTGCCGACTGTTAAACGTGGGTTGAGCGATGAGTAGGGATCCTGAAAAATGATCTGAAAATCTTTGCGGATCTTTCTCAGCTTGTTTTTGGAATAGGACGTTATGTCGTTTCCGAAAAAAACAATTTTTCCGCTTGTGGGTTCTATCAGCCTTAATATTGTTCGTCCCAGGGTGGTCTTGCCACAGCCGGATTCACCCACAATGCCGAGGGTTTCGCCGGGAAAAACCCGGAAGCTCACATCGTCAACCGCTTTGAACTTTGAGGATGATCGGAACAAACCCCGTTTCAGCGTAAAATATGTTTTGATGTGGCCGGCATCGAGCATAGGTTCGTTTTCATAAATAGCATCCAGTGATTGCCGGCGTTCTTCGGGACTTATCTCGTTAAAAATGCCGTCAAGATCGTTTGCGATGAATTTATCAACGGTTGGCAACTGTTTATAACGCACATCCAGTTTTGGCCTGCAAGCAAGTAAACCCCTGGTATAAGGGTGTTGTGCGTTTTTAAAAATATGGCTGACAACTCCCTGTTCCACCACTTCGCCTTTAAACATCACCAGCACATAATCTGCAATTTCTGCAATAACACCAAGGTCGTGCGAAATAAAAATAATACTCATCCCGTATTTCTGTTGCAGGTGCTTCATCAGCTCAATAATGTTTTTCTGTACCGTCACATCCAGGGCTGTCGTTGGCTCGTCGGCGATCAGCAGCGATGGCTGGCAGCTCATGGCTATCGCGATCATCACCCGTTGCCGCTGCCCGCCCGAAAGTTCGTGCGGATAGGATTTGTAGACTTTTTCCGGATCAGGAAGCATCACCTCTTTGAACCATTCCAGGGTTATTTTCTTCGCCTCTTTTTTATTGACTTTCTGATGTAGTTGTATTGTTTCTGCAACCTGTCTTCCGCATTTATAAACGGGGTTCAGCGATGTCATCGGCTCCTGAAAAATCATTGCCAATTCGGCGCCCCTGAATTTTCTCCGGTTTTTTTCATTTTGCGAAAGAATATCTGTAGTGGTTCCATCTTTATCAGCGAACATGGCCTTTCCCGAAGTTATTGTTGCTATGCCTTGCGGGAGCAATCCCATCAAAGCCAGCGATGTTACCGATTTTCCGGACCCGGATTCTCCGACAATTCCAATGGTTTTTCCTTTTTCAAGGGAAAAAGATACGTTTTTTACGGCATGGACAATACTGTTTTCGCCTTTAAAATCAACACTCAGATGTTGCAGGTCGAGCAGGGGCATTTGAAATGTTTTATTAGAGGCTGTCTCAAAATACACTTTTAATGATTTTCACCGCCTTCTTACCCCTTCCCTAAAGGGTGGAAGTCGCTGAAAATCAGCACACCCTTCAGGGATGGGGTAATGATGATTTTCAGCAAAGGCTATATTTGAGAAAGCCTCGTTTCAGAAAAAATATTTTATTTTTCGCTTGGAGTTAAATTACGGTATCTGTCGCCTGTTTCCTTGATGATCATCCGGTACCATTCGTCGCTGTACCTTGGATGGTCTACCACAGAAGATTCTTTTGTTTTTCCTTTGGTTTTAACGTTCCCGTCCATGTATTTTGTGAAAAGATATCCATAAAACTGTTTCCAGCGGGCAACGAGTTCATTTCCTGTCTTGACGGAATATTGGGTCACAAGTTCAGTGGCTTTTTGAGGCGAAATTTTATAAAGTTCAGCAGCTTTTTTATCAATTTCGGGAACGTCCTGTTGTATGTATTTTGTTTCAAGTTCTTTCTGAAGTGTCCGGATCTCTGGTATAATGTCACTGTAGCGCGTATAAGCGAAATTTGAAACCTGGTTAAAGACCCAGAAACCAGCATTTTCGTTAAATGTCACCATATCTCCAAGGCCAACGGCATAGGATTCGGGAACTTTGGTAATGCCGCAGTACATAGGTGCATATACCGTGCTGTAGGTGTCATCCACTCCAAACCAAAATATACCGCCTATGGGATCCGGTATCGAGCCACGGCTCTGGGCAACAAAAGAAAAGCCGGTCTGCTGTGTCGAGGTGGCTCTTTCATGGATATAATCTCCGCCATCCTGGCTCCAAGTCATCGGCCTCCAGCGATAGGGGCATTTAAAGGGGCCGGCGCCGAGGTCTGTAGTCATATCCATTGGAGTACCTTCATAATGGTCGCGCATTATTTCCATCACATCATAAACCGAAAGTTTTCTGTCGGGTTTTATCCATAAAGGGAATCTGTTTTTCAGGTTTTCGCCCATGGCATAATCCTGATATTGTGCCATTTCTTTGCTGAAACGGTTAAATCCGGCCCACACACGGGCTTCGCAAAAACGGGCAGCGCCAAAATCGATGGGGGCATAAGCATCGCAAAAACTGAATTCTGCATCCTTTTTATTGAAATAACCCTTTGCCCGGGCAAATTCGATCACATCAGCAGAATAAATACATTCGATAGTAGGTAAGTCGATTTTTTTATACTGAAGGTTTGTGATAGATGTTTTTCCATCAGCCAGGGGAAAAGTGGTGATTCGTGCCTGGTTGGCATGGCCGCTGATACAACCATCGGGTATGCGGCGTGCAACCCATACCGCCCCTTTGTTGCCAACGCCCTTGCCGATCATTTCAAATATCCAGGCTTCATTTTTGTCGGCAATTGAAAATGATTCTCCCGAGCTGCAGTATCCGTATTCGGCAAGCAGTTCGCCAATAAGCTTTATGGCTTCACGGGCTGTCTTGCATCTTTGGAGGGCTATGTATATCAGGCTGCCGTAGTCCATGATACCCGCTCTTGTTGAATCTTCCAGTTCGGCCCTGCCGCCGAAAGTAGTTTCTCCAATGGCAAGCTGGTGTTCATTCATGTTTCCCACGACAGAGTATGTATGAAGGGCTTGTTTTATTTTTCCGCGATATTCTCCGGTGTCCCATTCATAAACATCCATCAGCGTTCCTTCCGGATAATCCTGGGCCGGTCGGAAATACAGTTCGCCATAAAGCTGGTGCGAGTCGGCGGTATAGCATATCATCACTGAGCCATCGGTGGAAGCTCCCTTGGTGATGATGAAGTTAGTACACCCATAGCTGTTTTGAAATACAAAAAGCAGCAGAACTGCTGTCGTCAGAAATAATTTTCTCATAGTATGATTTTTTTGATTAGAAATGATTGTCAAAAGTAGTAAATTTTTGCTTTGTGGATATAGATGTTTTAACAACATTATTGAAAACACGTTAAAAAGATAATTACAAAAATTGTCATCATAATGACTAAATTTAGCTAAAAAATTCTACGGTTTTATCCGCAACTTCCAATTTTATTTTTCGTCCCAAAATCAAAGCCCTGTTATCGTTAATATGCCCGGCAGGAAATCCGAAACAAACCGGATAGTCAAAATTGGCAACATGTTCTGAAATAATTTCATAAGCTGTTTTTCCGAATGGAACGGTATTGTCGTTCATGTTTTCCATTCCGCCAACAATAAGCCCTGCAAGGTTTTGCAGTTTGCCGCTGCGCCTGAGCTGCACCATCATGCGGTCAATATGATACAGGTATTCTTCAAGGTCTTCAATAAATAATATTTTTCCTTCGGTGTCAGCATCGGAAACAGAATCACTCAAAGCATACAAAATTGAAAGATTGCCGCCTGTCAGAATTCCTGTTGTACTGCCGTTCCGGTTGAACGGATGGGGTTCTGTTTTGTATGTCAGCTTTTCCCCGAACAGCAACGACTTCATGCTTTCAAGAGCTTCGGGCGTATTGGTTGTAAAATTTAGCGGCATAGTGCAGTGGATCGTTTCCGAATTATATATATGGTTGATATGCGAGTGTAATACCGTTACATCACTGTATCCGGCTATCCATTTTGCATTTTCCGGAAACATCGAAAAATCAAGGCCGTCGATAATGCGCATGGTGCCATAGCCGCCACGGGCGCAGATGATAGCTTTTACCTCCTTGTTGTTCAGCAATTCCTGAAACCCCTCTTTACGTTCCACATCGGTACCTGCATACTGATGATGACTTTTGAAAAGGTTGGATGCAAAAACCGGTTGCAGCCCCCAGCTTTTAAATATTTCCAATGCAGGCTGAAGCTCCTCAGGGCTGATTTTGCGGGCGGGCGCGGCGATGCCTATTTTGTCGCCTTTTTTGAGATATGATGGTGTTTTCAATGTGCCGTCAATTTTCAGATGGTAATTAATTTTATGAAAGTGAACCGAATTCGTTAATTTTGCAGCTTAAAAAATTTTCCGAAAATTAGTAAAAAACACGCTTCCAATGGACCCCAAAGAAAAAAAATACAAACGTACCACTGTTACTTCTGCATTGCCTTATGCCAATGGCCCCGTACATATTGGTCACCTGGCGGGAGTTTATATTCCGGCCGATATCTATGTCCGCTACCTGCGGATGAAAGGCGAGGATGTGGTATTTATCGGCGGTTCCGACGAACACGGTGTGCCGATCACCATTAAGGCAAGAAAAGAAGGTATCACCCCGCAGCAAGTGGTTGACAAATATCATAAGATCATCAAAGATTCTTTTGAAGAATTTGGTATCTCGTTCGATATTTATTCCCGGACCTCAAATAAAGTACATCATGAAACAGCTTCGGAAATTTTCAGAACCCTTTACGATAAAGGAGAATTTGTAGTTAAGACTTCCGATCAGCTTTATGATGAAGAACAAAAACAGTTTCTTGCCGACAGGTATGTTACCGGTACCTGTCCGCATTGCAATAACGACAGGGCTTACGGTGATCAGTGCGAAAGCTGCGGTACATCCTTAAATGCCACCGACCTGATAAATCCCCGTTCTGCCCTCAGCGGGAATATCCCGGTAATGAAACAAACCAAACATTGGTACCTGCCTCTCGATAACTATGAACCCTGGCTGAAACAATGGATACTGGTAGATCACAAAGAATGGAAAACCAATGTTTACGGGCAGTGTAAATCGTGGCTTGACCAGGGATTGCAGCCCCGCGCCGTTACGCGCGACCTGGACTGGGGCGTGAAAGTCCCTGTGGAAGGCGCCGATGGAAAGGTGCTGTATGTATGGTTTGACGCGCCGATAGGATATATTTCCGCTACAAAAGAATGGGCGGCTGAGAAAGGAAAAAACTGGGAACTTTATTGGAAAGACAAAGAAACACGCCTGTTGCATTTTATCGGGAAGGACAATATCGTGTTCCATTGTATTATATTTCCGGCTATCCTCCATGCCGAAGGCAGCTACATACTTCCCGACAATGTACCGGCCAATGAATTTCTGAACCTCGAAAGCGATAAAATTTCCACTTCACGAAACTGGGCTGTCTGGCTGCACGAATATCTGGCTGATTTTCCGGGGAAACAGGATGTTCTGCGCTATGTGCTTACGGCGAATGCCCCCGAAACAAAAGATAATGACTTCACATGGAAAGATTTCCAAACCAAAAACAACAGCGAACTCGTTGCCATACTTGGAAATTTTGTGAACCGGGCGGTCGTGCTTACTCAAAAATTCTATAACGGAGTGGTTCCTTCGAGAACGGAACTGACAGAAATAGACCGCCATCTTATTGAAGAAATAAAAGCCTTTCCAGAACGCATAGCTTCATCTATTGATAATTTCAGGTTTCGCGAAGCCCTAGGTGAGATGATGAACCTGGCACGCCTCGGAAATAAATATCTTGCCGACAGTGAACCCTGGAAAATATTTTCCACCAATCCCGAACGCGTTCAGACCATATTAAATTTGTCTTTACAGATTTGCGCCAACCTTGCGGTGGTTACGTATCCATTTTTACCCTTTACTTCCGAAAAAATTAAAAAAATGCTGAATTTGGAATATACAGGGTGGAGTGACTCAGGCAGCGTAGATATGTTAAAAGAAAATTCAAAACTTGTTGAGACATCATTGCTTTTTGAGAAAATTGAAGATAATGCGATTTTGGCACAGGTTGAAAAATTAAACAAAACCAAAGAACTGAATAGTATGAGCGAAACTCATATTCCTCCAGCCAAACAGGACATTTCATACGAAGAATTTGCTAAACTCGACATACGCACCGGGACAATACTTACCGCCGAAAGAGTGCCCAAAACGGATAAGCTGCTTAAGCTTACCGTTGATACGGGACTTGATAAACGAACAGTGGTTTCGGGCATTGCAGCTAATTATGATCCCGAAAAAATTATCGGCCAAAAAGTCGTGATCCTGGTGAACTTACAACCCCGCATGTTACGTGGAATACAGTCGCAGGGCATGATACTGATGGCAGAAAATTCAAAAGGGGAATTATGTTTTGTGCATCAGGAAAAAGATTTTGAAAATGGGGCAGTTGTAAAATAAATGTTACTATTGTAAACATTCAAAGTCCAAAACATGCCCGACTTATTCCTTTCAGGCAGGGCAATTCCTGTGGGTCACAGTCCGGAACAGGAGAGATTATTAATGAAAATAAAAACAATGTGTAAAGATTAAATTTTACCTTGTTTTAGTCTTTTTTGTTACTCAAAAAAAATGAAAGGCCTGTAAAATCAATGTTTACAGGCCTTATTTTGTAGCCCCACCGGGAATCGAACCTGGATTTAAAGTTTAGGAAACTTCCGTTCTATCCGTTGAACTATAGGGCCAAAAACTTTTGCAAAGGTAAAATTTTTATTTTATAATGTGAACCTGAATTTAAAGTTTAGGATTCATCTCATCAGGCCTGACGACAAGCAATATCAAAACCACAGGCGCTGCCACCCTTTCGTGGCCGGCCTCATGATAAAACCGTGGCTCCAGGTGAAGAAATCCTCGACTTTGATGTAAGTAATCTGAAGAACGGCATGTATTTTATCTATGTTCAGGGGAAAAATATCAACGAACTACAGAAGATTGTTATCAAGAGGTAATATCCTGATAGGGCTTTAGTAGCATTTTCAAAATTGATAGTAAAACAATTACTCTTTTTTGCTGATGGGCTTTTATTAAGAATTTCCGCGTTCATCAATAACCTTAGAAAAAAGAATTTGGGTTTAAAAAAATTTATCGAAATTTGTTATGAGGTTGAAAACAGATAATTTTTTAAAATTATGAATAGATTGGTTTTGTTTATTGTATTTGTATTTAATTTTTTTAATTCAGTTGCCCAAATTGATTCTGCTGCAATAATTGAAAGGAATGCAGATATCTTCCGTTCTTATCTGACAACGTTAGGTAATTATTATGTTGACAGAATAAACACAACCTTATTGCTGCATAAAGGAATTGATGCCATAAATCAATCGCTTGACCCCTACACGGTTTTTTCAGACGAAAAAGAAATAGAAGCCCGCAATAAGGCCTGGAGGGGGTATCTGTTTTCAGGTATCGGCGTTAGCCTTGTTGAACGCGACAGTTTGGCTACTATTACTGATGTTTATGATAAATGCCCTGCTCATCTGGCCGGAGTAAGAACAGGAGACAGAATTTTGGCTATTGATTCTACTAATGTCAGGGGGATGCCATTCGGCGAGGTTGTTAAGAAAATTAAAGGTGAAAGCGGAACAACTGTCCATATTACTTTCGACCGCCCGGGGGTTGGGAAAATAAACATTAGTATTGTTCGTCAGGATATTATTTCCAAGTCAGTCAATTATTACGGAATGTTAAACGATAGTACCGGTTATATAAAATGTTCCCAGTTTCTTGAACACTCATACGATTCGATGCGTTATGCGCTCATAGAACTTAAAAAAAATGTGAAATTTTCTTATCTTATTCTTGATCTGCGGGATAATATTGGCGGGCTTGTTCAGGATGCCGTCAATACCGTAAATCTTTTTATTCCCAAAGGAAAACTGGTTTGCGACCTGAAATCCACTAATTACAAAGAAGATGACTATAATTATACGACGCTTTATGAACCTTTGGATACTGTCGTGAAAATAATTGCCTTGACATCAAATGTTACGGTATCATCGGGAGAAATTGTCGTGGGGGCCTTGCAGGATTACGACAGGGCTGTCATAGTAGGACAAAGAACCTATGGTAAAGGCTATGTTCAGGGAACAAAAGATCTGGCTCATAACACTCAGCTATACCTGACATGCAAACGTTATTATACGCCTTCCGGCCGTTGTCTTCAGGAGCTTGATTACACCCACAAGTATAAAGATGGTAGGGTGGATAAATTAAACGACAGTATTAAAAAAACATTTTTTACTAAAAACGGGCGAAAAGTCCTGTCAGCAGGAGGAGTGGAACCCGATGTCAGATTATCCCGCCCTGATGATTTATCAGAGATCGTGCAACTAATTGTAAATAATTATGTGTTTAGTGATTATGCTACTATGTACAGGAATACGCATGACGCCCATCCCGAAATGGAGACTTATACATTACCGGATAATGAGTTTAATGATTTTTTGAATTTGGCCACCCAAAAACTTGAAAATATCAATACTTCCGCCGAAAATGAACTGAAAAAACTTGAAGATTTATTTAAGGGAAACAATAAAAAAATAAAACATATTTTAGAAATAAAAAAACAGATTCAAAAAGAAAAACGTACCGAAATCAAACAAAATAAAGATGTTCTAAAAAAATTACTTGAAAAAGAAATACTTGTCAGATACTATAATGACGATGCAAAGATGTTTTATGTTTTTAAAAATGATGAAGAGATTAAAGAGGCTTTGAAAATATTTCCAAATAAATACAATTCGATTTTAGCAAAAACTGTTTCACAATAATTTTAATCAGAAACTTTCAATAACTTTGCTCAAATACCCGTTATCAGACAATAATTGGTGAAAATATTTTATACAAAAATTAAAAAATTATGAAAAAGAAAGTGCTCGTCAGAAGTTCATTATTAACGGTGCTTGGCACCATCATGTTCGGCTCATGTTCCACTATTCCCGATGGGGCAGTGGCCGTCAAGCCATTTGATGTAAACAGATATCTGGGTAAATGGTATGAAATTGCCCGTCTGGATTTTAAATATGAGCGCGACTTAAACAATACAACTGCCGAGTATTCGTTACGAGATGACGGCAAGATCAAGGTTGACAACAAAGGCTTTAACACCAAAACAAACGAGTGGTCACAGGCGATTGGCAAAGCAAAATTTGCCGGCGATAAAAATGAGGCAAAACTGAAAGTGTCTTTTTTTGGCCCTTTTTACACGGGTTATAACGTGATAGCTTTAGACAATGAGTATAGATATGCGCTTGTGGCCGGGAAAAATTTAAAATACCTGTGGATACTATCGCGTGAGGTTACCATACCGGACGACATAAAACAAAACTATCTGAAAACGGCAGAAGGCTTGGGCTATAAAACTTCCGACCTTCTGTGGATCGAACACGACAAGAAATAATACCGATTTGAAAAATAATATAGTCCAAACTTCATTTCAATTGTTTGTACTATTTATTTTTCTATCGGCATAACCAAAGTAAGAATTTGTAGTACGTCTTTGGACTATCTACAAATTCACTTTGGTATAAGTAAGACAGTGTGACGGTCCGGCGATTTTGTAGAAGGTAAAATCCATACAATTTTCTAAAAATCTCAGAACTTCACTATCCTTTCTCTGTAAACACCCATGCTGCTTTTCACTGTGAGGATATACATGCCGGAAGGAAGATCATGAAGAAAAAGGTCAGTTCCGGCATTCGCCTGCTGTGACAAAACAATCTGCCCATTTGCATTGAAAAGATTGATCATGCAGAATATGTCAGTTGGTGCACTGATCCCGACGTGCAATTTATCATTACAGGGATTGGGAAACACCCTGATATTCACAGCCGCAGTCTTTTCCTCCGGAATTCCGGATAACGTAATTTGCGCCACGTCCGAACTGTCGGAGTAACAATAGCCATTTTCTGCGATCACAAAATATTCACCGGCAAGACCTGCCACAACATAAGATCCTGTCGCTCCCGGAACCGGGGCGTTGTTGTAATACCACTGCTGAAGGCCGCTCCAGTCGGAATACAGGGTGTCGTTGCTCTGGGTAATGACAGGCCGGCTCATCCCGGAAGGTGCAATATCAAAATAATTCAGAATGTAATGCATCAGGCTGTTTCGGGTGCTTTCAGGATATATTGTTTCAAACGGGATTCCCATATTGATCAATTTTCCCGGACGGCTTCCTCCGGGAAACAGTCCGCTATAACAAACACTTGCATAATTGGCTGTCAGCCCACTATATTCGAGACATGCGGTACAACCGCCCTGCGGTGTGATCACATCGGGATAATTTACATTGTAAGTGCCATGGGTTCCGTCATCATAATTAAAAGTTCCTAATCCGGCAAAGATGCTTCCTGAAGATGGCTGTGCCTGATAGTATACACCGCTTTGGCCATTGGGTGCATCATTAGCATAGGCTGCTTTTAGAAAGTTGTGATAAAAATTCTGATCTGCCGTTGATCCCAGATGGTCCAGATCCCAGCCAATTTCAGCGCCAGACACAAAAAGAGCGCCGCCCTGCATCAGGTAGTCTGCCACCAGGGTTTGCTCGGCGGTACTGAAACTTTCATTTACAGAACTTTCAACGCCAAGAATGTAATCAATAATCTTAAAACTATCCGCGACGACCAGTCCGTTTAATACCGCCTCGTTAGTGGCGGATACGAAATTATAACCGTTGGAATAAAAAGCTTGCCCGTGCTGACGTATGAAATTATAGGTATTTCCGGCAGATGCCCGGTCGAACCCGTTTACGATCAGGACAGTGGGCTTACACAAACCCGGCACGGCGCCAAGTACTTCAGAATAGGCCGAAGTGTCGTAATTGCTGATTGCTGCAATTTTTATATAAACAGGGATATCGGGCATCAGTCCGGCAAGCAGGAGGCTGTCTTTATGCAATTTTATGGCGAGACTGAAGTTTAGCCCGTCGCTACTGGTCTGCACCAAAAAATGAGTCACATCAGGCTGTGCAGTGGCCAGCAACCGTAATGAAGTGCTGCTTTCGTGCAAAAGCGCAAAACTCACAGGAGCCGCCACTGCCGGCACATTCACGGGATAGCGCGGAACGGCTATGCTTCCTTCATCGCTCAGCAAGGAGTTCAGTGTGGAAGATTGTAATACAGAGGACACCGTGGCGGCTGTACCATTCACCGACATATTCAATTGTACCAAACGTATACCATGGCTATAGTCAGCATAGGTTTCCTCATGTCCGTTATACAACGGCTGTATCGGTGTTCCGTTGGTATAGTGCCAGCCGTAAATCACCACCCGGCCGGGCGAAGGGTATCCGTAAATGATATTAGAAATCACCACGTCTTTTTTGTCACCGCCAACAAGTTCCCCGAGGGGATGTGTCCCCAGCACGGCGCTTCGTTGCCCCCATACAGTCGTATTATGCTGATCCATTACAGGGATGGTGGTCATCTGCGGGCTGGGCGCTATACTTGATGGTGAGAGATGTACCGTGGCTGCAGCCCATATCTGGTTAACCATTTTTCGCGTGGGCATGGTGCAGCCCGTGGCATCTGCGATGCGCTGTGCCAGCAGGGGTGTCATGGGACACAGAAAATAATTGGTGTCGCAGCCAATAGCCAGGTAATCGGGCAAAACATAATAAGTGTATGTATATGCAGTAGCGCCAATGGTTTCTGTATTGGTTACAGCGATGAGGTTTCGCTGAAAGCCGGGGACATTTCCGCTCATTACCTGTGCATAGATCTCGTTTTCGCGGTCGGTAAGCGTCATGGAGGTAACCAGCGAAACAAACTGATCGCCGGTCAGCGCTCCGGCAGGACGCGGCGGAAGACTAAGCGTCTGGGCAACCAGGCAACAGGGAAACAACATTAAAAAGAAGGATATGCTTTTTGGCGACTTCATATTACAAAGATAATAAATGCAATAAATTGTTGTAACTTTTCATCCTTTGAAAAATTCATTATAAAAAATCAAAAGGATTTATTCTAAACTTCGAACGCATACCCAAAAGGAAATAAAATGAATAGTGGTAAAGATGGCCTGACAAATTATCAGAAAAAAATTATATCTTTGAAGTTCCACATATACGAAGCCATTAAAGAATTAGAAAAAATTTTAGTAAACCCCATAAATCATTTAAAATGAAATATGAAAATGTGAAAGACCTGCTTGGAGAAGAAGGTATCCGGAAATACGGTAGTGCCCTGGTAGAGAATATTAATTTTTATGGGCTGGGGGTCTTATCTAAAGCTGATTTTGAAGCTTTCCTGTATTATCTGATCGATACCTACAAAAAAGCAGATGCAGAGTTATCCGATTTCGAATTATCAACAATTCTACGGGTAACGCCAAATAAACTCCGGTCTATGCAGACCATAGCAAGCGTTAGATATAAGAACCTGAACGATTCGCCCGAAAATTGGGAATTGGTGAATAAAGCATTGCTCAAAACCAATGTTGAAATTGAAGACTGTAAAAAAGGAACGGTACGGTTTCATATTTCTGATGTTCATGTGATCCGCTTCATACAAAAATTTGCTGTCGACAATAAATCCAGCGACGACAGGACATTGAATGCTAATCAGGTGGTGCTGAAATATGAGGTGTTTTTAAAATTGCTAACGGTATTGAAAGAAAAAACCGCCATCAGCGATAAAGAAATTGAAAAAAGTATTGCTGCCGACACAAGCTATAAAAAAGTCGAAAAAGAATTGTCTTCCCCCAAAAGCCTTTTAGCGGATCTGGCCAGCAGATTTAAAAACAAGAGTCTGGATAAAATTGCGGAAGAAGCGCTTAAACTGGTAACAGAAACCCTCATTTCCATATTGAAAAAAAGAATAGGGTTATAATATCAAAATAATACAGATTGGAGTAATGTAATAGTCCAATCATCGTAAACTCGATTGCACTAAACATTACTGTCCATCGGCATTATACAAAATAAATCATAAACTACTTTATAATCCGTTTGGTATAAACTCATCGCCTCGGGTAGAAACGCTCCCGGATGATCAAAAAAATTAAGTAATAAGGCGTTCTCCTGCCTTATTATTTTATACTTTTGAGGCCTTATATTATTCTGCAAAGTAAGAAAATATCATATTTCACAACTATGTCGATCAAAGTTCAGAACATCACCAAAAAATACGGAAAACAGAAAGCCCTCAATAAAGTTTCATTTGAAATAAAAAGCGGTGAAATCGTTGGGCTTTTAGGGCCCAACGGCGCCGGAAAATCTACCCTGATGAAGATATTGACGGGTTTTATCCCACCTACTTCAGGGGAGGCTTTTGTATGTGATTTTGACGTCAGGGAACAGTCGCTGGAGGTGCGTAAAAAAGTAGGTTATCTGGCTGAACAGAATCCTTTGTACCTGGAAATGTACGTGAAAGAATTCCTGATTTTTATTGCGGGGCTGCACAAGCTCGGAAAAAATAAAAATTCAAGGGTTAAGCAAATGATAGAGTTGACTGGCCTTGAAGCCGAACAAAACAAAAAAATAGGTGCGCTTTCAAAAGGGTACCGCCAGCGTGTAGGCCTGGCCCAGGCACTTATGCATGATCCCGAAGTGTTGATCCTTGACGAACCCACCACAGGCCTCGACCCCAACCAGATCCTTGAGATCCGCAACCTGATAAAAAAGATCGGCAAAGAAAAAACCGTCATGCTTTCCACGCATATCATGCAGGAAGTGGAAGCTATTTGCAGTCGCGCTATTATCATCAATAACGGCATTATTGTCGCGGACGACCTTACGTTGAACATGCAACAATTATTAAGGAGAAGAAACACCATTACCGTTGAATTCAATACCAACGTTAATGATGATTTTCTGAAAAAAATACCCGGTGTGCTGAAGGTAACGCCGAGAAGAGGCTTTGTCTGGGATGTCGAATCAGACGATGATGTGGATGTCCGCAGCGAAATTTTTAAATTCGCTGTTAAAAGCAACATCGAAGTACTTTCCATGCACAAAGAAACTGTGAGCATGGAAGATGTTTTTCATCAACTGACAAAGGAATAGCATTTTATATTACAAACTATTTTCAATTTGCAGGAATTCAGAATGAAACTCCGTATTTTTTTCCCGATTTTAATAGTTGCGATCCTGGCTTTATCAGCAGTTAACTTCCATTTGCATCATAAAAACACAGAAAGAGAAGCAAAATATTTATTCACGATAGATAGTCTCAAAACACTTGTTCTGGGTCGAAAAAATGCAAAGTTGCCTGTTACGGATGACCGTTTGGATTTTCAGGAAAATCCTTATAAGAATAAAAACCTGGAAATAAAAATCATTAATGCGGATACCGCTTCATTCGGCTATGATATTTTCATGGATGGCCTGTTAATGATTCACCAGCCTAATATTCCGGGACTTCCCGGAAATAAAGGTTTTACAAGTCGTGAAAAGGCAATGGCAGTTGCACATAAAGTAGTGAAAAAAATAAAAAAAAATAAAATGCCTCCGACCTTAACCATAGAGGAACTTAAAGAATTAAATGCAATTTAATTAACCATATAAATATTATTAACTATGAAAAAGTTTTTTCCTGCATTATTTTTTTGTATTATTTCATTGTCTGTGTTCTCACAAAATTTCTGGACACAAAAATCAGACCTTCCGGGCGCAGAACGCTACCGGGCAACGGGTTTCAGTATCGGCAATAAAGGTTATTTTACCATGGGTGATGTTAATAATGTTCCCAACAACACCGACCTGTGGGAATATGATCCTGCCGGAAATTATTGGACCCAAAAGGCCGGTTTTCCCGGACCAGCCAGAAACAATATAAGTGCTTGGTTTTCTATTAACGGTAAAGGCTATATTGGGTGTGGTTCAAGCTGGGTTCCAGGCACATATACTAATTATGCCGATTTCTGGATGTACGATCCCAGCCTGAACACGTGGACGGCAAAAGCTTCATTTCCCGGAGCTGCAAGAAACGGAGCCGTGAGTTTCACGATAGGTGATTGCGGATATATGATTTCAGGAATAGACCAAAGTGGAATTTTTTTGAATGACACATGGGAGTATAATTCCATAACCAATACCTGGACACAAAAAGCCAGCGTTGGTTCTACCGGAAGAGCTAATGCCGTCGGCTTTGCAATAGGCCGTATGGGATATTTCGGATTGGGAAGAAACAGCAGTAATGCCAAATTATCTGATTTCTGGCAGTATGACCAGGCAAATAACACCTGGGAACAAAAAGGCAACTTCCCGGGAGGCGCCAGAACCTACATGTCAGGGACAAGTACCGGTGGTTATGGTTATATCGGATTTGGTGCCAGCAGTACGAATGATTACAATAATGATTTCTGGATGTACTATCCGGCCACGGACACATGGATTCAGAAATCAGGCCTTAACGTCGGCCGAAACCAGGCTGCTATCTTTGAACTCGGAGGCAAAATCTATGTCGGAACCGGTTACAGCGGCACCCGGCGTAAAGATCTTTGGGAATATACGCCTGAAGGATACGGAATCGATGACGAGGCGATGGAAAACTTTGTAATTCGCTATTATTCCGGCACGAATAATATCAGTATTCAAAGCCAGATGATCTCCGGGGTTAATATTTACAATATTTCCGGTCAGAAAATAATATCCCGCAAATTTAATAACGAACAAAACGTTGTTGTAAATGCCGGAGAAACCCCTTCGGGAATATACCTCGTGGAGATTATTTCAAAAAGCCGGTCTGTCGTTCAAAAAATATTCCTGAACTGATATTTTAATCATCAACGAAACGTTGGTACCATCTTGCCCGACAATAAATTTTCCGGAAAATTTTCTTTGGATTTTAAAAAAAAGTTGTACTTTTGCACATTCGAAAAAAGTGGAAAGATTTGGATTGCTTGCAACCACGGAAAAAAATGCTAAAAACATTTCCTTACATACAATCCTGAACTTTTCTGAACAAAATTATTAACTAAAACAAAATTGTTATGGGATATTTATTTACATCCGAGTCCGTATCAGAAGGACATCCGGATAAAGTGGCAGATCAGATTTCTGATGCATTGCTTGATGAATTTTTGCGCTTCGACCCCGAGTCGAAAGTTGCCTGCGAAACCCTTGTTACCACAGGCTTGGCTGTTTGCAGCGGTGAAGTGAAAACCACCGGATATGTCGATATTCAGAAAGTGGTTCGTGATGTTATCAAAAAGATCGGTTATACCAGGGCCGAATATAATTTCGATGCCACCTCCTGCGGGGTGATCTCTACTATTCACGGACAATCACCCGATATCAACCAGGGTGTCGTCCGCCAGAAAAAAGAAGATCAGGGCGCTGGCGATCAGGGAATGATGTTTGGTTATGCCTGTAAAGACATGGATAACTACATGCCGATGCCCATCGAGCTGGCACATATCCTGCTCCAGGAACTGGCCGCCATTCGCCGCGAAGGAAAAAAAATGAAATACCTCCGTCCGGATTCAAAATCGCAGGTTACCATAGAATATGATGACGATGGAAAACCTGTACGCATTGATACTATTGTTATTTCCACACAGCACGATGATTTTATCACCCCAAAAAGCAAGAGCGAAAAAGATAGCAAAGCTGCCGAAAAAGCCATGCAGGATCAGATTGCTGCAGATATAAGAAACATACTGGTTCCCCGCGTGGTAAAAACATTGCCCAAACGGGTTCAGAGTTTATTTCAAAGCAACTACAAACTGTATGTCAATCCTACCGGAAAATTCATTATAGGCGGGCCTCACGGCGATACAGGATTGACCGGAAGAAAAATTATTGTGGATACCTATGGCGGTAAAGGTGCACACGGTGGTGGCGCTTTTTCCGGAAAAGACAGCTCAAAAGTGGACCGCTCAGCAGCCTATGCAGCCCGCCACATTGCTAAAAATCTGGTGGCTGCCGGCGTAGCCGACGAAGTGCTCATACAGGTGGCATACGCTATTGGCGTGGCACAGCCTGTGGGCGTTTATGTTGATACCCACGGCACCGCTAAAGTTAAGGATGCAAAAGGAAAAATAATGAAGGATGGAGAAATTGCCAAAAAAGTAGAAAAAATATTTGACCTTCGCCCTTATGCCATCGTGGAACGCTTCAGCCTGAAAAACCCTATTTTCCAGGAAACAACCACCTACGGACATTTTGGAAGAACAAACCACTTTGAAGAAGTAGAAGTTTATTATCAGAACGGGACAACCAAATCCAAAAAAGTTGACGGAGAAATCAAGCACTTCAAAAAAGTAGAATTCTTTGCATGGGAAAAACTTGACTATGTTGATAAGATCAAAAAAGAATTTAAATTAAAATAGCAGTTAATCTGATAACATAAAAAAAGCGCAGCCTCTCTGCGCTTTTTTTATTGGCATAAACTCCATGCTCTTACTGGTGGGCAACAACAAGTTTTTTAGTGTAATGTGCTTTGTTGTTTATGATAAACGAATAAAAATATACACCTTCCGGCATATCATATGTCGCGATACGCATTTTTCCTTCTTTTTCTTTCACAGGAATTATCTTAACTTCATTACCTACCATATCGGTAATAATTATTTTAGCGTTATTTTCTGCTACGGGAAGTATGTAATCAATAAAACAGGCTTTATCGGCTGGATTAGGATACACACCTCCAATCATTAAGGAGTTTGATGTTTCATTTAATCCGAAATCTGCAAGGCTTACGAATTTTGCAATGAAGCACACCGTATCGTTAGCATCGGATATATTAAAAAATGTATACCTGATAATAGAAATTCCCGCGACACCATTTGCTTTGTAATCACCGGAAAACTCTGATGATGTTGCACCCGGATTCATAATCGTAGGATCCGGTGTTACAGATTCGGTTATCGGCCAGCAGGATCCGCCCCAGCAAATGGAATTTTCCGATTCATGGATCACATCGATATGCGTTCTTTTACACTTAACAGATAGCGTGTCGGCGGAATTGTTTTTAACATCAACTATTGCTGCAATGGTTGTGGTTAACCCACCTGTAAACGTTAGCGTGTCGCCATTTGCAACACTATTACTGTTCTTCGATAGGGTGAGATTTTGAGCGCTCCCGTTAAAAAAAAGGATTAAAAGTCCAAAGGTGAGTAGTATTATTTTTTTCATGTTGCTGTCTTTTGATGTTAATAGGAGTAATTTAAAGATTTAACGTTAAAAAGTATTAGTTTATTCTATAGAACAAAAATAATACAAAAAAAGCCGTTTTTCAAGGTTTAACAAAAAATTAACCGCATCAAATATTAAATAGCCTGATTTTTGTTTATTTATGGTAAATTTGTCCTTTAAAACTTTAAGTCAATGAAATCAACCATCAGTTTTGCATTCATTTTTTTATTTTGCGCTATCTTAGTTTTTGCGCAAGACCAACCCCTTACAAATCCTGTAGGATTGAAAAAAATACCTTCGGTCGAATTAAAAACACTCGACAATAAAACTTTTAATACCGCCGACATTTCTAACAACGGGAAACCAATAATCATTAGTTTTTGGGCTACCTGGTGTAAACCTTGTGTAAATGAACTTACCACAATTGCCGATGTATATGAAGACTGGCAGGCAGAAACCGGGGTGAAACTGATCGCCGTATCTATCGATGATTCGAAAACATCGCGCAACGTAAGCCCTTACGTTAATGGCAAAAACTGGGATTATGAAGTATATCTGGATGTTAACAGCGACTTCAAAAGAGGGATGAATGTGAACCTGATCCCGCATACTTTTGTGCTCAACGGAAATAATGAAATAGTCTGGCAGCACACTTCCTTTTCGCAGGGAAGTGAACTCGAACTGATAAACATCGTCAGAAAAGTTGCCAAGGGCGAATCCCTTGATGCTGAATAAAGATCAATACAAGGTTTAATTTAAGAAAGTATTTATGAGATACAAATATGCTTTTGTCATCGTTGTCATTATTTTTTGTTTTTTTTCTAATAGTCCGGCCCGGGCACAGGGCGTTGAGAAATTTCTGAAAAACAGCCAGATCAGCGGAAATTTCCAGTTCGACGGGATGTATTATAACAAAGATTCTATGATTGGCGCCCCCGACGTGCCTCAGAAAGTGCTGATGAATGCCTTTGCAAACATTAATTACACCAACGGTCCGTTTTCTGCCGGGTTCCGTTTTGAAAATTATTTGTATCCCCTTCAGGGCTACGATGCCCGTTACAAGGGTATTGGTATCCCGTATCGCTTTGTTTCGTTCGAAAAGGATAAATTCACAATTACTGTGGGCAACTCCTACGATCAGTTTGGCTCCGGCCTGGTGTACCGTACCTGGCAAGACCCCAGCCTTGGATTGGACAATTCGCTGGACGGACTAAATGTTAAAGTGAACCCATGGAAAGGTATTACCTTAAAGGGTATTTGGGGCAAACAACGCTTTTATTTCGACTGGGGCCCGGGCATAGTGAGAGGAGCAGATGCCGAATTCAGCATCAATGATATTTTTACCAAACTTAACGACAAGGCGCTCAGGGTTAGTATAGGCGGAAGTTTTGTAAGCAAATACCAGGAGGTCGACGACCCCATATTTAAACTGCCGAAAAATGTGGCAGCATACGGCGGCAGGGCTTCGGTAAGTTATAAGAATTTTTTGTTTAACGGGGAATACGCACATAAAATCAACGACCCCTCTACCATAAACAATCGCATTTATAAACCAGGCAATGCCACTTTAATTCAGCTTACTTACGCCAAAAAAGGTATGGGTTTTTATCTGGCCGCCATACGCACGGATAATATGAGTTTTAAATCAGACCTAAATGCCGAAGGAAACGACCTTAATATTAATTATATCCCGTCGCTGGCAAAGCAAACCACGTACAGCCTTCCCGCGATATACACTTATGGCACCCAACCCAATGGAGAATTCGGTATGCAGGCACAGGGTATCTATACTTTTAAAAAGAAATCGAAACTTGGCGGCAAATACGGAACTAACCTGTCGCTGACCTATTCACGCTATAATGCCATCGACAAAAAGCAAATTGACGAAAATACCCCCATTGATTCTACGGGAACGCTGGGGTACAAATCCGATTTCTTTAAAATTGGTAAAAATGCCTACTACGAAAATTTCAATTTCGAATTTTCAAAAAAGTTCAGCAAAACATTTAAACTCATAGTGGATTATTTCTACATACAGTATAACGCCGCTGTAATAGAAGGTCATGCGATGCCCAATATTCATTCGCATACTGTTGTTGTTGATATGACCTTTAACATTAACGATAAAAATTCCATCCGTTCCGAACTTCAGCACATGTACACTAAACAGGGCGAAGGATCATGGGCTTTTGCGCTTGTGGAATATACCATCGCGCCAAAATGGTTTTTTTCGGTGTCTGATATGTATAATTATGGCAATGACATTTCTGAAAAACGCCTGCATTATTATAGTGTTGCCACTGCTTTTGCGATAGGTTCCACCCGCATTGCCCTTAATTACGGGCGTCAACGGGCAGGTATTTTATGTGTAGGCGGTGTCTGCAGATATGTGCCTGCCGCAAACGGATTATCCTTATCCATTTCCACCAGTTTTTAATACCTGAAAAAAATGAAAAAATATTTTATGACCATCGGCTTCTTTTTATTATCCGGGGCCGTATTGTTTCTCTCGTGCGATAAGGTGAAGCCGCCTTATATGAATGTTACGGATGTCTCTGACTGCCCTGTTCCAGCATTTCCCGATATCGCCGCGCCTCAAAAGACGCTGCTGATTGAAGAGTTTACGGGGCATAAATGTGTGTATTGCCCTGGGGGAGCCCATTATATAGACCTGATTGAACAAGAGTCATATGGGGACAGGGTGGTGGTACTTGCCATACATGCCAGCGGCCTTGCCGAACCCGAGCCGGGGAACTACAGCCTTGATCTCAGGGCGGGCTCCCACGGAGAGGAATTGTACAGCTATTTTACCATCCCTGGTGAACCACGGGCGGGCTTCAACCGCGAAAAACTTGACGGAACAAACAATTTTTACGGAGTTCCTTCTACCTGGCAGGCTTATGCCGAAACGGTTCTGGCACATGCTCCGGTCATCACTCTTCAGGTAATTAACGATTATGATCCGGCAACCCGTAAACTATGTTCGCATGTGAAAACAAAGTTTCTGACCGCAAACTCGCAAAACCTGAAGATAGCGCTTTTTATTTCTGAAGACAGCATTGTCGGCTATCAGAGCAATAACAACACCGCCTATGGTACAACTCCAGATATTGTCGATTATGTTTTTATGAATGTGATGAGGGACGAATTTGTGGGTACTTTTGGCGAAATCCTGACTTCCGGAAATGTTGCACAGGATTCGGCCGTTATCAGGACTTATAAAAAGATACTCGATCCGGGCTGGAATGACAGACACTGCAAGGTTGTCGCCTACGTTTATGATACGGACACGGATGTTGTCCTTCAGGCTGCAGAAGAGAAAGTCTATTAATTTTATGCTTTTTAATCAAATTTTTTCTATAGTTTTAAAGACTATGGATGTATTAACTATTTTATACCGATTGCCAGTATTTAGCCAAATAGAAAAGCGTTTATAACTTATAAATACACTTTTGTATCTGATGTAAAACATGAGATTTTTCTCCTACTTTTTTGCTTGTCCAAAAAAGTAAGCAAAAAACGACCTCCTGGCGAATGCTTCAGCCCGCCCTCAGAAAACATTGAAAATCTAAGCAAAGTAGTCACGACTCCGAAAAGGAGCCGTGAAACCCCGCCAGAGGCGGGGCCTTTGCAGATTTTCAAATGTTTTCTGATTCACGCCACCGCTGGCCCGCACGCCAGGAATTGCCAGCGCGCCTAATATCGGCAAACCTATCCCGAAAAAAACCGAATTGTTTCGTAGAAACAAAGTGCGGTGGCAAGAAAATATGTCGGTGTCAGGGAGTGGCCAGTGCGAAGGCTCGATATATATTTTCTTGAATTTTTTGGTACTTTTTGTTTCAAGACAAAAAGGACAATTGAAAAAAAAGTATTATTAAGTGTTTGATTATGTATGTTTTAAGAGCGAGTTATATAGATTGCCAGTATTTAGCAAAATAGAAAAGGGCCTATAACTCATAAAATGTCATTCTTTCTATAAAAAATTAAATATTCTCCTTACTTTTATGCTTGTCCTCCGACATGTGCAATACGGGGCAGACAATAAAGGAAGCAAAAAACGACCTCCTGGCGTTCTTCATCGCGCCTAATATCGGCAAACCAATCCCGAAAAAAACCGAATTGTTTCGCAGAAACAAAGTGCGGTTGCAAGAAAATATGTCGGTGTCAGGGAGTGGCCTGTGCGAAGGCTCGATATATATTTTCTTGAATTTTTTGGTACTTTTTGTTTCAAGACAAAAAGGACAATTGAAAAAATGCATTATTAAATAATTGATTATCAGTATTTAAAATTGAGTTATATAGATTGTATTTATTTTTTAATCCAAAGACAAAAAATAAATTACAATGGTTAATGCCGATGCTACATGAAAATAGTCCAATAAGACAAAGTCGATATTGGACTATATTGAATGTGCAATCTATCTAACTCATCCATAACTCACTGATAATTCATTGATTAGTATACCATATTTTTGCATATCTTTTTTTAGAAATTTGATTTTTCTTTGTTTTTGTTGTTCTTAGTATT
>Ga0209099_1000884_pt1 | contig 33424 bp, 21 predicted proteins | sample AD_JPNHW2_MetaG_FD_184430 | JGI IMG/M metagenome (GOLD analysis project Ga0209099, IMG submission 184430) | Active sludge microbial communities of municipal wastewater-treating anaerobic digesters from Japan - AD_JPNHW2_MetaG (SPAdes) (version 2) | ecosystem: Engineered > Bioreactor > Anaerobic... | reverse complement strand
TTTATGAATAAGCCTGTTGAGCAAATAACTGCGGATGATTATTATGAAGTTATCAAAAAGCTGGATATGAAACCGGGAATAGTGGATTTAAGGAGTTTTAATGCTTGATCTGGATTTCGCTTTTTTTAATTTAACTGATAAGACTAAAACGGGGTTAGCATACAAAAAAGTATTTTTGGACAGGCTGGCCCCGTTATTTTTCGCCCCGCGTCTGCAACGGATTATCAAAATATCATGTTTAAATGCCTGTGGCGGTAATATTTTACTCCCCTTAGGAGTCGGTAATCTAAATAAAATTCAACAGGGGAGTAAACGTATTCTGGCTCTTAAAACAGGAGCTTTGCTGGAAGAATATGAGCTGCGCTATTTGGCGGTTGACCGTCGTCTCAAAAATGAAGTAACAGATATTTGTTCTGGTCAGGAATTAGTTTATGGGGATAATTTCATAAAAGCTTTATCTCATGTATTCATAAAAGCTTTTTTGAGCAGATATGAGCTGAATAAAATAATAATTGTCGGATCTACCGAAGATTTTTCATGTTTTATCTCCAGCCTTGAGCAGTACTGCTTGCCGGTTTCAATCCAAACTATATTTCCTCAGCGCCATGAGATTTTTGTTCACCAGTTGCTGTATGAAAAAGGGCAGGCAGTCAGCACCAGTTATTTAACTCCTGAGAATTGGGGAAGAGATGATTTGGTAATAATTTTTGCCGATCATACAGAGCCAATAACAAGTAAAATAAGTTCGGGCCTGACAATTTACCTAAATAACTGCAGTTGCAGTCTTGCTCCTGCGCTGGATAGCGATTTTACGCTTAATGGCCTGATCCCTGCTCTTTATAATTTAGCTCCTATTCTTGAAAGCTGTCTTATGGCAAAAGCAGGAATACCAGACCTTGACAGCGAATTAATTAACGTTGCTGAACCAAAGAGTGATTTTATTACACTGGAAAATATCGGACATCAATGGGGCTTATGGGATCTCTTCCTTGACAAGGTCCTGTGAGGTCCTTATAATACCATCAAGGAAAAAGAAATTTATTGCGCTGGTGGTGAAGAGCAACAGGGTGACAAGCGAGCATAGTCTCGCTTTTATAAGTTTTATAAAAAAAGTTAGGAGCGATCAAATGGCAGAAGAAAAAGAAGTTCTACTGACTAAAGAAGGTCTGCAAAAGTTAGAGAATGAACTGGAAAATCTTAAATCAGTCAAGCGTCAAGAGGTAGCTGACCGCATAAAACAGGCTATTGCATTTGGAGACATATCTGAAAACTCTGAATACGAAGATGCCAAAAATGAACAGGCTTTTATTGAAGGCAGGATTATGCTGTTGGAAAAAACTCTAAAAAATGCACGCTTGATGGAAGACAAAGAAATTCGTACCGATGTAGTTTCACTTGGGTCAAAAGTAACTTTGCGTGAGGTAAAAAAAGGAAGGGAAATAAGTGTAACGATTGTTTCCTCGGTGGAATCGAAGCTCCGAGATGGTAAAATTTCGGATGAATCTCCAGTGGGCAAAGCTATCCTGGGTAAAAAAGTTAATTCCAGTGTCAAAGTTCAAGCACCCGCAGGAATAATACAATATAAAATAATAAAAGTTGAAAAATAACCATATTATTCCCGGCAGGAAAGGAGGCGGGGCAGCTTGTCTCGCGAAGAAAACCAGGATATAAATGAACTGAAAAAAATTCGCTTAGAGAAACTGGCTGAGCTTAAAGATATGGGCATTTGTCCTTTTGGACAGCGTTTTTTACGCAGTGCCATGGCTGCTGACATCCATAGCAAGTATGAGTTATATGAAGGAAAGAGCATTAAGGTAGCAGGACGAATTATGTCCAAAAGGAGACATGGAAAAGCCGGCTTTGCTAATTTGCAGGACTTGTCCGGAGAGATTCAGCTATACTTCCGTAAAGATGATCTGGGTGAAGAAAAATATGAAATTTTTAAAAAACTGGATATCGGCGATATTTTAGGCATTGAAGGTCGGGTATTCACCACCCAGAAGGGTGAAATAAGCCTGCATGTAACCGAACTTACCTATATATCGAAATCATTAAACCCGCTGCCGGAAAAATGGCATGGCCTGAAAGATGTAGAACTTAGATACCGGCAGCGTTATGTTGACCTGATTGTAAATCCTGCCGTAAAAAATGTTTTTATAAAACGCAGTCAAATTATAAAAGAAATTCGCAGATATCTGGATGAAGAAGGCTTTCTGGAAGTTGAAACTCCGATGATGCATCCTATTCCAGGAGGTGCTGTAGCTCGTCCATTTGTTACCCATCATAATGCCCTCAATATGGAATTATATCTGCGTATTGCCCCTGAATTATACTTAAAAAGACTCCTGGTAGGGGGCCTGGAAAAAGTATATGAAATAAACCGCAGTTTTCGTAATGAAGGCATATCGACCCGGCATAACCCGGAATTTACTATGCTGGAAGTATACCAGGCTTATGCTGATTACGAAATAATGATGGACTTGACGGAAAAATTAATATCCCAGGTACTATATAAAATAAATGGTACAATGATTATTGACTTTGAAGGTACGCAGGTAGATTTCACTGCTCCCTGGCAACGCTTGTCGATGCTGGAAGCCATAAAACAATATACAGAACTCGATTTCAACGTGATCAGAACTGATCAGGAAGCCAGGCAGGCTGCTGAGAGTCTGGCAATGCATGTAGAAAAAACTGCCAATCGTGGTGAGATAATAAATGAAATATTTGAGCAGTTTGTTGAGGACAAGCTTATTCAGCCTACTTTCATTTATGGTCATCCAGTCGAAATTTCTCCTCTGGCCAAAAGAAACGAACAACATCCCGAGTTAACTGACCGGTTTGAACTATTCGTTATGCAAAGGGAAATAGCCAATGCTTTTTCCGAGCTGAATGACCCGCTGGATCAAAGGGAGCGTTTTATGGCTCAGGCAGCGAAACGTGCAGGAGGAGATGCTGAAGCTCATATGATGGATGAAGACTATCTAAATGCCCTGGAATATGGAATGCCATCTGCAGGTGGTTTAGGAATAGGCATTGACCGTCTGGTCATGTTGCTGACTGATTCCCCCTCGATTCGTGATGTGATCCTCTTCCCTACCCTGCGGCCCCGCGATTAATCAATATTGATCAGGTCAGTCTTTAACGCTTGATTAAGTTCAGCTTTAGAGGCTGGCCTTTCAGATTGTTTGCTCAGACCCATCCTGAATGTGTCCAATACGGTCTTATTCTCATCCAGCCGATAGATACGTGCTGGGTGCATATCATCATCCCAGTCGGTGCCATTCCACCATATGGCAGCTTTTATCTGGGGATATTGGTTTATTTCGGTGAACATATTTTTGACCCAGGCAGCTTTATCACCTCCTACCGAATTCGAAGCAAACTCGGTGATGATAAAGGGATGACTGAAATAGCTGCTGTATGTCTGATATAGGGGTTCGTAAATCGCTTCGAATTCACGCCACTTTTCCCCCGTATAATAGTTACCGGTATTGTAACCGGTCAGGCCCACTATATCAACATATTGATCGCCGGGATAATAGGCTAAAGCATGATTGATTTTAAAGTCCGGGAATGAAATATCGTTAGGATTCCATACCCAGAGTACATTGTCAACACCTTCGGCGGCAAAGATATTGTATATATGACGCCACATAGCTTTAAATATTTCCGGGTCTTTGCAGGTATAATAAGCGGAATATTTGCACCAGTCGCCATTCATCTCATTATTAAGGCGAAAGAGCACCGGATGTCCAAAAGTTTTTAACTTCTGTGCATAATTTAGAAAAAATAAATCATACTTACCTTCCAGTATTTCATAGACCATTTCTTCATTGCGGGAATCACTTAATCTTAACCAAAAAGTCTGCAGAGTCAACTCTACATAACGATTATTATCATAAGCTGTCTGCAAAGCTTGTAAAGGGAAGGGATTATCCAACATCTGATATTTGAGCAGCAAAGGGAAATGATAATTCAAAGAATCCTCTATTTTATTCAGGACGGTATTATCTTCCGGCGCTGTATGTTCAAAAAGGCCCCAGTTTAATTGCTGATTGTCAACAAAATAATCCTGATAAAATTGCATTGTTTCTTCATTCCAGTCTCTGGGCAGCGGAGCAAATTTAAACTTGACCCGGGCAGGCTGGCTGATTTCCCGCAGGGTAAAACTGTTTAAAACCTTCATATAATCATTTATCGGTTCACTGGATTTAAAGAAAATCGTATAGACCTCCCGGGGATTTTTAATAATTTCTGCACAAAGGTAATGATTCTTATCATCTGGAATAGCAGGGAGTTTTTCACGGTACCATTTTAAAATATGAGCGTTGAAGCCGTTCAAGGGAAAATACCGGTCTTCAAGCACCTGATGGTATTTAGTATTTTGCTTGAAACGGTTGGCGTAATTTATATAGGAATATGCTGAAATGACCGAGTCAGAACCGGTAAAATCATCATAATAGATTTCTATTCTGGTCTTGTCGTCAGATATTACCGTTCCAATGGCCGGGAGTGAATCGTCTATCTGCATATGGGCAGGATAGTTGATTTGATAACCGTCAACCAGGTTGGTATAGGTAATATAAGCCGGCTCTGATTCGAGAGGATCCGGACTCATTACCTGTTCACTGAGGGCGGTTGGTAAGAGTGGCTCAAAGGCGAGCAAGGCGATTAAACAGACAGTAAAAGCAAAAATCAATTTCTTCATAATAAGTAGTATCCTTAACATTTATAAAAATCTGGCTGCAGAAATATACGGAATCATAGCAGAAACCTTTCGCAGATGGACAAAATAAGTTTAAACTATAATTTAGCTGGCAATATACGGTAATATTATTTATTATCTTAATTATAATCCTCTCCGACTGGGACTAACTCATATAATAACAAAAGAAAAGTTGCCGGTCACTTTCAATTTGCTATATTATACAAAAGATGTACCAATTTAATTTTATTTGAACAAGCATAAAGCAAAGGAGTTAAGCATTTGAAAATTGCTTTATCAGGATATTATGGTTTTGATAATGCCGGCGATGAGGCCTTGTTGGCGGCTATAACTTCATCAATAAGAAAACTGGCCCCGGACGCGGAGTTTGTTGTTTTTTCCGGGTCACCTCGCCGTACCTCTTTATTGCATAAGATCAAGGCAGTTTACTATATGAATCCTTGGCAATTATTTTGGCAGCTCTTGACCAGTGACCTGTTAATCAGCGGCGGCGGGAGCATTTTTCAGGATGTAACCAGTGCCCGCTCCCTGGTCTATTATATAAGTGTAGTGGCATTAGCCAAACTGCTGGGCAAACCCGTCATTTTCTATGCCCAGGGCGTAGGGCCGATTAATCTTCCCTTAAGCCGCAGGCTGATGCGTTTGATCGCCAACCAAGTTGATCTGATAACCGTGCGCGATGAACACTCTGCACACTTGCTGCACAGTATTGGAGTGACCCGTCCCCCGCTTAAAATAACAGCCGATCCGGTCTTTTATCTTGAAGCGCCGACTGACATAAACAATGAATTGCTGCCCTTGATGGTTAATATTGGCGATAAGCCGCTGATAGGTGTTGCAGTAAGACGATGGCTGCCACTGGAAGGATATCAACAAAAGCTTGCTTCGGTTTTAGACTATTTTGCCGAGCAGGGTTTTCAAATTTTATTTATCCCCATGGCTTACCCGGAGGATGTGCCGGAATCAAAACGGGTGGCAGAACAGATGCAAAAACCGGCAATAATTATTGAGCATCATTTGAACAGTGATGAGCACCTGACCCTGATTTCAAATCTGACTTTTATGATTGGTATGCGTCTCCACGCGCTTATTTTTGCTGCCAATACCGGGGTAACTTTTGCCGGAATTTCTTATGACCCCAAAATAGATGCATTTTTAGATATATTTGCTCTGCCATCGCTTAAAGGAGAACCAGAAACAATACAGCAAGAGATAATCAGCCTGTTGAATGACAAGAATCGCCAGGAACTGGTTCGGCAAAAAGCTGCATGTCTTCGCGAACAATCGGCAGAAAATGCCCGCCTGGCATTATCGCTTTTAAAAGATCGGCCATATCAGCCGCTATTATCAAAGGAGAAAGAAACTTATACAGGAAACGAGAATCAGGGAACGGGTAAAACTTTTATAGGAGTTTCAATGGTGATTTTTTTCGCCAAACTCTTAGGATTTGTGCGGGAAATTATTTTCGCCTCTATTTTCGGCACTAGTATTGTTACCGATGTTTTCCAGACCATATTCAGCCTGCCCAATCTGCTTTTTTCAGGTATCGGAACCGCACTTTCTTCGATCAATATCCCCAACTTAACTTATTATTTAAGCAATTGTACCCGGGAGGAAAGAGATCGCTATATTTCGCGTTTATACGCACAGGTAACTTTATGGGGGACTATTATTACTATTGGGGGTATTGTTATTGCTCCCACTTTAGCCAGGCTTTTAGCTCCGGGCATTGAAGGAGAAGCTGCACAGGTGGCTGCCTTGTTAACCAGGATTATGCTGCCCACCTTCCTTTTCGTCAGTCTGACTTTTGTTACCACCGGCATTTTGCAGGTACACGGCCACTTTTTGCGTGCCGCTGCCATCAGTATACCCTTTAATATCCTGATAATTTTAGCTTTAATTATCAAAGGAGCAGACATCGTATTTATCAGTTATATGACTTCGCTCGGCTGGCTTTTGCAGTTTGTGATTCAGGTGCCGGTATTGGTAAAAGAAAAATACAAGTTGTCATGGCTGGATTTCAAAGAAAACTACACAGTTAAAATGCTTAAACAGCTTTTCCCGGTTCTGCTGGGGAACTCGCTTTTGCAGCTTTGCCTCATAGTAGACCGATCTTGTGGTACTAATCTGGATGAAGGCACAACTGCCGCGCTGGCTTTTGGCAGTAATCTTTTTGTAACGGTGACCAGCATTTTTATTGTAGCCATGACCAGCGTAGTATTCCCCCGTTTATCTCAATACAGCCTGGACAAAAACTTTGTTCAAATCCGGTCAATGCTGAAAAACATTTTTAAAATACTATTATTTATTCTGGTTCCGTACCTGATAATAGTTGTTTGTTATAATCAGGAAATAATATCCCTGATATACGAAAGGGGGGCCTTTACCGGCAAATCGACCATGATGACCGCTGCTGCATTTCTTTTCTACAGTTTTGCCGTGATAGGCTATGCTTGTCAGGAAATATTCAACCGGGTATTTTATGCGTTAAAAAATTTCACCATTCCAATGACAGTCAGTTTAATATGTTTGGCTGTTAATGTATTATTAAACTGGTCTTTATTAAATTACGGCATTATTGCCATAAGTGCATCAACAGCCCTGGCGTTGACACTATATGCCCTGACAACAGGTTTTATGGTAACCAGGGAGGTAGGCAGCTTTCTGGATCGAGATTTTTGGACATTTTTAGCTAAACTAATAATTCCCAGTCTGGGCATGACGGGAATTATTACCTTGTTCGCTCGCCTGTACAGTGAAGGTATACTGCTATCATTCCTGCTGCCGGCACTGTTAAGCGGTTTAATATATGTTGTTATAGCTTATTTGATGAAGCTTACAGATGAGTTCAATCTCAGGGGGGAATCTGAATAATGAAAAAAAGGGGTAAGACTATTTTATGGGTGCTGCTTATAATCAGTCTGCTGTTTTCCACGAACGGAATAATCCTGCGCACGAACAATGAAAAGGTTAACCATTCAGTTATAACAACAGCTGACTACCGGGAATTTCAAACAGCAGCCAATAATTCTAATTATGACCTTGAAGCAGTGCTCGATAGATTACAGGAAAGCGGAGTTACTCATTTAACCATAAAGGAAACAACCATTCGTGATTTGGAAAATCAGGGCAAAATTACAGTCTCAACCTGGGCAGAATTTAATGCCGGGATGCAAACTGCCGATCCTGAATTAGCAGGCAAAATCATACAAAGCCTGCCAGTAAAGGAAATAAACCCGGTTAATTTAGTAATCACACCCATAAATGAAAAAACCGCAGCATTCATTGCGGCAAACTTAAGTAAACGCCTCAGTAATGATGAACTTATCACTATTGATTTGGCAGGAAAACAAGTATTCCTTATCAATGTAGAATTACCTCAACCGGTATCTGCAGATGGAGCTGTTAAAAAGCCCGATTTAAGAATTGGTTTTGATAAAGAATTAATAGAAGCGCTGAAGTCAAAAGGATTTGAAATAGTTTTGTCACCGGGCAACAATACCGGCAGCAACAAGCAGTTTATAAGGGAATATAGTGAGATCGTACAGCGTTTTGACATTAAATATATTATTTTTGACGGGATGGAAATCAGCGGCTATCCCGATGATATAGAATCAATGCAACAGGTGATAACGGATAACGATTTGATTTTGGGCATTATAGAAACATCTCAGCAGCTGGGGTATCTGAATCAGGTCGGCATTGATGAACTTATGTATAATTGTGGTTATCCTATCAACAGGGTTTATTCAACCCGTAATGATGAATACCTCAAAGAAGTTGATGAAAGATATTACCGCTGGCTGAGGGCAGTTATCGATCGCGGCATTCGCATTGTCTATCTGGTGCCTTTTCAGAATGAAAAAATAAATTATTCAGTTAACCTGGAAGATACACTGGAAACAGCTGACCGTTTTCATCAGACAATTGAGGAAAAAGGCTTCAATGTAAATCAACCCCTAAATAAAATGTCCGCGGCAATGCCGGATAAATTTGACCGCCTGGCTGTATCTATCACTCTTTTACTTGGTTCTTTGCTGTATCTGAGCTATATTTTCCGTATGCGTAAAAGTACCTGGCTGATCCTGTCAGTACTTGGTATCCTTGCTTGCTTGGGCATAAATTTATTTCTCAATACCGACTTCACAAAAATCTATGCCCTTGGTGCTGCGGTTTTGTATCCTTCTTTATCCAGTTTACTGGCGCTTTATTACTGGCGGGACAATCGCCAGCGCCCCATATGGCAGCAAATAACTGTATCATTAGCTATAATACTGGGTGTTAATGCAATAGGTATGTATACTATCGTAACCAGTCTGGCGGACATTACATATATAATGAATGTTGAGTATTTCCGCGGTGTAAAAGTAGCTTTTATAGTACCTCTGGTTATGTTTGTTATAAATTATCTGGTTGTTTATCAGGGTGTGAATGGCATAAAAAAATTCCTGACCGATTTTCTCAAGACATCACCCAGCTACTTTATACTCGGTTTATCACTGCTGGGCCTTATGGGCATATATCTGTATCTGGCCCGCAGCGGGAATACTTCAGGAGTTGCAGTCTCCTCACTTGAGCTTCGTATCCGGGAAATATTAGAAACAATTTTTATAGCCAGGCCCCGATTTAAGGAAATAATTATCGGCTATCCGGCACTTTTTGCTTTGATATATCTGTATCATAAATATAAAAACCAGGCGATAGTGTTTATACTTGGTCTGGGAGTTGTAATGGGCTCGATATCAATGGTCAACAGTTTCTCGCATGTCTTCACTGCGGTTATCATTTCTGCCCAGCGTACTTTGGCCGGATTATTGGTAGGCGTGATAGCAGGCATTATGACAATTATGATCATATGGATTGGGGAGCGTTTGTATCAGAGCTGGCAGTAAAAGCGGTAATTTAATCAGAAAATCACGTCATTATAATTACTGCGGGAAAAATATTTTCCCGCAGTAATTATTTGTTTTGTAAGTGCAAGTAATAAAACAAAAAAACAGTATTAAATATAAATAATGACAGGATAACCTTCCCTGAACTTGGCATATGGACAAGCCAAGGCATACGGTGATAGAATTAGCCTATACTTAAGGAGGGGAGAATTAGTATTTTTTATGTCCTATTTAACAATAATTGCACTGATTTTAGCTTTTTGCATAACTTATTTTTCCATGCCGCTGGTAATAAAATTAGCCGGAAAAATAGGTGCTATAGATAAACCGGATCAACGAAAAGTACATTCCTCAGCTATGCCCCGCCTCGGAGGATTGGCTATTTTTGTCGCTTTTATAATTGCTTGCCTGATAGCTTTTAACATATCTGGTCCTTACATGGGATTAATTGTCGGTACCTGTATAATATTTCTGGTAGGAATGCTGGATGATATTTATCAGTTATCGCCCTGGGTTAAACTTTTAGGACAGATAATAGCTGCTGCAGTAGGTATTCATTTTGGTATTATAGTACATTTTGTAAATAATCCTTTTGATGGTATTTTAAATCTGGGATTATTGAGTATTCCGCTTACCTTTTTATGGATAGTTGGCGTAACCAATGCGATAAATCTGATTGATGGCCTGGATGGTCTGGCAGGTGGAGTATCGGCAATAGCTGCAATAACCATGGGTATTGTAGCTCTTTTACAGGGCCAAAGCCAGGCAGCCTGGGCAGCTTTTTTGCTGGTTGCTGCCATAGCAGGTTTTTTGCCGTATAACTTTTATCCCGCCCGGACTTTTATGGGCGACGGAGGTTCCAATTTATTAGGATTTGTGCTGGCATGTCTGGCTATAATGGGGGCGACTAAAAGTACGGCCTTGATTTCACTGATTATACCCATTGTTATTTTAAGTATACCAATATTTGACACATTTTTTGCCATAATCAGACGAATAAACAATAAAGCCCCGATTTTTAAACCTGATAAAGACCATTTGCATCACCGCTTACTGGCGCTGGGAATGAGCCAGCGACGCAGTGTTTTAATTATATATTTGCTCAGCAGTTTCTTTGGTATAGTAGCAATAACTTTAAGCTTTACCACCATCCCCAAAGCGATACTGATTTTAGCTTTTCTCTTGCTGTTTATAGTAATGGGAGCTGATAAAATTGGCATGTTTACCAGCAATCACAATGTTGAGCAAGGAACTGTTAAAACCAGCCTTAAAAGCTGAATTGTCAGAAACCAAAATGCTTTAACAGGAGCAGGAGAAGTATCATCATGACAAAAATGCAACCTTATTTAAAATTTATGTTGGCAGCAGGGTTGGCTTTTGGTTTATTTTTTGGGATAGGCTGCGGTCTTGCCAGTTTTTTTTCTGCAGCTGATAAAAATGAAACTGCCGCTACCGACAAGGACAATTTAGAAAAGCAGGACGGGGAAAGGACAAACATTTTGGTTATGGGAGTTGATGCCCGGCCCGGTGAAGAAAATTCCCGTTCCGATACTATGATGCTGGTGTCAATTGATCCCAAGCTCAATAAAGTGGCGGTCGTATCTATTCCCCGTGATACCAAAGCCAAAATAAAGGGAAGTTCAACCGAAAAAATCGCTGTTGCCAATTACTACGGGGGGCCAAAACTTGCAGTATCAACAGTGGAAGAGCTGTTGGAGGTGGAAATAGACAACTATATTACGGTTGATTTCAATGGCTTTAAAGATATTATCGATACCCTGGGAGGAGTTAAAGTTACCGTACCGCAGCGTATGTATAAACCTTCTGAAGATATAGACCTGAAAGCCGGGACCCAAAAGCTTGATGGAAGTCAGGCCCTGGCATTGGTACGCTACAGAGATTATGCTATGGGTGATATCCAGCGGACTGCCCAGCAGCAAGAATTTATCAAAGCCCTGGCGGCAGAAGTACTGAAGCCTGCCACTATAACCAAACTTCCCAAACTGGTTAAACAATTAAATCAGTATGTGGAAACAGACATGGGAATAACTGCTATGTTGCGCATGGCCAGCTGGGCCCCGGGCTTCAATTCTGATTCAGTAGTTACCCAGACTTTGCCGGGCTATTTTTATGACGAACATGATGAGTATGGCAACCTTACTCAAAGTTATTGGATAGCTGACAATAGTAAAATTAATAATCTGATTGATAATCTGTTTGCCGGGAAAAATATTGCTGTTGTGACTGAATCGCCATTGCCAGCTTCTTCAACAGAATCTTCAGTTAGCGAGAATCAGGGCGAAGAAACGGACGATGAAACAAGTGAAGAACAAGCGGAAATAAATGAGAATCAGGGCGAAGAAACAGATGGTGAAACAAGCGAAGAACAACCGGAAGTAGAGGATTTTATCAATAGCAACAACAGTAAATTGCCCGGTGCAGGTGATGATATTGAAGCTGCCAAGCCAGCCGGCAATATGAATACCGGCCCGGAAGGCTATATATAATTGACCAAATTTACCAGCAGGAACCGGTTTTATTTAAGCGGAAAGGGCTTATTACAGGTTTAATTTTCAAGCTGCACAGAAAGGAAAGGGAAAATATGAATGACAGAGCCAGGGCGTTTTACATAGAAAAGAAGATTGGTTTGCTGCTTGCTCTGATAATATTAGCCGTAGCATGTTTTACGGCCAATGCTTATGCCGATACCGGTATAGTAAATACCGGAGTGGCTAATGTAAGGTCAGGGCCGGGCACCAGTTATGAAATAACCGGTACGATATATGCAGATACTGAAGTAAGCATTTTGGAAACCAGCGGCAGTTGGTACAAAATAAAGTTTGGAAATATTATTGGCTGGATGTCCAACACAGTTTTAGATACCAGGGAATTGGAATATGTAGTGGTGACAGGGGAGAAGGTGAACCTCAGATCCGGTCCCGGAACCAGCTATGGAATAGCCGGACAGGTGTTAAAGGGAGATAAATTAGAACTGCTTAATGCCGAAGGCGATTGGTTCAAAATAAAAACCGGCAATGGAGCGATATGCTATATTACTGCCTCCCTGGCGCAAAAAGCCGGAGCATCTGCCCAGAAAGAACCAGTTATTACTAAAACTACACCTGCTGCAGATACAGCGAAATATATTCAGGCAATATCAGGAACGGTTAATGTCCGCAGCGGGCCGGGAATCAGTTATGCCGCAACAGCCGAAATAGATGCAGGTCAAACTTATGCTGTTACAGATGAAGAGGGTGATTGGCTGAAAATTGATCTTGCTGACGGGACGAGCGGCTATGTGGCCGGATGGCTGGTAAAAGCAGCATCCGGCATCAGTAAATCACCTTCTGTTACGACACCAACTTATACTGCTCCTTCTGCAACTGCAGATACAAACACGCTGTTGGTATACTTAAACGGACAAAAACTGGAATTTGATGTTGAACCTATTATCGAAAATGACCGCACTTTGGTCCCGCTGCGGGGAATTTTTGAAGCTGTAGGTGCCAATGTACAGTGGGATGAAACTACGCGAACAGTTAAGGCGGGCAAAGCCGGTACCGAGGTAGTCCTGACGATTGGCTCTTTGCAGCCTACAGTCAATGGGCAGGTATGGCCTTTGGATGTTCCAGCCAAAATAGTAAAGGACCGGACTCTGGCGCCGCTACGTTTTGTGGGCGAAGCTTTCGGGGGCCAGGTCGAATGGGATGCGGCAAGCCGAACCATAAAAATTTCAATTAAATCAGATGACGTAAAAGTCACGGCTATAGAAGTCAGCAGCGGAACAGTCAATCTGCGCAGCGGTCCGGCTATCACCTATGAAAACCTGGATACAGTCGGCTCAGGTGAAAAGCTGGCTGTTTTGGCGGAAAGGGATGGATGGTACCAGGTCAGCCGATCCGGGATTACCGGATGGGTAGCGGGCTGGGTGGTAGATTTGATTTGGGAAGAAAACGAACCTGCGGCTGAAACACCAGTGGTTGAAACGGAACCTGAACCTGAATCCGAACCCGAACCGGTTAAGCCGGACAAGCCCGGCGAAGATGTAGTCTGGTTATCATCAACAACTGATGAGCAGGGATTTCATATAATCATGGAATCAGGTTCCGAACTTGACAGTAAGCCGGTAGAAAGCTCAACAAGTATTAGATATACATTCAAAGATAAGCAAATTGAAGGGCTTTATTTACTGAAAAAAGAATTTGGCACCAGTTATATAAGGGCTGAAGCCACTGACCAGGAAGAAGATTTGCTGATAGAAATTTCGATTCCATCGGGGGCTGAGTACGAGACGGAATTATCAGATAACGGGAAAAAAGCTACTGTAACCATCTTTAATTACATCACTTCCGTGGAGCGCAAGACATTTGCCAATACCGGTGAAAGGATAATTATTAATACGGCCCTGCCGGTTGATTATACTTCCAGGCTGGATGATGAAAAGATAATCGTTACCTTGAATAATGTTTTAATGGGTAAAGCAGAGGAACAATATAAATTCAGCAGCGATTTAATTAAAAAAGTTAGCTTTGAGCCAACCGAAGATGAAAAATCGACATTGGCCACTATTTATACTCAAAATCTGGGTAAGCATGTTTTTGCTGAAAGTGGTGAAAAACAGGCGTTTACAGTGCTTATGATTGAAAAAAGTGAAATAAAAGAGCGGGAAAAAAACCTGGTAGTATTGGATCCCGGACATGGAGGCAATGATACCGGAGCCCGGGGGACCGAACTGGATGAAAGGGATGTCAATCTGGATATTGCCCTTAAAACCGGAGCAATTCTTACCAAAAATGGTATCGATGTGGAATATACCCGTAAGACTGATGCTACGGTCGGACTGGAAGAGCGGGCTTTAATAGCCAACGATTTAAATGCCGAGCTATTCGTATCGATACACAACAATGCCGATACGGCAAAAGTTGGACATGGGACGGAAACATATTTCTATGCACCTTTAAGTACACCGGAACTTTATATGCAAAGAGATGAAAGACAACTGCTGGCGCAAAAATTGCAACAGCAGCTAATCAGCAAGCTGCAGCGAACTGATAGAGGCGTAAAAGAAAAGAATCTGGCAGTTCTGCGAAATACCACCATGCCCTCAGCCTTAGTTGAGGTAATGTTTATCAATTGTTCTGATGAGCAAGCCCTTTTAAAGCAGGAAAAATACCGGGAGCTGGCCGCTGAAGCAATAGCCCAGGGGATTTTAAATTATCTGGATGCGAAGTAAGAAAGTTCATTAAAGCGGGATGAAATCCCGCTTTTTTATTGGTATAACAGGAAAAGTCTTGTTTTTTATAAAATTGGTGTAAACGATTGCTGCAATTTTAGAATTATTTTGTTGAAAACCTTAGAAATTGCAGGATAAAGTGCAGCAATCTTGAATTCATAACTACTATAAAGCTTTAACAGAGGTAAAGACCAATGGCAAAAAAAATCCGCATTAATGCTTCAGCTGCGCCAGTTAAAAAATATACAGCTTTAAGCCAGGGATTATTAGTCGCGGTATGCATCTTAATATTTTATCCGCCTTTTCTGCGGGGGCTTTATTTTGACCAGGAAATGACAGTAAGTTTAATATTTACTGCTGTATTAGTATTATGTGCCCTGGTGCTTAAAGTAAAAAAGCGCGATTATTCATTTTTAACTACACCGTTGGACGGGGCAATTTTACTGTATGCGGTTGCTTATCTGCTGGCGGTTATTAATGCAGTTCATATCGGTGAGGCAGTTTGGGGATTTTTAAAAGCGCTGAATTATTTTTTAATTTATATGCTGGTGGCGGAGGTAGTTCCCGATTTGAAAGCTGCCCGCACGGTATTAAATACTTTGCTGGCTGCTGCAGTGGGCGTAGCAGTGATTGGATTGATGGCTGCCACCGGATTCTCTGACTATCCGGGTGCTTTTGTAAATAATCACATAATGTCAACCCTGCAGTACCATAATACAACTGCCGCTTATCTCGGAGCCATGTGTTTTGTGGGCTGTGCAATGTTGCTGACGACTGCTGAAATGCACAGGAGAATGGTATACAGTGGTGCCGTCTATCTGATGGCGCTGGTAACTGTAACGGCTATATCCAAAGGTGCCTTACTGATTATTATGGCGGCAGCCGGGTTGTTTTTCCTGGGTATATCCGGCAGATACAGACGGGGATATCTATATAATCTGCTATACATATTTATTATGGCTTTTCTGACTTCCAGCCTTTTAATGCAGCAAATTACGGGCACAGAACCTGCCCGCGGGATTATAGTCATTCTGGCCGGATTATGCCTGGCATTGACTGGCCAGCCATTGGGGAAGAAGCTGTCAATTATCAGCCGGGCTAAATATTTCAAAACAGCATCTATAGCTGTACTGATCACATTAATATTATGCGCTGGCGTGTTTATAACTAATTCGGCGGGACAGAATTTCATGCCGCAGGATTTAACTGAGGAAATTTCTCAGATAGCCGATTTATCTGATTCAAGCTATATTTACCGGGTCGATTTTTTCCGCTGGGGCATAGATATTGCCCGGGATTATCCTTTATTCGGCAGCGGGGCCGGAGGGTGGAAAGCTTTGTTACCGCAATATCAGGATTATAAATACTCTGCAGCCGATGCCCATAACCATATGATACAGGTATTGGTTGAAACTGGGCTTTTCGGGCTTATTATCTATATAGCTATCTGGGTTCTGGCAATAACAGCGGTTTTAAAATTCAACAAAAAAGCTCGGCGGGAAAAAGGTCCGACAGATGAAACAATGGTTTTACTATGGGGTGTATTTGTTGCCGCAGCAGCTATTGGACTGCATTCCCTTATCGATTTTGACCTTTCCATTCCGGCGATTTTTATAGTTCTTATAACCCTGTTGGCGCTGATCAATAAGATCACCGGATTTGCTGAAGACCGTTTCAGCCGGCAGAATAAATGGCAGCAACTGATAATACCTGGCTTAATAACATTGATACTATTGTTATCCGGCTGCAGTCTGGCAGTGGGGAATGTTTATGCTGACAAAGCAAATGAACAACTAAAGGAAATCGAGGGAAATCAGCTTTCTTATGCCCAACACCGGGAAACTGCCATTATCTGTCTGGAAAAGTCATTAGTCTTTGCGCCGCTAAATGCTGATACCCAGGTTGATTTATCCAAATGTTATGCCAGTCTTTATCTGGATTTAACCGGACAGGAAAGCCCCAATGCGCCAGCAGCTTATCAAAAAACCCTGAGTGCCATAGAAAAAGCAGAAAAATTGATGCCGTATGATACAAAGACAATTAATGGAGCATTAAATTCAGCTGTAACTATAGGCAACCTTGATGCTTCCCTTGGCTTAGCCAGAAAAATTGTACAAATCGAGCCCAACAGAAGTCGTAGTTATGAAGTGTTAGGGGAAGTACTCTACGCTGCTGCCCGCTTTTATCTGGAAAACGGCGACAAAGACACGGCTAAAAAGTATATTGATGAACTGAAAGATCTGCCGTCAGTAGTTGATGGGCAGGCAAAAAACCTTAATCAGGAACGTTTATCTTCCCGGATGGGGCGACCGCTAATAGTAACAGAAGAATTGGAAGAAATTATTAAGAAAACTGACGAACTGCAGTTTATGTATGATATCTTAAGCAGCGCCAAGGAGGCAACCGATGATTGAAATTCAATTCAATCAGAGCCTGAGGAAAAGCACTGCGGTTTTGGCTTTGTTGTTGATAGATTCAATAGCTTTGTACCTGGCCTTCATCGCCAGTGTCGAAATAAGGATTAATATACTGCCGCTGTTATTCGGATTTTTCCCCGCTGATTTCCCGCATACTTACACAGCTAATTTATGGTGGATATTGGTTTTGTGTCTGGGATGTTTAGCTTATGGAGGCCTATATTCCAAACGACTGCCATTTTGGCCGGAGACCAGAAACTTATTCATCAGCATCAACCTGGCCTTTATTTTAATCATGGCCGTCGTATCCCTGGCTAAATTAGGCGGACAAATTTCCCGGACCAGTATTGTAATAAGTTATTTATTGGTTTTATTCATCATGCCGCTGGCTCGCTTTGGGGGCAAATTAATTTTATTTAATATTGGGATATGGCGTGAAAATATATTAATCCTGGGTTTTAATAAAACCGGTCGGCAAGTGGCAGAAGCAATTAAAAATGATAAATACCTGGGATACCATCTGTCAGGGTTTATGACCATTGCTGCTGAAGAAATGCTTGAACTTAAGGGAAATCATGAGATATTAGGCAGTTATGAAAATGCGGTTAAGATAATAGAAAGCAACAGGATCAGGCATATAGTAATTGCTGCACCGCATTTGCCGGGCTCTGAAATGGTCAGGCTGAGCAACAGTTTGCAGCCATATACCCGCTCAGTAATGATTGTACCTGATTTATTCGGCTTGCCGATAGTCAATGGCGAGACAGGTTATTTTTTTGATGAACAGATTTTGGCTTTGCGTATTAAAAACAACCTGGCCAGTCCAGTCAATATGATCAGCAAGAGAATTTTTGACCTTATTGTAGGCTTGCTGTTATTGATTCCGCTGGCTGTTTTAATTCTGGTATTGGCAATTTTAATCAAAATAGACTCTCCTGGTCCGGTTTTTTATACCGGAAAAAGAATTGGCCGCAGAGGAAAAGAGTTTAACTGTTACAAGTTCAGAACAATGTTTTTAGATAATGATATAATTCTGAAAGAGTATTTGAAGAGCAATGCTGATGCCCGTCAGGAATGGCAGCAGTATAATAAACTTAAAGGTGAAGATCCACGTATTACAAAAATCGGCAGATTTTTGCGCAGAACCAGTTTGGATGAGCTGCCCCAGATACTTAATGTTCTCAAAGGAGAAATGAGCCCGGTAGGGGCCAGACCTTATTTACCCGAAGAAAGAGAATCCATGGGCAGTTTTGCCGATACGATATTATTGGCTGACCCTGGTATTACAGGCCTTTGGCAGGTAAGCGGGCGTAATGAAATTGATTTTGCGGGAAGATTAAGAATGGAAACCTGGTATGTGCGCAATTGGTCTTTATGGCTGGATGTTTCGTTGTTGTTCCGGACGGTTGGTGTAGTCGTTAAAAGGAAAGGAGCTTATTAACCAGCATCAATTAAGAAAATCAGAAGCTGGTTAATATGCTCGCTTAGAAAAACGGTTCCCCGAGCTTTTAAATAATATTATTATTTATTTGAGTATTCTTTAGATGTAATTGCAGTCAAATCTTCATAGCAAAAAAGTGCCGGTTTTTCATATTCTTTCATTTCCCGCCTCCTAATAGATCAAGCTAAGCCCGAGAGTTCATATGCAGTCACAGATTCCAGATTTTCATAAATAATCAGCTGCGGCTTTTGGTAGTCAGGCAAAATTAATTCCTCCAAAACACTTATTTTAAGGAATGCCTGTTGGTTCTATGATATAATAATGCCAAATTTTATTGTAAAGAAAAATGAGGGAAAGGCAGTTGAATTGAGTTTGATACCAATAAAAAAAGAAGAGGTGGCAGCGAAAAATGTGGCAGGTGAGATGGTGCTTCTGATCCCTTCTTCGGGAAGGTATTTCGGCTTAAATGCAGTCGGCACCAGCTTTTGGGAAAAGATGGACGGTAAATCTACTATTGATGAAATAGCCGAAACAATTGCCGAACAATACAAAGCAGAATTAAGCATGGTCAAGGCAGATCTGCATGAACTGGCTGAGCAGCTTGCAGCTAACCAGCTTATCGAATTAAAATAACCGGATAATATGATGCGTTATAAAGGATATGATCTGCCCGGAGATTTTTTGCTTATAATCAGGGTGTTTTGGAGGGTTATGTACTTTCGCAGAACCATTCATTTAAAACCGCTGCCGGAGATTATCGACAGTATTAAAAAAGCTGCGGCAGGACAGGACATGCATGAGATACCGGAAGAGAATGAATATGAAATGCTGGAAAAGGTAAGCCGGGCCTCGGATTTTCTGCTGTTAAGGATCATCCGTACCCCCAGACCCTGCCTGCCCCGCAGCCTGACAGTATTTTACTGGTGCAGCCATAATGGCATAACTGCCAGGATAGCAGTGGGAGTTAAGAAATCACAAAAGCTTCTGGAAGGACACAGCTGGGTTTTGATAGAAGCAAGGCCTTTCCGGGAGGATCTGCAGCATTTGAATGAATATACGATCATGCTGGAAGGGAGCAACTGATGAGGCAAATCACACAGAAGTTCAACTTGAGCGGAGTCATAACAGCGATTAATTCCAATGATCAGCATTGGCTGGAAGAGCTTAAAAAATCAATCAGTTCTCCGGCGGTTCATAATAGCAGCAAGGCGGAACTGGAGATTGATTTAATCGAGATAGAAAACGAAGCAATCGAAAAGGTTTTGCCCCTTCCCGGTGATGAATACAAGTTTGAAGAAGCAAGTGTTATGCTTGACCAGTTAGTTACTATTACCAGTTATCAGCGGGAGGAAGAGACCTGGCAGGAAATCGAAGGTTATGCCCGTATCCATAATGATTACAAACAAAGGCGGGGTGTGATATACAGGCTTAAGGAGCGCCGGATTGTCAATCCTTTTTTTGCCGACAGCTTTTTTGCCGTTAATCTCATACAGAAGATGATGTCATGCTTCAAGTTTCATACTATACATGCTTCCTGCGCCGAGATCAATGGACAAGGGGTAATAATTACCGGACCGGGAGGCAGAGGCAAATCTACTTCAGCTTACGCGCTGGCCAGGAGAGGTCATCCTTTACTGAATGATGAAAAGATATTGCTCAAATTAAACAGTTCATACCAGGCTAGTTCTGTATCCGATATCTTTAAAATAAGGAAAAATGCGATTGACCGTTTTTTCCCGGAGCTTTTGTCAGCAAAACCGATTTATAGACCTGATGAGGATGAGTTTTGTTTCAAAGCCGGTATAATGCCCGGTATGCAAATCACAGTTGCAAGTAGTGCTGATATATTAATTATTCTGCATCAGGTTAACCAACCTGAATCCACAGCGAAAATGATCAATCCTGCCCGGGTGGTGGGAGAACTTTTCCCGGTCACCATGAATCCGCGCAATAAAAAAAGCACTGCCGATAAATTTGAATTTTTGACCGATTTTTTACAGCAGGTCACATGCTATCAAATCGATTTTGGCTTCGATATGGATAAGTTTGCCGAACTTATAGAAGATCTGACCCGACAACAGATCGACCGGAATTATAATAACAGGAGAATATTAAACAATAATGCAGGACAATAAAATTGAAGAAACAGTTATAGCCTGTTTCCAGGCTTATTTTAATAAAGCCGGGATAACGATAAATCCTCCCAGTAATGAGGAGGAATGGAAAAGCCTGGCTCTTTTTATAAACCGGCATAGCCTTACGGCTTTTTTTTATCAGGCAATAACCAGGCGCAAGATTCCGCTTGAGGCTTCGCCTGATATTATTCGTGATTGGGCAATGATAACCAGAAAAACGACAGTTTTCAACGTTTTGCTGGCAAGGGAAGCAGGTCTTATCCTGGCAGATTTAAAAAAACTGGATATTTATCCGATTTTACTCAAAGGGTTTGCTTTGCACCGTATCTATGAAGATATTTTAACCCGGCCAACAAGTGATATCGATTTGTTAATAAAAAAGGATGAATATCCGGCCGTAAGGGATTATTTATTACAAAACCGCTTTACATATGCAATGGCCAGGGATTTCAGAGGAACTCCAGAACAGTATATTGAATTACAAGAGAACTACTGTACAGAGATTTCATTTCAAAAGACACTTGGAAGCATCTCAATAGTTATTGATTTGCACTGGGAATTGAACGGCATTTACGATGGATCTCCCCTGGAGGCAGTATTTCCAATCGACCAATATCCATGGCAGCAATACATTGAAATGGATTATTGGGATGAAATAGCATTTAATAGTCTGATACCTGAAATGCAGTTTATTCATTTGGCAGTCCATTTTGCCATCCATCACCAGTTTCAGGGAGCCAAGTGGTTTTTGGATCTGGTATTTTTCATAAACAACAGAGGTGGCGAGCTGGACTGGAAGTTCATTGATTCGATCGTCAAAGAACCGGATTGCCGAAAGATTCTTGGTGTGACATTAAGGCTGATCGATAGCTTTAAGATAAATTCTCCGGAAGGGATGCCGGAGTGGCAGCACTTTTGGAACGGCAAGGCTTTGCCATATGAGTTCATATATTTCCGCAAGAGAATATTTGCTGAGCCTTCCAAAACTGGACAATATATGGGCAATGTTTTATTGCCGCTTAATTTCACAGATAAATTAAAGGTATTAGCATATTACATGTTTAATAATGAAGCGATAAGTCTTTGGCGCACAGATAACCAGCCAGGCGTGATACCGGGATTTCTGCAGCCATTTTATTTAATTTCACGAGTATACCAGGATTATAAAAATAAAAATATATATAATTAAAATATTGCCAAATGAATTTTGCAGGGGAACTGATTAAATGCTGGACATGCTGAAAAAAATTTTAAACATACTTACCAAAAGAGAAAAGCGGCAGCTCTTCCTGCTGCTGGTTCTGATGTTACTAATGGCGCTTTTTCAGGCGATAGGAGTTGTATCTGTATTACCTTTCATTTCACTGGTAATGAATCCTGATTTAGTAAGCCAAAACAACTGGCTGCAGTTTTTTTATCAATATTTCAATTTTAAAGATACTCGCAGTTTTATTATAGCTGCCGGCTTGATAATGCTTTTTTTAATTTTGTTCGGTAACTTGATCTCGGCTGTGGCAACCTGGGCAAAATTTAAATTCGTCTGGAACAATAATAATAATATCTCCGTAAGACTGTTACGGCACTATTTGCTTCAGCCTTATATGTTTTTTTTGAACAGGAACAGTTCGGAATTAGCCAAAAATATTCTTAATGAAGTACAGACACTGACAAATGGCTACTTGATTCCGGTGTTGGATTTAACTTCACGATTACTGATCATAATTGTGATACTGATAATGGTACTTATTGTAAACCCGCTCATAACAGTTATAGCATTTTCAATATTAGGCGGTTCTTATTATCTTATCTACTGGCTTATAAGAAAGAGGCTTACTCACAGGGGAAGCCGAAGGTTATGGGCAAACCGGGATCGATTCAAGATCGTTGGCGAAGCTTTCGGAGGCATAAAGGAGGTCAAAGCCAGCGGGCGGGAACAATACTACCTTGAGAGTTATTCACAGGCATCTACAAAGCTTTCAAGCCTTATGGCCTGGAATGCATTAGTAGGCAACATTCCCAAATATGTTCTGGAAAGCGTTGCTTTCGGAAGTGTTATTGCCCTTATTCTGATACTGCTTGCGATCAGAGGCGAAGCCCAAAACATAATTCCTCTGGTAAGTTTTTTTGCTTTTGCAGGATACAGACTTATGCCGGCTATTCAGGATGTTTTTCAGACTTCTACCCAGCTTAAATTTAACCAGGCAACCCTCGATTATATTTATGAAGAAATGACTAATATAAAAATGAGGGAAGTAAAGCAAGAAGAAAACTTTACAGATGTTACTCCTTTACAATTTACAGATAAAATAAAATTGCAGAATATAACTTTCACCTATCCTGCCAGTGAAGAAAAAGTATTGGAAGATATAACATTAGTAATCAAAAAAAATCAGAAAGTTGGTATTGTTGGAGCCACAGGAGCCGGCAAGACCACCCTGATTGATATTCTGTTGGGATTATTTATTCCCGATCAAGGGCAAATGACTGTAGATGGTATAATTTTGGATTCCAGCAATGTCCGGGGCTGGCAGAAAATTTTAGGTTATGTTCCCCAGCAGATATACCTTAGCGACGACACGGTTACAAATAATATTGCCTTTGGAATTCCTGCCGACCAGATAGATATAAACCAGGTGAAAAAAGCAGCATCTATAGCACGACTTGATGATTTTATCAGTCGTCTTCCCAATGGGTACGATACAGTTGTCGGCGAGAGAGGAGTCAGGCTGAGCGGGGGACAAATGCAGAGAGTGGGAATTGCCCGGGCTGTTTATCATGACCCGCAGGTATTGATTCTGGATGAGGCCACCAGTGCCCTGGATAATATTACTGAAAAAGAATTTATGGAGGCCCTGGAAGCTGCAGCAGAGGTCAAGACCCTGGTGATAATCGCTCACCGTTTTAATACCGTGAGAAACTGCGATATAATAATCATGCTGGAGAACGGGAAAATGGAAGCAGCAGGAAATTACGAAGAGTTGATGCAGAATAACGATAAATTCAGAGCTTTGGCAACAGTCCGGAAAAAAGACTAGTATAACTATTGGATAAGAATCGGGAGGGAAAATGCAAGTACCAGCACTTGGCCAAAAACCCAAAATGCCTCTGTTAATTGCCATAACTTTATACTTCATGCTATTTTTTTGTTTTACTTTTCCAAAAGCCGGAATAAAAATAGCTGATATTCCTGTAACTGTCAGCGATATATTATTCCTGCTGTTGATCCTTTTCAGTTTAACCAGGATAACCTGTTGGCGTGAAACTTTTTTTCATAATAAAACAGTAATCATTTTAATGATGATTTTTGCTTGTTATGCCACACTAAAGTTAGGTTATTCATATTGGCATTATGATCTGTTAAATATTGGTGTAATAGTGCCGCTGTTGGTATACCCGGTTATATTCCTGATTTTGCTTTTATTTGACCGCCTTTACAGCATACCATGGGAAAAGATGCTGCTTATACCTGTTATTGCTTTTATTATCCTGTCTGTTTATGCCTTGCTGCAATATTTTCTGGGAATTGAAACTGTAATGATACCCGGATTAACATACAATTGGACTGATGCACAAAATCCACTGATTTTGGTTGAGAAAAAAAATTACTATGGCCCATATACCAAAATATTTTCCACCTATCAGAATGGCAATATCTTTGGCGTTAATCTGCTGCTGCTTTTCCCGCTGGTATTTGAATTGCTGTATGACAGACGAAAAAGTCTGGGCTATATTGCCCTGGGTTTTTTTATAACGGTTGCTTTCCATACTGCCTCCCGGGCAGTATGGGCAGCAGTATTATGTTATGTACTGATCCGGTTTTTATTATTTAAGCAAGGCTTAAAAAAACTTACAGTTATTTTTCCACTATCTTTTATCACTGCTTTGCTGTTATTTGTCGAGCAATTGCGTTCCAGAGTCAGTAATTTACTGGGGAAGGATTCAATACCACGTATAATTAAGGTATCATATACAGAAAATTTTGCCAAACATGCCCCCGTTCCCGACACAATTGATTGGTGGGTTGATCAACCGCAAATCAAAAACTTGTCAGGACGCGAAGAAGGCATATTTAAACTTTGGGAAGCCACCTTTGGAACCTTAAACTGGGGAGCGATCTTTCTGGGACCCTATGGGATACTGCCCAGAAGCAGCTATAGCATTGTCGGTGAAATGCTGTATGCAGCAGTTTTTGCTTATCTTGGCCTGATAGGACTGATTCTCTGGTCATTGCCGGTATTATTTTCATTATATAATTTTTACAAACTCCGGGGTGATTATATCGTACGCGGTATTTTGCTGGGACTGGTCGGTTACTTTATTGCTGCGGTCATGGAAGGAGCTTATTGGGTTTCACCAACTGCTTTTAATCTGTGGTTAATAATTGGCATCGGATGGATAAGATGGCATTCAATAAAGGGAAAAATGAAGCTTGACTCCACAGCGAGTACTTTTGAAAGATAGGCGAGCATGAAAGTATTTATTGATGGACGAATGTTATATATGTCGGGAATAGGCCGGTATATTAGAAATATTATCAAAGGGACCCTGGCAGCGGATGATAGCCTGGAATATCTGATAGCCGGCGATGTAAATGAAATAAGTAAATATATGAAGGAAGAAATATCACTGCAAAATAGAGCAGCGATTAAAACTGCGCCTTATAACAAGACGATATACAGCACGGGTGAACAATTGGCAGGCAGCAGGCTGGTCAGGGAAAACAATTCATATGACCTTATGTTTTTCCCTCATTATAATGCCCCTTATTACCTGTCATCCAACAGTGTAGTTACTGTGCATGACCTGATCCATTTCAAGTTTGCATATAGTTTTGACCGTGCCAAAGTGCTGTTTGCCCGCCAGGTGTTAAAGAATGCGGTAAACAAGACCGGGAAAATCATAACTGTTTCAGAGTCAACCAAAAATGACCTGCAGGAAATGTTTCCCCGACTGGCTGAAGACAAAATCAAGGTTATTTATCAGGGGGTGAGCAGCAAATTCAGAGCGGCGACAGATGAAGAACTGAAAGCATACAAAAAAAAGCGGGGCTTATCTAATTACCTGCTGTTTGTCGGCAACCGCAAACCCCACAAAAATCTGAGCCGTCTTATTGAAGCATATGCCGGGTTGATTAAAGAAATGCCCGGTTTACAGTTGGTAATTGCCGGGCAGAGATTTGCGCCTATAGATGAAGTCGATCTATTGAAGAAAAAATATCAGCTGGCGAATTTATTGGAATTCTCCGATTTGACAGATGCTGAATTGCCTTTTTTATATTCCGGGGCTGAAGCATTGGTTTTTCCTTCATTATATGAAGGTTTTGGTCTGCCGGTACTGGAGGCTATGAGCTGTAATACGCCGGTTATTCTATCCGGGACTTCCTCCTTACCCGAAGTAGCAGGTGCTGCTGGGGTATATTTCAACCCTTATAATATAGAAGAAATAGGCACGCAAATATATAATGTACTTAAGGACGCACACTTAAGAGAAAACCTTAAGCAACGCGGCATCGAGCAGGCAAGGAAATTTTCCTGGGCCAAAACATCCGATAACACACTTAAGGTTTTTAAACAGGCTGCTGCTGATGACGGAAGGGGGATATGAAATCTTGCCGCCGCAATTTTCTTTGATAACATCGACTTTAAATCGGACCCGGCAGTTGGAGAACTTTTTACAGCACCTTGACAGGCAGACCTGGCGTAACTTTGAATATATAATAGTAGACCAGAATGATGATGACCGGCTGGTTCCCATTATAAACAAATATCGTGAAAATTTTGCCATAATGCATATTCATTCAGCCAAAGGAGTATCTCGGGGACGTAATACTGGAATTAAGGTAATCAGCGGCGATTTCGTAGCATTTCCTGATGATGACTGCTGGTATGAAGATGACCTGCTGGAAAGAGCAACCGATTTATTTATAAAACATCCGGACATTGATATGATAAGCGGAAGAACCATAGACGCCAAAGGACAAACCAGCCTGGGAAAATTCGATAAGCATCCCGGTAAAATTACTAAGCGCAATGTTTTTAAAAGAGGTAATACCAACACCTTTTTCTTCAGGAGGGCTGTTGTTGAGAAGATTGCTTTTGATGAAAGCATAGGAGTTGGGGCAGGTTCAAAATGGGGCAGCGGCGAGGAAACCGATTATCTGCTGCAGGCTTTGGCAGCAGGTTTTAAACTGTACTATTGTCCTGATTTTACCGTATATCATGAAGAGCCGCTTGCTCAATATAATGATGCAGCAATTCAAAGGGGTTATTCTTACGCGCTTGGAATGGGGCGGGTTATGAAGAAACATCATTATTCGCTGGATTTTGTATTAGTAAAACTCTTTTACCAGATGGGCGGAATGCTCATAGCCCTTGCCCGGATGGACATACAACGTTTTAAATATCACCGGGCGGTCTTCAAAGGCAGGTATGAAGGTTGGAAAGAGCCCTGTCAATGAACGAAAAATAACGATACCAATTATCAAGTCGATGCAATTATATAAGGATAAAGGATTATAAAATTACTTATCAAATATAAAGACTGGAGAAGCAAGACTATTTAACTGTGAAAAAAGTACCGGATAAACTTTCAAGGTTTTAGCAGCAGCTGCTGCTGATAAAAGGAGTAAGAAAAATGGGAACAGCTTTGGTACATGACTGGGTAGTAAGCAAAGGCGGAGCAGAAAAATGCCTGGAGATTTTCCATGAGCTTTACCCGGATGCTCATTTATTTACGCTTCTTTATTCCTGTGCAACGATAAGAGAAATTGGTTTTGCTGAAAACCAGGTTACAGCTTCGTTTCTTCAGAAGAAGCACGGTATAAGCAAAAAATACCGGCGTTATCTGCCCTTATTCCCTTATGCCATCGAACAACTGGATCTGTCTGAGGCAGATATAATTCTGTCCAGCAGCCACTGTGTTGCTAAAGGAGTTTTGACCCGGGGCGATCAGCTGCATATATGTTACTGCCATACTCCGGTCCGTTATGCCTGGGATCTGACCTATCGTTATATGCAGGAAAACCATCTGCAGAAAGGCGTAAAGTCAACCCTGGCCAGACTGGTTTTGCATTATTTGCGCCTCTGGGATACAGCAACTGCTGACCGGGTGGATTATTTCATCGCCAACTCACATTATACAGCCCGGCGGATCTGGCGTACTTACCGGCGGGAGGCAGCGGTTATCTACCCCCCGGTAAACGTTGAGAAGTTTAAGCTGCAAGCTGAGCGAGAAGATTATTTTCTGTTTGTATCCCGGTTAGTTCCTTATAAAAAGGCTGATTTGGTTATTCGTACCTTTATAGAACTGGGACTGCCTCTCAAAGTAGTTGGGGATGGGCCGCAGATGAAAGAATGCAGGCAACTTTCTGCAGCAAATATCACTATGCTGGGCAGGCAGGAAGAAGAAAACGTGGTTAACTTAATGGCAAACGCCAGGGCCCTGGTTTTTGCTGCTGACGAAGATTTCGGCATTGTCCCGGTGGAAGCACAGGCCTGCGGTACGCCTGTAATAGCTTTTGGCCGGGGCGGAGCAACCGAAACCGTGATCCCGGCGGATGGTACCAACTGGGAAAAAGCTACCGGTATCTTTTTCTACGAACAGAGTGAGGCTGATATAAAAAAAGCCGTGGAGCAATTTATAAAATGGGAAAACTGCTTTGACCGGCAGGTAATACGAAAGAATGCGGAAAGGTTTTCAGCTGAACGTTTTAAACGGGAAATAGTAGATTTTATTAATACCAAAAAAGTTGAATGGCAAGAGGAAAAATGAGTAAAACCAAAAAAAAGAAGCCACAAAAACAATTTATTGAACCGGTGAATCATAATAATTGGTGGGGAATTGCCCTGATAGTGCTGCTGGGCTTGCTGCTTTTCTATCCCCCTTATTTGCAGGGATTGTTTTTCAAACAGCATATGTTTGCCACTCATATAATAACCGGTATTCTGTTTATACTGGTTTGGATAAACAAATACCGGCAGCAGGATTTTTCTTTTATCTCCAGCCCGCTGGACTGGGCAGTTTTAGGCTATGCAGCTGCGTATGCCCTGTCATTGACAACAGCAGCAGTCATTGGCGAAGCAGTCTACGGTTTTTTAAGAGCGTTGAATTATTTCATGATCTACTGGATAATAACCCAGGTTGTGAAAGATCATGCCGATATTAAAACGGTGTTTAGAATATTGCTTGTTTCAGGTCTGGGGGTTGCTGTCATTGGCATTTTGGCTGTCACTGGCCTGATCGATTATCCGCAGGCTATAGCTGATAATCATATTACCAGTACCATTGGCTATCATAATACCCTGGCAATTTATCTTGCCGTTTTGACCTTGCTGGGGGCAGCCCTGGCAACAGGTGAAAAAAATCGCTGGTGGCAAATATTTTATTACGTCAACAACTATCTGATGATGCTGTTAATAATAGCGATCGTGTCAAAAGGAGCATGGATAGCTTTTGCTTTGGGATTGGTTTTTCTGATTATCGGTATGCCTGAAAGTTACAGAACGAAGACAGTATATTTTTTGACCATAACCATCGGCTTCGCCATAATAGCCAGCAATTACTTCATACAGACCCTGGCTTCCGAAAATCAGACAGCCGGGATATGGTTCGTATTAGCCGGGGCATTGCCGGTACTGGGAGGATGGATTTTATGGAGATACATCGAGCCCTGGCGGAAAAGCTTGAAATTATCCCGTCCGGTTATTGCCATCCTGATATCGGCGGCATTGATTGCATGCATCTTTACGATCAGCCAGATAGGCTTATCTGACAAAATCAGCACAGAAGTATCAGAAATAACCGATACCAAAAACTTAAGCTATGTAACCAGGGTCGATTTTATGCGCTGGGCGGCAGAAATTATACAGGACTATCCGCTGACCGGGGCCGGTGCCGGCGGTTGGGAAGCCCTTTACCGGCAGTACCAGGAGTATAAATTCTGGACCACTGAAACCCACAGCCATATCTTTCAGGTGGGGGTTGAGGCAGGTACAATTGGAATACTGGCTTTCGTTTCCATGTGGGCTATATTTTTCTTCTTGCTTTACAGATTATACATATTCCATCGCGGTCGGGAAGAGCAGGACGAATGGGTATTGATCTGGGGAACAGCCGTTGCCGCCATAACATTGGGCATGCACTCCTGTTTTGACTTTGACCTTTCTTTGCCGGCCATGGCCATATTATTATGGAGCTTGTCAGCCCTGATAAGTGCCTTTTATAAGAAAAGCCAGCCTGAAACGGCTAATTGGCCGGGCAACCCATGGATCAATACAGCGGTTTCTGTTTTATTGGCGTTGGTTCTGCTTTTGGGCGGCGGCAAGTACCTGTTGGCTTATTACCAGTTTCAGGCCGGGCAGGAAAAACTACAGGCAGCGCAGGCTGATAAACAGGAGGTACAATTCGAGCAATTGCATCAGACCGGTATTTACTTTGCACGGGCCGTGAAAAATGACCCGCTGAATGCGGAATATTGGTCATATTTTGCTTATTGGCGGGGATATTGCTATCAGCTGTTAAATAGCCAGGATCAGGAAAAGGCCTCGACATTCAGGGAAAATAGTATTAGTGCTGCCAACCGGGCTCTGGATCTGGATCCTTATGATACCGAAATAAATCAGCGCCTGATGCAAAACCTGGTCAGCCTGGGAGACCCGGCCGGATCGATCAGGACCGGGCAACTGCTGATAAAAACCATGCCCAATGATCCGCAGTCCTATAGCCGGACCGCTGAGTTGTGGTGGTATGCCAGCCAGTATTTTGAAGAAAACGGGCGGCATGACCTGGCACTCAAGTTCGCCCGGGAAATAATCGCTATGGATAAGGCCTTGCAGGATCAGCTGAAAAAGGTTAATGTTGACTACCGCTTCTGGCAGGGAGAAAAATTGAGCGCAACACCAGAATATGAGGAAATATACCGGCAGGCGCAGGATTTCATTGCCGCTGCTGAAAATTCCTGATAAACAGATCAAAAGCTTCAGATATTGTTGCCTGGCTTTCTTTGTTTTTTTCTCCTAAGTTACTGCTTTCCAACTCTCTCTTCTAATCATATTTTGATTACTTCCTGATTTATTCTAAAACACAGTACGACAAAACATATCATATTAATGGAACAAAAGTCGAATATTGTTCGTCAATAAACTTAACCATGTATAAGAATGGGGAAAAACATGGTGTAACGTTAAGAATTTCCCTGATCACCTGAGATTAAAAAAATAAAGGAGGTATTCGCAGTAGTTTCAGTTTGATTTAGAGCATCGATCACCTATTTATTTAGAATAAAAATAAAGGAGGAAAAAAAGTTGATAAAAGCAAGAAACAAGAAATTGTCAATGCTGTTGGTTTTAGCTATGCTGATGACCATGTTTGTCGGCATAGGCGCAGTATCGGCTGCTTCCGTTGAATGGGAAGCCGATAACATGCCCACTTATGCAAAAAGTGCAACAGCAACCCAGGACACACCTGCAGACGTAATTTTAACCCTGGAAGATACCGCAATGGTGCAAACCTATGTGGAGCATCTCGTAACCTTTACCCTGCCTGACGGGGTAGAGTTTGTACTGCCTGCTCAAGCAGGTGGCGACAAAGCACAATCAGTAGTTGACTTTGATCAGATAAGCGGTGATGGTGAATTTAATTGCGATGCTACAATTAAATCCAGCAAAGCAGTCGACATTACTGTTGAAAGAACGTTAGAGGGAGACGGAGTATTCGTACTCAGTTTCGAAAACCTGCTCGTAAAGAGCGGCTCCGGTGACCTGACGGTTACGCTGATTGCCCCTTCCGGCAGTAAATTTTCATCCGGTTCTCTGGCTATTGCCAAAATCTCCGGCAAGAGCTCCGTAGTGGCAAAAAATGGCACCAAAGCGACCTTTGGCGACCAGGGCGGCTACATTGACGGCATGACCATTGTTGAGATGGGTGCCAATGTGCTTGAAGTTGGCGATGAAATCACCTTCAAGCTTCCCAAAGGCTTCACCTGGGATGATCCATCAGGTATCATAATTGGCGGCGGCTGGGGATTTCAAGGCTTAGCCAACACTTATGGTGATTATAGCTATAATATCGATGGCCGTGAACTGGTTGTTAGAGTTAACGATCTTGGCGGCGCAGAAACAGCCGGCAGAATCACCGTTGGATCTGATGGAGGTTCTGGCGCTGGATTTGGATATCCCTGGATCAATGTGGAAGACACTGCCAAAATCGGCGACATTACCGTAGCAGTTACCAGCACCAATGACAACGGACCGGACGGTGAAATCGTTGTGGCAGCTTATGGCGACTATGCCATTGAAGTTCTCGAAGACACCACCGAAGAAGTATTGGCCGGACGCACCGAGCAGGAACTGGGAACCTTCTTCATTGAAGAAGGAATTGCCGGCAGCCTGCTGCCTGACAGAACTGTTACCCTCGAACTTCCCAAGGGAGTAAAATGGGTAGAATATCCTACTGTTGATGCAGAAGAAGGCGACCTGATCATCAATGATTCCGATTGGACCTTAGTAGCTGATACCAGCTCCAGAAAAATCAAGACTAACATAACTGGTTTCAGTGAAGATGCAGCCAAAATGGTGTTCAAAGATATGGAAGTAAAAATCGAACCGGGCTTTGAAGGACCGATCGATATTACCGTAGCCGGTAAAGCTGGCGCTGAAGGAACTGTGACCGTGGCTGAATGTGTCAACCCGATTACCGTAAAAGCTGAAAACCCGACTAAAGTCGAGATCGGTGCCATGAGCCAGGCAGCTGGCGACATCCTGATCATTGAAAACGTTAAAGAAGCAATTCTGGACGGCGAGTACAATCAGATTGAAATCGATCTGCCAGACGGCATAAAGTTTGCTTCTGAACCTACCGTAGAAGTTGAAGCAGGCGACCTGGAAATTGATGAGTCTGATCTGGCCGATTCCGATTTTAATGAAGATGGAGCCCTGGTGATCACTATCGAAAGTGCCAGCGGCACAGCCAGCACCATCAGAATCTCCGATATCTTACTGACGGTTGACCGTACTGTACCGGAAGGCAAGGTAATGGCCAAATTCGCAGGATCCTACGCACTCTATGACGAGTGGGATGAAGAGTATGATTCTTATGAAGATTATATGGCAGCAAAAATAGCTGCTAAATTAAGTGATGATTCCTTAGGTTCAACAGCATTCGTTGACTGGCCGTCTGACAAATCAATCGGCAGTGTAGAAATCGCTACCACCATTACCCCGTCAGAGGGTGGTCATGCCCAATTCGTTATCGGCTCCAACATCTATGAAATTGGCGGAATTCCTTATGTAATGGACGCTGTTCCTTACATCAAAGATAGCCGTTCCTTTGTACCGATGCGCTACCTGGCTGAAATGCTCGGCGCTGAAATTACATGGTCCGAAGCCGATCAAGCCGTGACCCTGACTAATGGTGAAACTACAGTAGTATTTACCATAGGCAGCACCAGTTACACCGTAAACGGTGAGACCAAAACTGCTGATGTAGCACCGGAAATCACAAATGACAGAAGCTTCCTGCCTGCCCGCTTCGCTGCTGAAGCATTCGGAGCAGAGGTTGGCTGGGATGCAGCCAGTCAGAC
>Ga0209099_1000883_pt1 | contig 33432 bp, 35 predicted proteins | sample AD_JPNHW2_MetaG_FD_184430 | JGI IMG/M metagenome (GOLD analysis project Ga0209099, IMG submission 184430) | Active sludge microbial communities of municipal wastewater-treating anaerobic digesters from Japan - AD_JPNHW2_MetaG (SPAdes) (version 2) | ecosystem: Engineered > Bioreactor > Anaerobic... | reverse complement strand
AAAAAACGATCTCTTTATTTTCATTGATTACAGCGATCTTTGCAGTTCTTGAACCTATGTCAATTCCGGAAAAAAGCATCAGCGGTCGTTTAACTCCTTTTTTGCTTTCTGCCAAAGAGCTTCGAGTTCATCGAGAGGTTTTTTTCCATCAATAAAGGCAGGGTCGAGCTCTTCCATTCTGTCGAAGCGGTTCTTGAATCTTTCTGCACACAGTTTAAGTGCTTTTTCGCTGTCTACACCAAGTTTTCTCCCCAGGTTGACAACAGCAAAAAGCATATCTCCAAGCTCATGCTCTATCTCTTTGATGTCATTATGCTCGACGGCTTCAATAAGTTCTTGTTTTTCTTCATCTATTTTATCAATAACATCAGACCATTTCTCCCAGTCAAAACCGACCGATGCGGCTCTGGAAGCATACCGCTGAGATAAATTCACAGCAGGCATCGCTTTTGGAATTCCGTCAAGAAGATATTTTCTGTTCTCTTTTTTCTTTTTTATGAGATTCCAGTTGGTCAGCACTTCAGCACTGTCTGCCACTTTTGAATCACCGAACACATGCGGATGTCTCATAATGAGTTTTTCTGCAATAATATCGGCTACATCGTCAAACTCAAAAAGGTTCTGCTCACGAGCCATCTGTGAAATAAAAACAACCTGTAGAAGCAGATCCCCGAGCTCTTTCTGGAGTTCAAGTACTGATGCTGAATCGGAAGTATCAAGAGAATCGAGTGCTTCCACTGTTTCGAAAGCTTCCTCTATCACATAGGGACGGAGAGATGTCAGAGTCTGTTCACGGTCCCACGGGCATCCATTCGGAGAACGCAGAAGTGCCATTATTTCGATAAGTTTTGAAATTCCTTTATTGTCTGCCATCTCAGCACCTGCTGTCTGGCGAATTTGTCTTCTGGTGATAGTTTTCCGGTGAATATTCATATTTAAGATTGAAACATGCATAGCAGAAAGTTTCGGGTTTTGCCAGAATTGAGTTGAAATCTTCAACTTCGATATATCTGAGTGATTCAGCTTCAAGGAATTTGCAGATCTCCTCATTATTTTTAACTGCGGCAATGAGTTCTTTCCTTGTCGGAGTGTCTATGCCGTAATAACAGCTGCCTATGACTCTGGGCGAACCGATTCTTACATGCACTTCTTTTGCTCCGGCACCTCTGATCATTCTAACGATCTTACGCAGAGTTGTCCCTCTGACAATGGAATCATCAACGAGCACAACCTTTTTGCCTTTGAAAAACTCTGGAAGCGGATTGAATTTATGCCTGACACCTTCATCTCTCTGTTTCTGGTCAGGTTTTGTAAAAGTACGACCGACATAATGGTTTCTGAGAAGTCCCATGTCAAACTGAACTCCGCTTTTTGCCGCATAACCCAGCGCAACAAAATTAGAAGAGTCGGGGACTGCCATGACAACCGTGTCACTGCCGAAATTCATTGATTTGTCATAATCAGCAAGCTTAGCACCGATCTTTTTTCTTACATCATACACTTTTTCACCGAAAGTGATCGCATCAGGTCTCGAAAAATAGACCAGTTCAAAAACACAATGCTGTTTTTTGAGATTATTTACACTTATCACTTTAATCGGTTTGTTTTTTTCAAATTTTATTATTTCACCCGGTTCAAGTTCTCTTATCATTTTTGCACCTATTATGCCGAAAGCGCAGCTTTCTGACGCAAGAATTGCTCCATTCGAAGAGTGTTCGCCTGTCTCTGAAGGATTGAGATGCCCTAGAACATAAGGTCTGAAAGCGTGAGGATCTCTGAATGCAAACATCTGTTCACGGTAGATCAGTATCGACGAAAAAGCACCTTTAAGCTGTTTCTGTGCTTCAACAATAGCATTTTCAACGGTCATTTTTTTATTGGTTATATAAAATGCGACAAGTCTGCCGATAAGTTCGCCGTCGTTATCACTTTTAAATGAATATCCGTAATCCTTTTCAAGCCAGGATCTCAGTTCATGATAATTAATGATGTCGCCGTTACTGCATACGGCTATGTGAGGACCTTCCGCAAGTTCGATGGAGTGGGGCTGAGAATTTGTTTCGTCGCTTTTTCCTGCAGTAGGATAACGGACATGACCGATAGCAATATCACCGCAATATTTTTCTAAAACAGCAGGCGTCAACACATTTTTAACCAGTCCCATGCCTTTGTAACTTGAAATATTGCCTTTTGGATTTCTTACCGCGATACCGCAGCTTTCCTGACCGCGATGCTGAATGGCAAAAAGAATTTCAGCGATGAGCATTTCACCATTTTCAACATTAAAAACACCGGCTATACCGCACACAGCAACCTCCAATTTCCAGTAAGAAAAAAAACTGGCTAACTCTACACATAATGACATCGAAAATCAAGAGAAGGTGTAAACCATATCATATAAAAAAATCATTGCTTGAATCTTGCCCTTGCATCGTATTTATGTTATATAGGATGTCGTTTAATTCTGGAGATTTGAATGATAGCAGAATGTCCCCATTGCAAAAAAGTGATTTCCGTTAAAATTGCAGGAAGTACTCTATGTCCGAAATGCTCATCACTTATTTTTATCGGCGATCCGATGAAAGATGAAGAAAGTAAGGTTATAAAAACGGCTGCGGAGCTGAACAGGAACAAAAAAATTCAGGAAACTCCGTCTAAACCTGATGAAGAAGAAAAGAGACATGAAACAGAAAGTGATGAGAGTATTCCCCCTTTTTTTTCCAGAAAGAAGCCTGTCAGAGAAGGTTTTTTTAAAGGTACGGCATGGGACCGCTGGACAGAGATCGGATTTTCGGAAGCGTTGTTGAAAACCACGGCAGATATTTTCAGAACACCGACAAAGTTCTTCCGTGACATGAAACATACCATAAACCCGGGAATGATACCGATATACGGAATAGTGATGGCATTTCTTACCGTTCTTTTCCAGACATTCTGGACACTTAAAATATTTCATACATTTTTCCCCGATTTTCAGACTTTTAAACTGTCGATCGCAAAACTTGCCAATATCAACCCGGCGCTTGTTTTTGAGGAAGATAAGCTCAGAACAATATTTAATGCGATGTATCCGGATACTGTAATGCTGTTTATGCAGCTTCTCATGACACCGTTCATGATGATAGTAATCACTGCCATAATACTTCATCTTGGAAGTGTCATGTTCGGATCTGTTGCCAGACTTCATGTTTTTTACAGAATGAGCGGATTTATCATGGTTACCGGTATTTTGAGCATTATTCCTGTTATCGGCAACATTGCAGGATTCATCTGGAAAGTCGTGCTGGTATATAAAGGAGGTCGTGCCGTCAATAATTTCAACAGGAAAAAGGCTGTCGCATTTTCCGGATTTTTTATAATCATGTCGATAATATTCACATCTGTGGGGCTTATATGAGTTTCAGGATTGGCAGCGGTTTCGATGTGCATAAATTTGAATCAGGCAGAGAACTCTGGCTCGGCGGCGTAAAGATAGATCATACCGGACTTGCAGGACACAGCGATGCAGATGTTCTGACACATGCAATAATAGATTCGCTTCTCGGAGCTTCTGCACTTGGCGATATCGGAGAATTCTTCCCTGATTCCGATCCGCAGTTCAGAAACATCAGAAGTACAGAAATGCTTAAAACGGTTGTGAAAAAGATTTATGAAGAAGGCTGGACGATAGAGAATGTTGATACCGTTGTAATATGCGAAACTCCGAAAATATCTCAATACAAAAATGAAATGAGAAAAACTCTCAGTAATATAATGAAAATACCTACAGATTCAATAATGATAAAAGGCAAAACCACTGAAAAACTGGGGTTTACAGGAAGAGGCGAAGGTATAGCTGCAATGTCATCAGCACTTTTAAGCAGGAGGTGATCTTGAAAATTAAACTTTATTTCGGCAAAAAAAACATTCCGATATTCATTCTGACACTGGTCGTTCTTATATATGTTATGGTGACTTCAGTTGACGGAATAAAATACTTTTTCAGCAAAGCTGAACCTAAAGATCTCGGCGATGCCATAACAATGGACACAAAAGTCTTTTCTGAATTGCAGGATGGTGATTTTGTTCAGATAAAAGGGATAACTTCAATTCACGGCGGATCTCTGAACAAAGGATTCCTCAGCGATAAGTATTATCTGTTCTACCTCGCAGGTTCAAGCAAGTTCATAATAATAGAAAAGGTCGATGAAAAAAATACTGAATCGGGGCCTCAATTCAGAACTATTAAAGGAAGAGTTCACAGTTTCAAGACAAATAAATATGCTTCAAAAATGAAGGATTTTTTCTCAAAAAGCTTTATGATAGAGATGAATGAAGACGGCTTCCTGATAGAATCCGGTATGATCCCTGGAAAAGACTATACACCTGTAATAATGTTTGCTACCATGCTGTTACTGCTTGCACTTTCTATATTCCTTTTTATAAAATCACTGAAAACTGATAAAGAAACAATGGAGAATGATCCAGATGAGATCTGAAAAAGTTAGAACAAGATTTGCTCCTAGTCCGACCGGTTATATGCATGTCGGGAATTTAAGAACCGCTCTTTATGCATGGCTGATAGCCCGAAAGAACAACGGTACTTTCATACTCAGAATAGAGGATACAGATCAGGAAAGAAAAGTCGAAGGAGCTGTAGACATAATATACAGGACACTTGCTGAAACAGGTCTTAATCATGACGAAGGTCCTGATATCGGCGGTGATTACGGTCCGTATGTTCAAAGTGAAAGAAAAGAAGCTGGCATATACACAAAATGTGCTCTCGATCTTATAGAAAAAGGGACTGCATACCGTTGTTTCTGCACAAAAGAAAGACTTGATGCGCTAAGAGCTGAATGTGAATCTGCCGGCAGACAGACAAAATATGACGGACGCTGTTCGCATCTTTCAAAAGAAGAGATCAATGAAAATCTTAAAAACGGGACACCTTTTGTTGTAAGACAGAAAATGCCTTCAACCGGATCAACATCTTTTCATGACGAGGTTTACGGTGATATTTCCGTTGAGAATTCAACACTTGAAGACCTTGTTTTAATGAAATCAGACGGTTTTCCGACATATAATTTTGCAAATGTCGTTGATGATCACCTTATGGGAATAACTCATATTGTCAGAGGAAGCGAATATCTTATCTCCACTCCGAAATACAATCTGCTTTATGAAGCTTTCGGATGGGAAAAACCGGCTTATGTCCATGTTTCGCCTGTAATGAGAGATGCCACCAGAAAACTCTCGAAAAGAGACGGCGATGCAAGTTACGCTGATTTTATCGAGAAAGGATGTCTTAAAGAAGCTTTGCTTAATTATGTTGCACTTCTTGGATGGAACCCCGGCACAGAGCAGGAAAAATTTACAATTCCTGAATTAATTCAGGCATTCAGCATTTCAGGCATCAGTAAATCACCTGCAATATTCGATGAAATGAAACTGCGGTGGCTCAACAGCGAATATATCAGAGCTATGTCACATGATGAATTTAAGTCTGCTGCGATGCCTTTCATCAAAAAAGCTGTAAAAAGAGAAGATGTCAATTTTGATGTCATACTTGAAGGTCTTCACAAGAGGACAGAATTCTTTTCAGACATTCCGCCGCAGATAGATTTTATTGACCAGATGCCGGATTACAGTGCAGACCTTTATATCAATAATAAAATGAAAACTGACCGGTCGAATTCGCTTCAGGCACTTGAAATACTTCAGCCTGTACTTGAATCTTTTACAGATTGGGATCACGAAAAGCTTTATGAAAAGATCGTAAATGTCGCAACTGAGAAAAACATCAATAAAAAAGTGCTTCTGTGGTCGTTGAGAGTCGCTCTCAGCGGAAAAGAACTCACTCCTGGCGGAGGTACTGACATTGCAGTGGTGATAGGGAAGAAAGAGACCGTGAAAAGGTTGTGTTCAGGAATAGAAAAGCTAAGAAAATAATTTTTTTTACAGGAGAAACAAATGACCAGTCTTAAAACCAGATATCTTGGAATGGAGCTTGAGAGTCCGATAATTGCAGCTTCATGCAGTCTGACAAATTCACTTGAAGGGCTTATTAAAATTGAAAAGGCGGGAGCAGGGGCAGTTGTCCTGAAATCGCTTTTTGAAGAGCAGATCATCGAAGAGAGAATCAAAACAGCCGCAACAGGATTCTATTCATCTTTTCACACCGAAGCGGTCGAATATATCGCCCAGATGAGCATGAATTTCGGACCGGAGGCATATCTTAAACTGATAAGAGATGCCAAAGCTAATCTTAAAATACCTGTGATAGCAAGCATTAACTGCATTTCAAATGAATACTGGATCGAATTTGCAAAAAAGATCGAAGCTGCCGGAGCCGATGCAATTGAACTTAATATAAGCCATGTAACCCACGACATTGAAAAGAGTGCTGATCTTATAACAGAGGAATATCTTTCCACTTTCAAGGCTGTGAAAGAAAAAGTTAAGATACCGGTATGTGTCAAAATGGGACAGAATTTTACAAACATAGCCAGGATCGTGAAGCTCCTTGAAAATAACGGTGCGGCAGGTGTTGTTCTTTTTAACAGATTCTATCAGGTCGACATCGATATCGACAAGCTCTTGTTTGTTCCGGGGTATGTCCGTTCATCACACAAAGATCTAACAGAAACAATAAGATGGATCGGTCTGCTGTCCGGTAAAACAAAAATTTCTATTGCAGGATCAAGAGGTGTACGGGACGGTAATGATGTAATAAAAATTCTTCTTGCCGGCGGTGATACGGTTCAAGTCGCAAGCACTCTCTATAAAAACGGTGTCGAGCACATAACAAAGATGAACCTTGAAATAATTGCCTGGATGAAAGGAAAAGGGTTCAGTTCCATATCTCAATTCAAAGGACTTCTCAATCAGAAAAATATAGAAAATCCTGAAAGCTGGGAGCGTCAGCAGTATATAAAAGCAATCGTAGGTATCGAATAGTTTTATCCATTATTTTTCCACATTCTTTTTATAAAAACATCTAAACACACGCATCATCTGATTCGACCAAGGGATGTATTCTTTTCAGGTGTATACAATAAAATACAAATTGACAAATAAATATGCTAAGCACTTGAAATTATATACTTTTTTTTAATTTTCTACTTGACAAAGTGAAAAAGGTGAATTATATTAACTTATACAAGGTGGCAATAAGCGCCCTGTTCCTGGATAATTGATTCCGAGTTTGATTTTGATTCTGATAGTGAATTTGAAAAGATAATCTTTTCTTTTTTCTGTTCTGTTTATGCAATTCAGATTGTAAGTGCTATTGATCTTCTACAATCCGGGACCTTCCTGAGCCACCTTGTTCTTTAAAATTCATGTTTTTTTTCAATAAATTCTTTGTTCTAATCTAAAAGGGGTGGGGGGCGCTTTCATTTTTTTTATTGAGCGAGTTCTATCCGCCTGGCAACGGCTTCGGCTTTTTCAGTAAGACCTTTTTCATCATAGAACTTTAAAAGAAGATCAAGATATACAAGCACTGTTCTTTTCCAGCCTTCCGCAGAAGCTGTGTTAACGGCATTTGTCAATGTATTTTCATCATAGCACTTATTTCTGACAACCATGGAGGAAGCTATTATCTTTGATAGAGGTTCTTTAAGTTTCTTTATTTTTAAATTAATCACTTCTGTTGAACATACAGACACATTGAGATCTTTATATCTGGAAGGCAGATCAGACTTTCTGCCCGAAACAAAGTTCAGATATCTTATATTATTTTTCTTTTTCACTGCAGGCAGAAAAGGTTCAGCATCAGAACAGCCGAAATCTTCAAAAAGAGCTATATTCATTGCACATTTTGTCAGAGGAGCTATCACCATGACATCAGGGTCTGCGGTCAGTTTGAGGCTTTCAACAAGTTTTGTGTAATAGTTTTTCGCAAATTTATCATTTCCTTCCATGTAGGCATTGATAAAATTGGTCATAGATGTGTTGCCGTCCTGCTGCCATGCCGGTGCAGGCTGAGAACTGCATCCTGAAAGAACAACAGCTACTGCAAAAAGAATTTTCTTTATCACGGCAGTTTTATCTCCTTTTTCTGTTCCATAGGCAGGTTGTTCCTGACATCCTTAATGAGAAGGTTTACTGAATTGATGGTAAGATCTATATCTTTCCGGAGCATATCAAGATCTTTTGTTCCTGACTCGATACTGCCGCCTGATTTAACAAGGCTTGAAACAAGTGAGTCAAGCTCTTTCATCTTCCGTTCGACATCATCAATTATTCTGTTTACTTTTGGAATAGTGCCGTCATTTCCAAGAAGCTGGTCATCTGCTTTTTTCAGAGTATCGTTGGCATTCGAGACAAGCTTTTCAGCTACTTTGAGAGTCCCGTTCAATGCTGTGACACTTTCCCTGAAATCATTCCCTGATTTTTTGTCACCGGCAAGCATTTCGACAACACCCTGTTTCTGAGAAAGGTCTTTTGTAACAGCTTCAAGATTGGAAATTATTTTGTTCAGGTCGCTTTTTTCAGATGTCATTGCGTTGACATTTGTCGCGATCTGGTCAACTTTCTCAACCATCGGCTGAAGTTTCTTAATTACTTCATTTATGTCATCGATCGTGTCAGTTGGAAAAACAAAATTTCGTTCAGGTTGCAGAGCTTTTTTATCCGGAGTCTTTACAACAAAGCGGGGAGAACCGATAAAAGGTTTTTCAAGTGTGAATGTGGAGCTTTTGTTAATTCTTAATGTATGTCTTGAAGGAACTTTTACTGAGATTATAACATTTCCGGCATCGTCAAGCTCAAGAGTTTCAACTTTTCCTATTTCAAATCCCGAGAACAGAAGTGGCATTCCTTCTGTTATTCCTTCTCCGGAAGGTGAGGAAAGAGTATAATAGCTGTGATCTGTAAAAAACTCTTTTTTTACAAGCAGAAAGAACACAGATATTATTATGAGAAGAAGTGATAATATCAGGAATATCCCGACCTTAAACCCTGTTGAACTGTTCAATCAGATCTCCATATCTACCGGAATGCCATTCATAGTCAGTAATGATACACTTACTGAAATGAGTGTCAAGAAGCGCAAGTGTTTCTCTGACCGGTCTTATATCCGCCATGTTTTTAATCATAAAGAAAGGTCTGTCGATCAGCATGACCGATTCCGGCATCATCGCCGCTCTTAAAAGTTTTACTGTGAAAACTGCTTTTTCATCAAGGAATGATGGCTTGAGACATTTAATGTCCGCAATTTTAAGATCAGAAAAAAGCTTGTCAAGTGTCTGAAATATTTTGATATCTTTACTTTTTGTATGAAACCGCATTATCAAAGATACATTATCAACAGCTGTGAGGTTGGATAACAGTGGAATATCCGGAGACACCGGTGCAAAACTGTTATCCTTCTGAAAATTCTTTATCCAGTTTTTCAGCGACTCTTCATTTACAAATAATTTAATGTCAATCTTAGAACTAATGATATCACCTCTACTAATATAATTGCCATGAAAACACTCATCATTCCTCTTAAAACTGCGACTGGTATGGCCGTAACCTGATATTTTGTGTTCCATCCGTGGTAAATAGGAATGACCGATATCAGGAAACCGAATGTAAGACTTTTAAAGAACATCACCAGAAGATCTGTCAGAGAGACCGAACGGGCTATAAGGTCGGTGTACATCCCGGCACTCATCTGGAATATTATCTTGGTGAATACAAATCCGCTGAAAAGGACAACTATTGAAAATATTGCTGAAAGTATTGTGACACTCAGCATGAAGCTTATCACTCTGGGGACAAAAAGATATTCCATCGGGTCGATTTTGAACGCCTGAAGTGCATCAAGCTCGTGATTAGCTTTCATTACGGCTATCTCAGCATTCACAGCTGAAGAACTTCTAAGCGCCATGAGGAAGACTGTGACAAGCGGTGCCATTTCGAGCACAACTATACCCATGATGATATCGCCAAGATACTGGACAAGTCCGAGACTTTTAACCGTCTGAAGCACTATACCTATGAATATACTGCCATATACTACGCTGAGCAGGAGGAACAGTCCTAGCAGTTCATAAGCTGTGAAATATATCTGAATGATTAGAATGTCAAAAACAGCTCTGTTGAAAAAACTGCCGGAAAATATTCCCTTGAAACATATAGTCATAAAACGGAAAAACGACTTGATTTCATCCCGTTTTGCTACTGCTTTTAAACCGATACTTTCAATATACCGTCTCAACAGAACCTCTTAAATAAAACAGCTGATTATATAATAGCTGCTACAAATTGACAATGTTTTTAATTCTATAACCGCCTCTAAAAAATTGGAATTGCTTTTTATTGTGTTATTATACCTCTAACATAAATTTATTGGAGTCGCTCTCATGAAAATAAAATCTTTTTTTCTTAGTTTATTTCTATTGTTTTCTCTGACACTTTCGGCGATTCAGGACAAGTATGACATTTACAACTTTGATATGAAAGGAGTTATCGACAACCGGACTGTCATTGGAAGACTGATTTATGCGATAGATCTTTACGGGATAAAGGCGACTGACTATATCTCGCAGAAAGGGATTGTTCAAAGTGACAATAGAATAAGAGGATGGGTTGTTGTACTCAAGGATATTACAAAACCCAGAGTTATATTTTACGGTTTCCATGGGTTGATTCTTCAGGGTCTGCATCAGGTTACTTTTCAAGAAAATTCAATGAGTTATCAGGATATTTCAAAAAAACAGCTTGCCGAGAGCGATCTTGGAATGGTCAAGGCAAGGGAAACCGTGCTTTCCCAGTTTAAACCTCTTTGCGATGTCAAATATAACACTGTACTTATTGAAATAAAGGAACGGATCGCAGTCTACATGATCCCTGCAAGCCCGAGTCCCGATAAAATATCTCTTTCAGGTTCTCAGGTTTTCTATACTGATAAACAAGGTCGCAATATTGTAGAATATAAGACATTCTTTGAGAAATGTATAAGTTACGATAAATTGGACAAAGACGGAAAAAAGCTTTCTGAGATAGAGATTGTGCTTCCCGAAGAAAAAATCCCGCCTGAAATACTTGTTTTTGAGTCTGTGCTTCACGGTGTACCATTCAATGTCATCTCTTCCGATAAGAAAAAATGGAAGATCGAGAAAGGGGCTATTATTCAAAAAACCGCAGGAAAGTGATATAAACCGTTTGCAATGGAGGTTATCATGAAAAGTTACAGATACTTATGGAGCGTTCTGCTTTTTGCATTCTGCTTTTCGATAAATGCTCAGGTTGCCCAGAATGATCCAGCTAAAGGAGAAATGGAAAAAGCTCAGAAGATCTATGATGTGGACTTTTACGGGGCAAAGGGAACCGATTTCCTGCTTGAGAAAAAAGTTCTGCAGGATGAAAAAAGACTAAAAGGCTGGATCGTTGTGATTGACGGTGAAAAAAAGGCGAGAGTCATATTTTACGGCAAAAATGTCTATTCCACAGGATATATCGGATATCATCAGGCGACTTTTGATGGAAAAGCAGTGACATATCAGGATGTTTCAGAAAAGCCGCTGACACAGGCAGAAATAGCTCTGGTCAAAGCCCGCGAGCTTGTCGTTTCCCAGTTTAAACCTACCTGTGAAAAAAAATATAACACAGCAGTTTTTCAATATGAAAACCATATCGCAGTCTATATGCTTGCCTCAACGACTGTGCATGGCGAAATCCCGCTTGGCGGTTCTGAAGTTTTTTATACCGATCCTAAAGGTGAAAAGATTCTTGATAAGAAAGCATTTTTCAATTCATGCCTCACATTGGAGAATAAAGAAAACACAGTTTCTATGGTCATGAATCAGGTTGTAGGCAATATCCCTAATGAAATCATAGCGTTTGCATCGATAGCATACGACATACCGTTCATGGTTATTACTCCTGACAAACAAGTATGGGATATAACAAAAGGAAAGATCGTTAAAAAAGCTATGCCAAACGCAAGAAGAGGAAGATGATGCAACACTTTAATTTTATCATTGCAACAATTATCTGTTTTGCGAGTCTAAATGTATATTCCGAAGATGAAAGAATGGATCCTCAAGAACTTATAAAAATCCTTGAAGATTCTAAAATAACCTATGAACTAAAATGTGAACGACAAAAACCTTTTGTCAATACAAAAAAATTTGAAAAACTTACGAATAATGATTATTTCCAAGTAAACAATGGTGACAAAATAACTCTTGGAAAATTTGAAAGAACTGATGATATTAAAGACGATTTTGAAACTGCAGAAAGCTTCTTTTCAAAAAAAGAATATGAAAAAGCCCGAATCTATTATCAAAAAGTGCTCGATAAAAAACCTGATGCCGCTTTAATGATGACATATATTGGACAGACTTATGAGTCGATGAAAGATTCTAAAAACGCAAAAGAATGGTATTTAAAAGCTGTAAATGCAAACTATGTTGACTATATGGCACACTGGTTTCTTTCAGCGATTTATGATAAAGAAGGGAAAAGCCGTGAAGCCATTCAGGAATTGGTTCTTGCACATATTCTGAACAGAAATAATCCTCGAATAATCACGACTCTCAAAGCACTTGCTGCAAAAAATGGATTAGAATTTGATGACTGGTATTTCACACCACTAATCGAGATTGTGCAATCAGACAAAAACAAAGTAACATTAACTACTTATGGTTCAGAATGGCTATATTACGGCATGTGCAGACTTGTATGGGAATATGAACCTGGATATAGAGATAAACGGTTGAAAAGAAACTCTGAAAAAATATTGTTTTCATCAATTGAAATAAAAGAATGTCTGGTATATTTGTCCTTCCAGCAAAAGGTATCTGAAAAAGAAAAAACAACCAACAAACAGATTTTGACTCTTATGAATGCATTCAATAAAAAGCAAGTTTCAGAATTCGTAATGTATGAGATACTTCTTCCTGAGAATCCGATCATAGCATTGACATCACCTAAAGAAAAAACTCAGAAGATAGTAGATTATTTCATTAATACACGACTTGAGGAAATAAAAAAATGAAAAAACTGTTTATCAAAATTGCCATACTTGCCACGGTTGCCGGGGCAGTGTTTTTTCTATATCAGACATTTGCGATGAAGAGTGTATCCATCAAGGATCTGAGTTCGATGCAGACTGTAGTGATCGGGAAAGACAAAGATCAGGGCGAGATAGTCCGTTTGGATCTTATTGTCTCAGGCAGTTTCCAAGGAGCAGGCGAGGGTGAAGTAATGCTCATGGACGGAGAATCTCTGGTCAGAAAAAAAGCCGTTAAAGACCAGTTCAAATTTGATATGAGCGGAATCTGGCACAGCGGCAAGGCGAAGATCGTCTTTATCCCGGTTTCAGGAAACAAAGGCTATGTCAGAGTGAAATATGAGTTTATAGAGAAGAAAAAATGAACATTCCAACCGACATGTCACCCGGATTTTTCCGGTATATTGCAAAAATGAATTGTGATCCCCGCTGCCTCGCTGCAAATATAGTTTCATTAGCACAGAAGGGATTTATCAATATCCGAGCGGACAGCATATATTTTATTTTAACAAAAACAGGAAAAATCATCGAATCCAATAGTTTGTTTGAGGACGAATTGCTTGTTTTCGGTGATTTTTTTGCTGAAAGTGATGTTCTTACGATATCAAACCGGCAAAGAACTGATATAAGCAATGTGTTTATAAGACTTTCAAATTATTTTTACGATAACCGGAAACCATTTTTTGAAGGTCGTATATTCAACACACACTCGCTGGACGGCCAAATAATTTTAGGTCATTTGAACGAACTTGGAATTGAATTGAGCCAGAAGGATAATAAATACATAATTTCAAAAGGTCTTCTTCCATGGACTGTAGCAGTTGATGCGCAAATAGAAGATTCTCCAGGATCTATGCCGGAATGGTTCTCGATTGCTGAAGTACCGGAAGATGAGTCATACCTCGAAAAGATTAGCGCACTAGATCTGATAAAAAAATCAAAAAAAAACTTTGCAATGTATCTATCGGAAACGATTGAAAACAGTTTGCTTTTTGCCATAAATGATCGTGGTTCAGCATATTAAATGTAGTCAAAAAAGAAAAAGAAACCTGCAAAAACAACAATTCCAACTTTCTCGCTAATATATTTGTATTTTATTAAATGTTATTGTATAAAAACCAGCGTCTTTGTTTGTTGAGAAAAATTTATATCAGTTGATGGGAAATTGAATGAAAAATATCAAGAATATCAGGAACTTCTCAATCATTGCCCACATCGATCACGGCAAATCCACTCTTGCCGACAGACTTCTTGAATTCACCGGCAGTTTAAGCGATAGAGAAAAAAAAGAGCAGTTTTTAGATGATATGGAGCTTGAAAAAGAACGCGGAATAACCATAAAGGCAAGAGCTGTAACAGTGTTTCACACATATCATGGTGAAGTGTATGAGCTTAATTTCATTGACACTCCCGGACATGTCGACTTTTCTTACGAAGTGAGCCGCGCCCTGACAAGCTGTGAAGGAGCTCTGCTTGTAGTCGATGCAACTCAGGGTGTTGAAGCGCAGACACTTGCAAATGTCTACATGGCAATTGACAACAACCTCGAAATAATTCCCGTCATCAACAAGATCGACCTGCCAAGTGCAGACATCGAAAAGGCAAAAAGCGAAATAATCGAAATAATCGGCATTGATGCAACAGATGCACTTGAAGTTTCAGCAAAAACAGGAGTAGGCATCAAAGCGCTTCTTGACAAAATAGTGACTGACATTCCCTGTCCGAAAACCGATCCTGCAATGAAGACCAGAGCACTTATATTTGACAGCTGGTTTGACCAGTATGTCGGAGTGAGAATGCTTGTAAGAATGTTTGACGGAAGCATTAAGACCGGAGAAATGATATATCTAATGCATTCGAAAACTGAATACGAAGTTATCGAAATATGCAAGTACACCCCTTTCCTTAAAAAAGTTGATTCGATAGAAGCAGGCGAAGTTGCGGTAATATCAGCCGGAATAAAGACGATTCATGATGTTAAAATCGGTGAAACCATGACAAAGAAAACCGATATGACTTCTGATGTCCTGCCAGGTTTTAAACCTATGAAACAGATGGTTTACTGCGGAGTTTTCCCGATCGAGACTTCAAAATACGAAGATCTTAAAAAGGCAATGGAAAAACTGGCACTTAACGATTCAAGCTTTTCATATGAACCGGAAACATCAAGTGCTCTGGGATTCGGCTTCAGATGCGGATTTCTCGGAATGCTGCACCTCGAAATAGTAAAGGAACGGCTTGAAAGAGAGTTTGATCTTGAGCTTATCACCACAGCACCGAGTGTTGCATACAAAGTGGTTCTTAACAATGGAACCGAGATGTTTGTGGAGAATCCTGATAAATTGCCGAAATTGCAGATGATAGATCATATTCAGGAACCTTTTGTCAAAGCATCAATATTCACTCCTGCAGAATTCATAGGCGGGCTGGTTAAGTTATGCCTTGATAAAAGGGGAAGACAGAAAAATCTTACTTATCAGACGACAGACAGAGTAATTCTTGAGTACGATATTCCTTTAAGCGAAATAGTTTATGATTTTTACGACAAATTGAAATCGATATCCAGAGGGTTTGCTTCACTTGATTATGAATTTCTCGACTATGAGAAGTCCAATCTTGTTAAAATGGATATCCTTATCAATGGAGATCCTGTTGATGCGCTTTCGGTGATAGTTCACAAAGATAAAGCCTATTATATGGGCAGATCTCTTGTTATGAAAATGAGAAGGGTTATTCCAAGGCAGATGTACGATGTTGCTATTCAGGCGGCAATAGGTTCGACCATCATCTCGCGGGAGACGGTCAAAGCATATAGAAAAGATGTAACGGCAAAATGCTATGGCGGTGATGTGAGCAGAAAGAGAAAACTTCTTGAAAAGCAGAAAGAAGGTAAGAAGAAGATGAAACAGCTCGGAAATGTTGAAATTCCGCAGGAAGCTTTTCTTGTTGTTCTTGATTCCACAGAGGAGTAATAAAAACTTGTTTATGGTCTGTCAATAGTTAAAATCAGGTGTAACATTTTTGGAGTTAATCAAAATGACAACGCACATCGTTACTGGAACTCAATGGGGTGATGAAGGAAAAGGCAAGATAGTTGACATACTTACAGAAAAAATGGATGTCGTATGCAGATATCAGGGCGGAAATAATGCAGGTCATACTATCGTTATCGACGGAGTAAAATACGACCTTCATGCAATTCCTTCCGGCATTCTTAGAAAAAATGTGATAAGTTTTATCGGCAACGGCGTAGTTCTCGATCCGAAACAGTTTATAGAGGAATCATCAAAACTTCTTGAAAAAGGGGTCGTTGTAACTCCTGAAAACCTGAAAATATCTCCGAGAACCGCAATAATAATGGATTATCACAAAGTTCTCGACAAATGCAGGGAAGAAGCAAAAAAAGGCAACAAGATAGGAACCACCGGTCGAGGCATCGGTCCGGCTTATGAAGACAAAATATCCAGAATAGGAATCAGAGCGGCTGATCTGCTTGATAGAGACATCCTCAACAGAAAGATCAAGGCGGCACTTAAGGAGAAAAACTCACTTCTTGTGAATTTATACAATGCCGAACCTTTTGATCATCAGGAGCTGACAGACCTTTATTTCAACCTCGGCACAAAGCTGGCGCCTTATATCGTTGACACAGATTTCAGCTTTGCACACTTTTGCAGTGATAAGAAGGTTCTGATGGAAGGTGCTCAGGGAGCGCTTCTTGATATTGATCACGGAACATATCCGTTCGTCACATCATCAAATACTGTTGCAAGTTATTTCGGAGTAGGTGCAGGACTTTCATCTTTCGGTGCGGCTGATAATATCGGTCTTGTAAAAGCTTATACAACAAGAGTCGGTGCAGGGCCTTTCCCGACTGAAGATCACGGTCATGATGGAGAAGAACTCAGAAAAATAGGGCACGAGTTCGGCACAACGACAGGAAGACCCCGCCGCTGCGGCTGGCTTGATACTATTGCTCTCAGATATATATTTGAAATGAGCAGTTTCACTTCGATAGCGTTGACAAAGCTTGATGTTCTCAACAGCTTCGAAAAAATAAAAGTGTGTACAGGTTATATTCTTGACGGTCGTGAAATCCACGGTTTTCCGGCTTCAATAGAGGCCGTTGAAAGAATCCAGCCGGTATATACTGAAATTGACGGATGGAAAAGCGACATTTCAAAAATAAGATCATTCGACGATCTTCCGGTGAATGCAAAAAAATATGTCAAATTCATTGAAAAGACTCTCAACGCACCCGTTTCAATAGTCTCGGTCGGTCCCGGCAGAGATGAAACAATTATCCGTAGAGAGTATATTTCCGTTTTTTAAGTTTTGGAGAATGTTGTGATCAAAAATAAGATGAATCTTCAGACAAAAGATAAAATAAAAGTCATCGCAAATGTTGAAAAAGCAGTTGAAAGAATAAAATCAGGGCAGATGATCATAATGGTTGATGATGAAGATCGCGAAAATGAAGGCGATCTCGTTGTGGCGGCACAGTTCGCTACTGCTGAGAACATCAATTTCATGGCGAAAAACGGCAGAGGGCTGATATGTCTCGCTCTTGAAAATTCGATTGCCGATTCGCTTGATCTTCCGCCGATGGTAGTTGACAACCAGTCAAGGTTCGGAACAGCTTTCACAGTTTCCATTGAGGCTAAGTGCGGTGTCACTACAGGTATTTCAGCCGCAGACAGAGCCACAACAATAAGAGCTGCCGTAAAAAATAACGCTGTGCCTGCCGATCTTGCCAGACCCGGACACATTTTTCCGCTCAGGGCAAAGAACGGCGGAGTGCTTGTCAGAACAGGTCAGACTGAGGGTTCTGTCGATATTTCAAGGATAGCAGGACTTAAACCTGCGGCTGTCATCTGCGAAGTGATGAATGATGACGGAACAATGTCCAGAATGCCGGAACTTCAGAAATTCTCTCAGAAATTTGATATTCCTATCGTCACCATTGAAGATATAATCTCATACCGGCTTATGACCGAAATACTTGTTGAGCAGGTATCTGATGCCATTTTGCCGACAAAGTGGGGCGGTGAATTCAATATTAAAGTATTCAAAAGCAAAATAGACGGTCTTGAGCATGTTGCGCTCATAAAAGGCTCAATCAAACCTGATGAACCTGTACTTGTCAGAGTTCATTCCGAATGTCTTACCGGAGATGCTCTCGGAAGTATCAGATGCGACTGCGGTTATCAACTGCAAAATGCAATGGAACTCATTGCGAAAGAAGGAACAGGCGTTGTACTTTATCTCAGACAGGAAGGCAGGGGAATAGGACTTGCCAACAAAATAAAAGCTTATCATCTTCAGGATCAGGGAATGGATACTGTTGAGGCTAACATCGCACTAGGTTTTCCGGCAGACCTGAGAGATTATGGTATCGGGGCGCAGATACTTCTTGAAATAGGTGTCAGAAAAATAAATCTGCTCACCAATAATCCTAAAAAACTCAAGAGCCTTGCAGGATACGGACTTGAAGTTGTAAACCAAGTACCCAACATCGTCGGGGTGCAGGACAGCAATATGGTTTACCTTAGAACGAAACAGCAAAAGCTCGGACATAAAATTTTTGATGGAGATCTTAAAAATGAAAACTAAAACTTTTCAGGGTGATTTAACGGCAAAAGGGAAAAAATTCGGTGTTGTCGTTTCCCGTTTTAATTCGTTCATCAGTGAAGCGCTTTTAAACGGCACTCTTGACTGTCTTGAAAGACATGCTGCGGAAAGTGTTGATATCATTAAAGTTCCAGGCGCATTTGAGATTCCTTATGCAGCAAAGAAAGCTGCATTGTCAAAAAAATATGATGCTATAATCTGCATCGGAGCACTTATAAGAGGCAATACTCCTCATTTTGATTATATTGCCGCAGAAACAACCAAAGGTATCGCTCAGGTATCGCTTGAAACCGGAACTTATATTTCTTTTGGAGTTCTGACTGTCGATACTATTGAACAGGCTGTTGAAAGAGCCGGGACAAAGGCGGGCAACAAAGGATTTGATGCTGCGCTTGCTGCTATTGAAATGCTGAATCTGAACGATAAAATCTGAGAGAAAAAATGGGACTTAGAAGACGATCAAGAGAAAAAACTCTTCAAATTCTGTACAGCCTTGAATTCAGTAAAAATTTGAGCATAAAAGACGCTGTAGAAACTTACTTCCAATACTTCAACATTTCATCTAAAAATGAAACCGAGCATGACGAAGAGGAGGGTGTTTTCATAATATATCTTCTTAATCAGGTTCACGGAAATATTGCAAAAATTGAATCACTTATCGAAGATGCGGCTCTTAACTGGCGTATTGACAGGATAGCTCTTATTGAAAGAAATATCCTCAGAATGTCGGTAGCAGAGCTGATAGATGAAAAGAACGGCGTTCCTTTCAAAGCTACGATAAATGAGGCAATTGATATCGCCAAGAAATTCGGAAGCAAAGAATCAAGCTCTTTTGTAAACGGTATTATTAATAAAGTGGCCGATATTATTGATGTAAAGAATAAAAAATTATGAATAAAGACAGAAGGATAGTTCCATTTTCAACAGTCATTCTAACCAATTCAAAGAATTTTAATTCTTTTGTTCTTCAGGCAAGAGAGTGGTCAAGATCTGACTCATTCAACCCGCATGGAAAGGTTTTTGTCATTGACTGTGTTTCAAACAAGATAATATTTATAAAGAAATCACAGGAAAAAAGGATCGTCAGGTCTAAGGAGTTCAATTCATTCACCATTTTCCTTTTTCTTTTTAAAGAGAAACCCTCATTGACCATTGATTTCTGCAATACTTCATTGTCAAAAATACTGATGATGTTATCAAGGTCTGGGCGTACTTGCAGTCAATTTGAATTCCTTTCGTTCTTTCTTTACGGAACAACTTTTAAAGGGTGTAATTCAGATTCACTGGAAAGTGCGGCACCATTTCTTTTCAACAGATCGGAAGATGTCGAATCGAGCCCTAGAACAACATTTTTTAATAAGAAATTCAAGAAGTTACCAAGATCAGTGCTTGCTAATGACCTTAAAGAGGATCTGGTTATCGATCTTGGACAGCTTCCTAAGGAACCTGAAGGAAAAATACTGTGGGTACCCAGAAGAACAACAAACAGGGAAGCATGGAACGATTTTATTTTCCTTACCTATTTTGCTGAAACTATAAATTGCACCATTGATGTTTATTTCAATAATGAAGCCAACGAAAAGAAAATATCCAGCGTTTTTTTTATAAAGGGCAGAAAAATGGATTTTGACCGGTATGTCAATGTAGTTGAGATAGAAGACCTGTCTGAATATTTTTTAAAAAATAAAACCGTTAAGGGTGTTGTCTTTTCATTCGGATGGACACTTGAGTACAAATCTTTTTATACAACTCTTAACCGGATAGAAAAGGATGACATCTTCCTTACGACAACAACCAGATTAAAGAGGGGCTTGAAATGATTAACGAATCTGCCCACAAACTTCGCATAACATATATTATGTAAACTAAAAGCATGGAAATATGGAAGCTTTTATCCGGAAAGATCATTAAAACGATAAATTCAGGGAAACTGCCTCAGACGATAATTTTCTACGGACCCTCTACTCAGTCGGCTAAAGACGAATTTGTCTATCAGATCTCAAAATTGCTCGTCAACCCCAAAAGAGAACTTGACGATAAAAAATTCAAAGAGCTTTGCGAGACTCAAAGTTATTCTGATTTCATAGTAATATCAAAAGGTTCAACTGGTTCGATAAAAATCGAGGATATTCATTCTCTTGACGACATTCTCTGTTTTTCCCCTTTTGAATCAGAAAACAGAATAATTTATATCCGTGATGCATCTGCAATGACAATTCCTGCCCAGAACGCCCTTTTAAAAAAGATTGAGGAACCTCCGGCGAAAACATATTTTTTTCTCTGCACTGCAAAAAAAAACTCTCTTCTTCCAACTATCTGCTCAAGAAGCATTTCGTTCTTTCTTCCCGAAGAAATAAATAGCGACTTGCTTACTCCGTATGATTTTTTTCCTTTTATAAAAGAATCATTCCCCGATATTGATGAAAAGTTCTTTACTGCGGAAATGAAAAAAATTGAGATTATCTGTCTGAAAGCCAATTTCAGCAGTATTTCCTTCATTGAAAAGCTTTATGATGAGATTTCAGACTTCGGCTCGCTTGAGCTTCATATCGTAAATAATGAGATTAACAACGAAAAATTCGAATATCTTAAGAAAACAGTAATCAGAGCAAGGCTTGCTTTTTTATCCTTTTTCATTAAGAATACGGAACCTGATGTTTCAATGAGAATTGCTGATTTTCTTTTTAATCAGCAGTATTTTTCACTTGATGCATCGTTATTTTACAACTTACTTGGAGTGAATTTTGGAAAAAAGTAACAATAAAAACTACCGGAATAGAAATTTTGCAAATGCCGGTGATATAAGTGAAGAAGAATTCAGAAAATTACAGGAACTTGAGATCAATGATGAAGGTTTTAAGGATGAAGAAAGCCCGAAACATAAAAAAGCAGGTGCCCCTATCGCCCCGCTCGGAGGCGGAAATGCCGTATATTTTGATTTTGATGATGCTGTTCCTCAGTTTGATGAAGTCATAGCAATTCAATTCCAGACCGCAGGAAAAGTTTACTGGTATTTTTATCCTGAACAGAAAAATGAAGGAAAAGAACTGGTTAACGGCGATGTTATTGTTGCATACAGCGAACGCGGAATGGAACTTGCCACTGTTCTGAATAAATGTGCCGATGATTTCAAGAGACAGAATAAGATCAATTTTATAAAGAACGGTTTTATAAGAAAAGCACGCAAAGAAGATCTCGAAAAAGCCAAAAAACTTGAAACTTCGGCAAAACAGGCTGCCGATACAATTGAAAAAATAAATAGAGACCTCGGTATCAAGATGAAGGTTATAAAAGTTAAATACACCCTTGATGATTCCAAGGCTATCTTTTATTTCTCGGCAAACGGCAGAGTCGACTTCCGTGAATTGATAAAGCGGCTTGCCTACGAACTTAAAAGAAGAATAGAAATGAGGCAGATCGGTGTAAGAGACACTACTAAACTTATGGGCGGACTTGGACCATGCGGTATGGATCTATGCTGCAGCAGACATATGCACAACTTCCTTCCTGTTTCAATAAAAATGGCAAAAGATCAGAATCTCAGCCTTAATCCTAATAAAATATCAGGCATCTGCGGCAGACTTTTCTGTTGTCTTGGTTATGAAAATCCGACATATGAAAAACTCAGGGCGGAATATCCCGAAGAGGAGACACCGGTTATTGAGAAAAGCACAAGCAGGAAAGGATATGTGAAAAAACTTAATGTTATCGTTGGAACTGTCACTGTCTCATTTCCTGAAAATTATGATAAAAAAGAAAAATATGAAGAAAAGATTTTTCCCAAGTCGTCTCTTGAACTTGTCAAAGGACAATGGCTGCTGAACCCTGTCGTTGAAACAATATCAAAAGAAAAAGAATCAAAATTCATACTCCCTGTAATTGCTAAGGAAAAAGAGCTTTTTAAAGAAAAGATTTCCGAAAATAACGAAGAAAGAAAGCAATCCGCTGAAAAACAGGCGAACGAGAATAAACCTAAAGAAGATGGTCAAAAGAAACCATTCAAGAAAAGATATAAAAAAAATTTTCATCACAACAATAACAGCGGCAGCAAAAGCAACCCTCCATTAAATAAAGAATAGACCATGTTCATAGACAGTCATGCACATTTAGCGATGACGATCAGAGAAAGAGGAATACCTGTATCGACGATTATTGATGAACTGGTAAAGAACAGCGTTTCAACTGTTGTGGATATATGCGGAACTGCCGATGAATTGGAATTTTCCGTTTCATTGGAAGATATGTTCATTTCAGCAGGAATAAAACTGTTCCATGCGGCAGGGATACATCCTCACGAATCAGCACGAATCATTGATTCCGATATAAACTGGATAAAACAGAATTCTGATTTAATAATTGCTATCGGTGAGGTCGGCATGGATTTTCATTACGACTTTTCACCCCGCGATATTCAGGAAAAAATGCTTCGAAAAATGATTGTCCTCTCAATCGAAATTAAAAAACCGCTCATTATTCATGGAAGAAACGCTGAAGAACGGATACTTGACATCATTGAAGAATATGAACTTAACAACACAAATGTGCTTTTTCACTGCTATACCGGATCAGTTCTCACAGCTCAGAGAATATTTAAAAAAGGATATTTCATCTCTTTTTCAGGTATCCTGACTTTTAAAAAGAATTCTGAAATTTCTGAGGTTTTTGATCATTCGGAACGGGATCTGATATTTTTTGAAACTGACTCTCCTTTTCTTGCTCCCCAGCCGTTCAGGGGTTCTGTAAATACTCCCGGTAAGGTCAGATATGTCTATGAAACAGCTGCTGGAAAACTGGAAGAGGAAATTTCATCATTTTCATTAAAAATACACAATAATTTCAATAAATTCTTTAACTTGCAGATATGAAAAAAAGAGCTCTATTTACAACGACAGTGCCTGTTGAAGTTATTCTTGCAGCCGGGTATCAGCCTGTAGATCTCAATAATATTTTTGTAAGTTCTCCAGATTCTCTCAAACTTGTCGAGAATGCTGAATGCGAAGGTTTTCCAGGGAGTTCATGTGCATGGATAAAAGGACTCTATTCTGTGGTTTCGTCACTCGATTTTGACAAAGAAAATGATGTTTTTATCGCTGTAACTCAAGGTGACTGCTCAAATGCCAAGGTTCTTGAAGAGATAGTATCATTAAAAACAGGCATCCGGACATTTATATTCAATTATCCCTTTAGCAGGAATATTCTGGAAATGTCCAGTGAAATAAACAGGTTTTCCTGTTTCTTAAATACACCGGTAAAAGAGTGCGAAAAAGCGAGAACATCATTATCCGATATAAGAAAAAACTTGTTGGATCTTGATGAAATTTCCTATTCTTATCCGGGCCTTATAACCGGACTTGAAAATCACTTATGGCTTGTTTCATCATCAGATTTCAATGGCAATCCCGAATCTTTTCAGAGAGATCTCGAATCGTTTATGAAAGAAGTTGAACAAAGAAAGATATCTTATACCGGAACCGGAAGGCTTAAAATAGGATACCTCGGGGTTCCTCCGATAATTCCGATACATCAATTCATTGAAAAAAGAAATGCAACTGTAGTTTACAACGAGATCCAGAGAGAGTTTGCAATGCTCGGTGAAAGTCGTGACTTAGCAGATCAGTACACTCAATATACATATCCCTACTCTTCCTCATTCCGTTTCAGCAAAGCTATAACAGAAATAAAAAAGAGAAAACTGGACGGAATTATTCATTATGTTCAATCTTTCTGCCACAGACAGCTTGAAGATATAATATTGAGAAAAATGCTCACAGATAACGGAATTAAAATGCCTCTTTTGACCATTGAAGCTGACAAGCCTCTCACAAAAATCGATTCAAGGGTTTCGACCAGAATTGAAGCTTTTCTTGAAACCATCTGAACATGCCTGAAATAACTACGATTTTTATTTTAATCCTTTTTGACAAATTCCGTAGGGTTTGATATTATCTTCAGACAAATTTCTTTTATTAATTAGAGGTATGTAAAAAAATGGGAAAAACGATTATTGAAAAGATTTTTTATGAGCACCTTCTTGACAAAAATGAACCTGTTACCCCGGGATCAATTGTATGGATAAATATAGATTTTAAGACCGCAAGAGATTTCGGCGGTGCCAATGTTGTAAATAATCTCAAGACAAGCTTTAACGGTGAACTGGTTTTCGACAAAAAAAGAACAATGTTCACTTTTGACTGTGTTGCTCCGGCTAAAACAATTCCGTATGCTGTAAATCAGCAGGTATGCAGGCAGTTTGCAAGAAAAGAAGGATTGAAAGTATATGATGTGGATTCAGGTATCGGATCACACATAATAATCGACAGTTATGCAAAACCGGGAATGACAATAGTGGGAACAGACTCGCATTTCAACATAATGGGTGCGCTCAATTGTTTTGGTCAGGGCATGGGTGATGTCGATATTGCCTATATATGGAAGACCGGAAGAACATGGTTCGATGTTCCGTCAAGCGTAAAGCTGACTGTCAATGGAAAAAGGAAAAAAGGGATCAGAGCAAAAGATATAGTTCTTTTCATGCTGAAAAAGTTCGGCTCAAGAAAACTTCTGGGAAAAGTTGTAGAAATTTATGGACCTGAAATAGAAAAACTTACCCTTGACGAGAGAATTACCATAGCAAGCATGGGAACTGAAATGGGTGTCATTTCTCTTATGATTCCCACAAAAGGTCTGAATGTTGAAAGTTCGGTTGAAGCTGATGCTGATGCAGTATATGAAGCTGTTTATGAGATTGATCTTGATGAATTGAACGAACCGCAGATATCTGCTCCGCCCTACCCTCACAATGTTGTTGATGTTTCATCTCTCAAAGGAAAAGCGATTGACACAGTATTCATAGGAAGCTGTACCAACGGCAGATATTCTGATTTTGAAGAAGTTGCCGATATCGTAAAAGGAAAAAGAATAAAATCAAACGGTTATATTGTTCCTTCAACCAAAGAAATTTACGGGTCGCTTTTAAAAAACGGTATCATCGAAATACTTTTTGATGCCGGATTTGTCATTGCAAATCCCGGATGCGGCGGCTGTGCATCAGGACAGATTGGAATGACGGGCGACGGCGAAGTGATTGTTTCCACTTCAAACAGAAATTTTAAAGGAAAGCAGGGAAACGGTGAAGTTCACCTTGCCAGTCCTCAAACTGCTGCAAGAAGTGCATTAAAAGGTGAGATCTGTGGAATCTGAAAACCAGCTTTCAATCCTATTTGTACTGGAAACGGCTCCTGAAAACAGCAATTCTTTATCTTTCATCAACAGCTATATTGATTCTCTGGCTGAGATTCTGAGTACTGACATATCGTTATCACTTTTCTATCCGGAATACTCTGAAACTGAGGAATACTACTCTCTGAATATACTTCCCGGTGCAAAATATACAAAACTTGTTACATACATTCCGTCGAAACACCCTTCATTCAAGGATACTTTTGCAAACGAAAAAATGGAAAACATCTTCAGATATATACTTAAAGACGAGAGTTTTGACTGTATTCATATCTGGAGCCTGAAAAATCATTCTTTCAACTATCCTTTCATAGCAAAGGACAAGAACATTCCGGTAGTTTTTTCGATCTGTGACGGATTTCTCCTTTCGAACAATATTTTTCACAAAGGTGTTTCTGAGGATTCGAAGATCAAGATATCCAATTTTGTTTCAACACCAGTCAATATTTTCCTTAAAAAAGCAGCAAACTTGTTTTCTCAAGGTAAAAAGAAATCATACTGGTTTGAAAATATAGGAAGATACAGTTCCTATTATAATAAAGTCAGAACGAGCCTTGTAGATCAGTCTACACTTGATGAAAGAGCGCTGCTTGCTGACGAAGTAATTAAATTTACTGACAGATTTGTCTTTATTTCAGAACTCGAATACAACCTTTTCTACAGAACAATGATACCTGAAAGTAAAGCAATTTTCATTGAACAGGGCATTTTCTGCGATGGTACTTTTGAAAACCGTCCTTTTGAGATCGAAGGTGCCGTGAAATTCGGATTTCTTGGAGAGATACTGCCTGAAGAAGGAATACTTGAGCTGATCGAGGCATTTAACAGCCTTTATGACAACGGCTTTCACAATGAAATACATATATACGGCGAAATGTTCGACAACAATCAGTATTTCAGCCGGTTGAAAAAAAGAGTTCACAATCCCAACATTTTTTTTCACGGACCGATACAGCCCGGAAGGATTAATTCCGTTCTCAACACATTCGATGCACTGATAATTCCTTCTAAATGGCACAGAAGCGACACACTCCTTGTCAACACGGCTCTTTCATCAAGAAAAGCCGTTGTTGTATCAGGCAGGAATAATATTTCAGAAAAAGTAAGAAAGGCATCCAGAGGTATAATTTTAAATGAAATCACGGCTTCTTCTATTTATGAAGCTGTTTCGGAACTTGAAAGGAACAGGAAGAGACTCTACTATTTCATGCGTGTCACTGACGACCTTCAGTTCTCTGATATTGAAGAAAATCTGCAAAACTTTCTGAATATATACTCAGCTGTGTCAAAAAAGAGTAAAGAATTTGAAAAAGTACTTCTAAAGATAAAACTGCATAAAAAAAAGATAGATAGAATCCGGGGGTAAAATGAAAAATGATGTCATTTCGATAAATAAATCTATGCTTATAAAAGCTTTTATTATCTCTTTCATCCTGCTGACAGTTGTGTTTACTGCCGGCATCATTCTGGGAAAAGCAGACAGGGCCCTGCGTGACAGAACAAGTGCCGATAGCAGTGATGTGCAGGAACAGCTCAGCGACTGCAGTTATAAATTGCAGGAGATAACTACCAGACATCTTGATCTGGTTGACATTGCAAAAAAGAAAGGCCTCGTGGATAGTGAAGGCAGATATTATCCTGAAGTTGTCTGCAGTGCAATGGAAGAAACAGTTGATGATGACAAGACGACCGATGAGTCTGAGGTTCCCGATGAAACGGACGGTAAACTTGAAAACAAACCGGAGTCTGAGAAAAAGACTGAGCCGGAAAAGAAAAATGTCCCGGAAAAGAAAATAGAACCTGAAAAAGCATCAGAAGAACCAGCTAAGGCGGAGACAAAAGAGGCTAAAGCTTCAGAACCAAAAAAAGAAGCAATCAATGTATCCAATGTATCCAAGGACTGTCTCTACTCAATTCAGCTTTTTGCAGGAACGAGCAAGGAACAGGCACTGACGGCACAAAAAAAATATAAAATTTCAAATACAAGACTGGTTGAAGGTATTGTAAAAGGAAAAAGCTGGTATAGAATAAGGTACGGCTGTTTTTCAACAAAAGATGAAGCTGAGAAGTTTCTACCCGGAATTAAAGATAAAATCGAAGGGGCTATTGTTGTTGCTGAATAATATTTCAGGGAGATAAAAAATGACAAAATTTATTATGCTTTCTATTATTTTTGCGCTTTTTCTCCCATTCGTTTTACTTTCTGCTGATGACGAAGAAGATATTATAATGGAAGAGATCATGGATGAGTCCAGTGATGATAAGCCGAAAGTTGAAAACACAAAAAAAGATGCTGAAAAAGAAGCTGAAAAAACAGATGAAAAAGCACCTGCAGATACTGCTCCGCAGATTGTTCCAATAACTCCGGCGAACCCTGAACCTGCACCTGTTGTTGAACCTGCACCTGTTGTTGAACCTGCACCTGTTGTTGAACCTGCACCTGTTGTTGAACCTGCACCTGTTGTTGAACCTGCACCTGTTGCTGAACCTGCACCTGTTACTGAACCTGCACCTGTTGCTGAATCTGCTCCGGTGGCAGACAAGGATGATCAAACGCCGGCTGAACCTGAAGAAAAAGACAAGATCAAAGAAATTGAAAAAGTGTTCTGGAAAGGCGAACTTGCCAATATCGGCAGTAAAGAAATCCTTTCTCCTTACGATAGCGCTGGCGTGTCAATAGGTATGGCTATGATCGATTCAAGCTACTATCTTACCATAAATCCGAAACTTTCGATGAGATTTGATAAGATAAAGCTGATCTTCGGAATCCATGTTCCTTTGAATATTGAGCTTTTCAATACAGACATAACAAGAAATGATGAATCTTTTCAGTTCAGAACAGCGGACTGGGATGAATGGCAGGATTATTTAAAGATATTGCGTTATATTCAGGTCGGAACTACTGAGGATAAATTCTACTTCTCAATAGGCAGTAATTTTGCCCAGACTATAGGACACGGAATGATCCTGAAAAGATATGTGTCGAATCATGACTCGACATTTTCAACCCTTTCAACAAAGGTAAACTGGTATTCCGATTACGGCGGCTTTGAAGCACTTCTCGGAGATGTTGCAAGAGGCAATATGTTCGGCGGGCTTGCATTTGTCAAACCTTTTGGCGGAATGGACAATTATCGTGCAAAAAGTGCATCTTTCGGCTATTCTTTTGTTGCTGACAGAAACGCACCTGCAGCTCTTCAATATGTTGATTATTATGACATGTGCGATCCTGTTACAGGAGACTGCTCTGTGGGACAGAAACCTTATGATAGCACACTTGTCAGAAGAATTGACAATGATTCCAAAAACCGTCCGATAATAACCGATACCGAATTTTTGTATATGCAGGGCATTGATTTTGATTTCAAACTTTACAAAAATGAAAAAGTGGATATCAAAACTTTCCTTGATTATTCATGGTTTAAAAATGATTTTGTCACAGGCGGTTTCACAACAGGATTCCTCGGTCGTTTCAATCTTGACAGCAAAAACCAGCACGCAATAAGAACACAGCTTGAATTCAGAGTTCATCACGACTCATATCTCCCATCTTTCTTTGATACTTTTTACGATGTCGAACGAATTGAAATGATGACTAATGTTTTCGGAAAGAACAGTTTTCAGCCTGATGGTCGCTCAAAATACTGGCATTTGATGCATGATTCAGAAGATAAATGGGTTTTCTCATTTTATGGTGAGGCAAGCTACAGCTGGAAGACATGGCTTTCACTTTCACTTGGGTATGAGCAGATGCCTGGATCATATTCGATTTTCACACACTTCGAACTTCCTGACTTCTGGATACTTAAAACCATGCTTTCATATTACCGCAGAGGCATAAGCTCACCTGAAGACCTCTTTTCCAAAGACAAAGTCAGCTCTCTTTTCAGGGCAGTTGTAAGACTTCAGGTGCTTCCGATAATGTATATCAACGGTTATGTCGGAAGGCACTGGACATTCTGGAGTGCAGATAAGCCGAGACCTGATGACAATCTTGAAGGTCACTACATCTCTTCATGGGACTGGGGCTTTGATCTTGAATTCGGATATGAATGGGGCAGAGCCGGAAAATCAAAAAAAGAAAAGAAAAATGAAGAAAAAAAGGTCGAAGACGATCTTCTTATGGAAAAATAGGACGGAGGTTATTTAATGAAAAGAGTACTGACGATTTTTTTATTGATATTTTCATTTCATGTCCTTTCTGCAATAGATATTTTTATAAACGGTGTCAAAGTGACCGGTATATCTGATCAAGAGATAAAAAGCTGTAGCGTGGTTATAGACAAAGATGGTAATATTTTGATTTCAGCACCGGATGTTAAGATTCTCAAAGATTCTGAGAAAATGAAAAAAGAATATTTTGCATCTGTCAGCTTTTCAGCTCCTCTCCAGAGTGAATTCACTCTGCTTGTAAATGGGAAAACAGCCATAAAGATAGCAAAAGGTGAAACAGAATCTCTTGTTGAATTGAGCAGTTACCTTCAAAAAGGGGAAAATATCATTTCATACACATCACTTCCTGTCACGAACCCGGTAAAAATAAAGATCGTGGCTGGCACTGGTGAAAAGAAAGATAATAGTATTGAATTCTCACCGATTACTGAACATGCCGGTGAAATAACCAATCTCGGTGCGGCAGGCAATTTTAAATTTGTTGCGGAGTAACTAAATGATCGTTAATTTTAAGCATACAGTTTTAATTCTTATCGTTCTCTTAATGGCAGCGGCAGTATCCTGTAAAAGTGCAGAACCTAAGACTGTAAGTGATGAAGCTAAAGGGAACAGCTATTACCAGCTTGGTCTTGCAGCATGGAATCAGGGTGATTACATTAAAGCTAAAAGAGAATTTGCAAAAGCCATCGAATTCGCACCTAAAGTTTCATTCTACTACAACCATCTTGGAATGATCTATCTTCAGGAAGATGATTACAATAAAGCTGCCGAAAATTTTAAAAAAGCGCTGAAGATTGATCCTAAATATTCCGATCCCCATAACAATATCGGCGTTATGTATATCAAAATGGGAAAATATGATGAAGCTCTGAAAGAATTTGAAATAGTCAGGAACGATCCTTTATACCCGTTCCCCCATTTTGTAGAAACTAATATCGGTCAGGTTTACAGATTGAAAAAACAGTATGATCTCGCTGAAAAACGGTTTGATGCCGCAATAAAAATGAAAGGAACTCACTGTGAAGCATACAAAGAACTTGCAATAATGTACGATGTGCAGGGGCTTCATGAAAAAGCCGGTGAAAATTACAACAAATGCCTTGAATACTGTCCATATCATGTTGAAGCACTTTACAGAGGTGCTGAAAAGATGTACATGCTGAAAAATGACAAACTCGGTGAGAAATATCTGCAACGGTGTATCGAAATTCAGGCAAAAAATCTAAGTGAAGTAACTATCCCTTTTCTCAAAGACTGCATAGATCTTACGAAGAAAATGGGCATTACCAGTGAATATGAGAAAAACGGACCGCAAAAACAACAGATAGATGCAGACTGATGGAAGTTTTCTCGGGAACTATAATTTCAAAAAGAACCAACGGCAAAGGCTTCTGGTATTCTATATCAACACACCCTGCTGCATTCAGTTTTTTTTCAAGGTCGGAAGTATTTTCACTCTTTGAAAAATGTGAAATAACCGTCGAAAAACGAAATAATTCATATTTTCTCGCAGACTTTCATTCATTCTCAGACATCCCGCCATTGAAAAAAAACCCTGGAAACCTTATTGCCGCATCGTGGCTTTCAAATCTTGTTTCATCATTTACTGCTTCTGAACCCAGAGAGTCCGTTTTTATTGAGAAATGCCGTGAGGCGCTTGATAATGAAATATCTGTCGAAGATATTTTCCGGCTTGAAAATGAATACCTTTCGGTTTCAGGTTTCGGTGATCATGATGAACATGAGCAGGTTCTTTATGACTGTTTCCCGTATTCAAAAAGATTAAGAGAATCACTTATTAAACAGCTTTCAAAAAAGAGGTTTTTAAAATGACAGATCTTCCTTTGATGAATTATGACAAAGTTTACTCGGAACTTATTGAGTTTATTCGTATTGAAATGGAAAAAACCGGAATGAAAAAAGCGGTGCTCGGGTTATCGGGCGGGCTTGATTCCGCCATTGTTTCGTTTCTTGCCTCCAAAGCTCTCGGACCTGAAAATGTTACAGGAATACTGATGCCATACCGTACTTCGAACAGATCATCTTTTAATGATGCGATGAAAATGGTCGAATTTACCGGCATCAAGCACAAAATCATTGAAATAACAAACGCAGTCGATGTAATAGCGAAACACAATATGACCGATCCTGAACATCTCAAAGCTATCAGACTTGGAAATATCATGGCAAGGGTACGGATGATAACCCTTTTCGACTTTTCGACCGCACATGACGCTATCGTTTTCGGAACCGGAAACAAAAGCGAGATACTTCTTGGATATTTTACACTTTTCGGGGATGGTGCAAACGCAATAAATCCGATCGGAAGTATCTACAAAACACATCTTTTTCAGCTTGCAGAACATCTTGAACTGCCTGAAGCTGTCATCAGAAAAGCTCCTTCTGCAGATCTTTTCGAAGGGCAGACTGATGAGTCTGAACTTGGTTTTGAATACAGAAACATGGATCCCGTGCTTTATGCACTTTATGATCTGAAAATGGATAAAAATGCTGTTATTGCAAAAGGTTGCAACAAAGAACTTGTTGAATTTGTCTTTAAACGGGTGCCTTCAATGCAGTACAAGACAAAAATTCCTATCATTGCAAAACTTGAGCTGTATTAATGCCAAAAAAGATTGCAGTTTTCGGCGGAAAGTTCGATCCGCCTCATCTCGGACACCAGTTGACAGTTTTTCTTGCGCTTGAAAAATACAAAATGGATGAAGTATGGATAGTTCCTAGCGTTATTCACCCTTTCGGATATGAAAGCAGTGATTTTGAGCATCGTGTTAGAATGTGTGAGATAATGATCCGTCCGTGGTCAAAAAATAAAGTGAAAATTTCAAAAGCGGAAACTGAGATCGCAGACGGCACAGGATACACAGTTGATCTTATAAAACATCTGAAAAAGAAACATCCCGATTCCAGATTCTATCTTGTTATCGGTGCAGACAACTGGAAATTGAAAGAAAAGTGGCACAATTTTGAAAAACTGGAAAAACTTTGCGAAAGCATAATCATCATCGGACGGGGCAGCGACCTCAAAGACGGATTTTCGCTCCCCGGCATCTCAAGCACTGTTATAAAAGAAATGATCCGAAAAGGTCTTGACCCCTCCCCTCTTCTTCCCGACGGCATCATGGAATATATAAAAGAATCAGGGCTTTACAGATAACTACGGTTGTTTGCAAAGAACAAAGCTTTCGTCTTTTGAGATCCGGATATTTTTTATAAAAGGAACGATGGCGTATCTTGTGGCTTTGTCCATCTCTCCAGTGAAAATAATACTGATGCTGTAATCTGCCGTCTCACCTGCTTTAATTTCAATTTTCCTGTGTTCCGGCGCAATTGATCCGACTGAAAGAATATCGCCTCTTCCGCCAAGGACTCTCACTTCCGAT
>Ga0209099_1000880_pt1 | contig 33539 bp, 34 predicted proteins | sample AD_JPNHW2_MetaG_FD_184430 | JGI IMG/M metagenome (GOLD analysis project Ga0209099, IMG submission 184430) | Active sludge microbial communities of municipal wastewater-treating anaerobic digesters from Japan - AD_JPNHW2_MetaG (SPAdes) (version 2) | ecosystem: Engineered > Bioreactor > Anaerobic... | reverse complement strand
TACCGTCTGCCTCCGGAGAGGATCCTGGCTTATGCACAGAAATGGTTATATGTGTAAAATCAATTCGGGATATCACAAAACGGAAATCTTCCTGAAACATTTTTACCCCGGCCCATATAACCCGGTTTTACTCCCGGCGTGACGGACAATTCTGAAGGTATTATTACACTTGAAATCGAAGTTATAAGGTATACTCTAGCGGAGCATTCTCGTGACCGATCCATCTGAAACACTTGCATTTGACCAGACGCGGCTCGACAAAGTACGTGCGCTCCGGGAAAAAGGCATCGACCTCTATCCCCCCACGTTCGACCGTAAGAACACCATCGCAGACATCAGAACGAAATTTGCAGAGATCACCCACGAGAAAAGTGCTGAAAGCGTGGCAACGGCCGGACGGCTTTACATCATCCGCAACCACGGTAAAACGATTTTTGCCGATCTTGGTGACGAGTCCGGAAAGATCCAGCTCTACATCCGCAAGGCCGATCTTGGTGACGAGGTATTCGACTTTTTCAACCAGTATGTCGAACGGGGCGACTTTATCGGCGTAACCGGTCACGTGTTCCGGACAAAACTGGGCGAGATCACGATCTGGGTGGATACCATTACCCTGCTCTCAAAGGCCGTCTGTTCGCTCCCGGAGAAGTTCCACGGCCTTACTGACGTGGAGAAACGCTACCGGCAGCGGTATGTTGATCTCATCGCAAACGACGACATCAGGCAGGGATTCCGCAACCGGAGCCGGATCATCACCTCCATCCGCCGGTTTTTAAATGACCGTGATTTCTTAGAGTTCGAGACCCCGATCCTCCAGCCGATCTACGGCGGGGCAAACGCCCGGCCATTCACCACATTCCACAACTGCCTCGGCCAGAAACTGTTCCTTAGGATCGCACCCGAACTCTACCTCAAGCGTCTTGTTGTTGGCGGGTTCGAGCGGGTTTTTGAAATCGCACGGAACTTCCGGAACGAAGACATCGACACGCACCACAACCCCGAGTTCACGATGGTGGAGATCTACTGGGCGTATCACGATGTCTACGACATGATGAGCCTTACCGAGGACTTCCTTGCAACGCTCGCAAAGGAAGCCACAGGGACGACACAGATCAAGTTCGAGGATACGGTCCTTTCATTTGAAAAACCGCTGCGCAAGCTCACGATGGAGGACGCGGTTAAAGAGTACGCCGGGATTGATGTCTTTGCGCACCCGGTCGAAGAACTCCGTGCAATTTCCGTCAAAAACAAGCTCAAAGAATCTGACAAGCCAAAGAGCCAGCGCGAGTTCCTCGTGCATTTCTTTGAAGAGATGGTGGAAGAGAAACTGATCCAGCCGACGTTCATCTACGATTACCCGGTCGAGAACTCACCGCTCGCAAAGCGCCACCGGACAAAAGAAGGATTTACGGAACGTTTCGAGCTCTTCATCTACGGTATGGAGATGGCAAACGGTTTCTCGGAACTCAACGACCCGCTTGACCAGAAGGAACGTTTCGAAGCGCAGGACAGGAAACGGCTGCTCGGCGATCTCGAAGCACAGATGATCGATTACGACTACATCAACGCGCTCGGTTACGGCATGCCGCCGACCGGGGGCGTGGGTATCGGGATCGACCGGCTCGTGATGCTTCTTACCGGCAACAACTCGATAAAAGAAGTGATCCTGTTCCCGTCCATGAAAAACTTACAGCTGGAAGCGGAAAACGCGGCAGAGAAGAAACCCGAGGCCGGCAACTGATTTTTTTACATTTCCTTTTTTACGTTTCGTTTTAAGACTGACCGGGTCAAATTACCTGAGTATGATCTGCCGTTCCCCGGTTCTCACGCTCTTTGTACTCCTCGCAATGGCTACCCTGATGGCAGGATGCACGTCCGCACCACCGGCAGCGGATAGCGTTGTTCCTGCCGGTACCCCGGCACCGGCCACCGCCGCAACGGCAAGTAAGGCCCTGGCCACCACAGCTGCACACGAAAGTATCGCGGAACAGCTTGCTGCCGTACAATCCGAGAGCCCGGTCTGGCGTGAAGCCTGCCGGATGTTCCGGAACACCAGATCCACGGAATACGTCCACCCGCCCTACACGGACGACGATGCAAACGGGATCTACAAATTCGATTGCCTTGGCTTTGTGGACCACGTCCTGATGAACGCCACCCCGGCCGCGTACCGGGAGATAGGGAAAGACGCCAATCCCTCCATTGAATCGTACTCCGCCGCGTTCGGCAAACTCGATACAAAAAGCCCCATAGCCCTCTTGGGATCAAAGGTCAACCGCCCCATCGACCTCCAGCCGGGGGATGTCTGCCTCTGGCTCGTGCCGACCACGCTCGACAACGGCCACATGTGGATCATTGCGGGAACTCCGAAGGTAAATCCCAGGAGGGGCGATGAGGTGCTGGTGAGGATTTTTGATTCGACCGGCACACCCCACAGCGACGATTCGCGGACCGGGTCAGAGGACAGGACCGGCCTTGGTTCCGGCATCCTCGGATTCATGGTGGACGCGGACGGTAACCCGGTCGGCCTCTACTGGGAAGGCGGGGCAAGCACCAGTGCGGGGGAGAAAAACACAACGATTGTCTGCGGGCGGCTCAACAAATAAAAAAAATTCAGGCCTTTTCCAGGACCGCAGTAAAGTTTTGATTCAGTAACATTTCGGGGTCGTCCTTGCAGGTATCGCAGACCGCTGCCGGGTTCTGGAGGACCATACGGAACAGCACGGCATCGTCAGGTGGGTTCGGGGTGAGCGGGATATCGACGTCCTTCTGGATGACATACCGGTACGGGTCGAGGCTGCCGAAGTAATACGCTTTGAACCGGTGCCGGTCATCAGGGGTCGCGTTGTACGCCCAGTCCGCGGTCTCCGCAGCCGTCACATCGACCGGGATCCAGCCGTAGCCTTCGAGATAATATTCCGCCCAGAAATGCGTGCCACCGTTATCCGGAGGGAAGATCTGGTAACCGCCTGCTGCCCGGGCAGGGATGCCGAGCGACCGGCAGAGCGCGGCAAAGTACATGCTCTGGGAGCCGCAGTCGCCAATGCCGGTATCAAGAACGTATTCCGATTCGGGGGTCCCTGATGTCATGAGCCATAAGTGGGGAGCATGGCTGTACGGGATCGTTTCCACAATGTACCAGTAGATCTTCTGTGCCTGGAGATAGGGGTTGGTCTCGTTTCCCACGATCTCCTGCGCTTTTGCCTTCATTGCCGGGGTGATAACGATATTCGTACCCGACGCCGTGTATTTCTGGTATTCAGGACGGGTCGTGTTGTAGGGCTTCACATCCTGTACATTGACGACAAAACGTTGTTCATGCTGAATGAAACGGAACCGAACAGTGACGTTGAGAAACGATCCGTTTACTTCCGCCAGGGGGATTTCGAGATACGCAATCCCCACGTCTGCGCTGGTCCCAGTTGATGATTTGACATACTGCGCCGGTTCGACCGAGAGAATTGTCACGTTGGTCTGCGAATCGGTTTCGATGGGCAGCGGGAGCCAGATCTCTAACGTACCGTTTACGGGGAGATCTTCGCGGGGCACTGATAGCTGTTCGGTGCCTTCCCATGCGACTGGATTCCAGTAGGGGCCAGCTCCCGGAGCAAGGGGTTCCGGCCCTTTAAGGGCATATTTAGTCAGCGGGTCATACAACGGGTTCTGGCCCAGGGCAGCGGTTGCATTCCGCATCAGGTCGAAGTTGTGGTACTGGATATTCCCGACATTCCCCTCATAGTACCAGGTCTCGTTATCGCTTGTGATGCTCGCGATCCCGCTGCCGTTGATCCAGCCGGCCCGCCGTTCGGCAGAAACGTTCGGGTATGCCGCGAGAAGGGCCTGCTCGTAGGCGCTCCGGTTGTAGGGGAACTCCATGGTCATGCGGTAGGAGCGGCTAGCGCCGTTCCTTGCTTTGAGGGCCGCAGCATTGTCGCCAGCCGCGGTGTAGTTCTCCTGCGCGAGCAGGTACAGCGACTCTGCGGCGTGGTAGTCGGCGGCTGCGTATGCGGCATCAGCCTGCGCAAGCGCCGTATCTGCTGATGTTTTCGGGGGCGATTCAGACGAAGGAGCCTGCGTCGTACAGCCGACCGCAAAAATTACAGCGAGGACAAGAACGATCAGGATAAGGAAAAACGGACGTGGATGTATCACGAAATCACCGTGGTAAAACAAAGAAAGTAGTTCATCAGGGATTAATCTTCGGAAATGCCCGACGGTGAAAATAAAAAAAATGCCCCTCCAACAAATTTTTCACCGTCTAATAAAACCGAAGATTATGAAAGAGAAGAAAGGAACGGCCGGGTGCACCGGATCATCGGGCAGCGCAGGAAGAACCAGAAGCGGCTCGAAAAAGAGACTCCGCTTCTTTTCGAGGGTTTCGACAGCCTGATGAAGGCGTATTATGCAGAGAGCACTCTTTCCACAAAATACAAGGAGATCATTGCCATCGCCCTCTCAATTTCCCGGTGCTGTATCCCCAGCCTTGCAGTCCACACTAAAAATGCCATTGAAGCCGGGGCAACCCGCGAGGAAGTGATCGATGCGGCAAAGATCGGCGTCGAGTTTGGCGGCGGGCCGTCGTTTGAGAGGGTCCGGAATAATCAGCAGGCAAGCGTACTGTCCAGCATCTCAAATCTCTTCAGGCAGGAAATATATTCCGCCACCAGGTAGGAATTGGCCAAATCATCCTCATCCAGGCCCCGGAACGCGAACAATTCATCCCATAACCGACTGCTTCCTTCAACCATGAAAAACGCCGTTTCAAGGTCTATGCCGACAATGATTCTGATACTCCTGAACTGTTCGTCCTGGTTTTCGTAAAGGTATTTTCCGGCACCGGTTTTTTCTATGAAAAATCCTTTTGCATCAGGTGTTTTGCCGGCCGGTAATTTCCGGGAATAACACTCGTTCCCCAAAATATTGTCAAGGACAACCTGTCGGATTTGATCACAGGTAATTTCTGTTACCGGATACGTTTGTTTGAGATATGCTATCAAATCCGTACCGGTCTTCTTATTCGGCCTCAACCGGGGCCGGTAGTGATCGAAGGTTTCCTTCCACGACGCAACAAGTTCCGGGGTAACTTCCTGACATAACATACCTGTACTCACATGAAAGGTTCTTTTGTATATACTCGTATGCAGCGGCAGTTCCCTTAACGGTAATTCATCGGATATACTCTTCACCGCTCCCCCCTTACGAGGACTCCTGCCACAAGGGGCAGGGGTGAATGTATTGAGATGGAATTACTTTGAACCATGTCGTCTCCCGGTACAGGTAATACAGAGGCATCGCAACCGGGAGGGGGGCCACAAAACCTTCTTTCGACGTGGAAAAATATCTTGTTATTTCGCGATTCTGCCGAAAATACCGCTGTATTATCGCCGGTTTCCGACCCCTCAACAAACGGCCACCATGCGTTTCTGTGGCCCGATCACCATCCAAACAGGCACAAGTATGCTGAAACTGAAAACTCACCCAGATTATGGGGGTCGATTTTGGGCGATTTAATCACGTATTTTGGTAATCAGGGGCCATTATTTCGGTTTCTCTGGCACCACTAAATCCGGGCTTTTTGCGGGGTTTTCCGGGTGGAAATACAGGAAATCCGGGGCCAATACGGGTCCCGTTTACTGATGGTGGACACAGGTTGAAGGAGCATGGGTAAATTTTACTGCCGGTCGATTTTGTACACGCGGGGAAACGGATCGGCATCCGCGTCCGGAATTATAGAGGATTTGTGGGCGCCGGGGTAAGCGGTCGGTAATGGAAAAATTGCGGTTGCGATCCGGGGAACTTTGCTAAAAATGGTTTGTGAAATTCTGTACTATCACTTGTTGCCCTCCTTTTCGCACCACCATCTCCTGTGGAGGGTATATTTTCCGGGAACCGGGGAAACCCTGATCGAAATGGCATCTGGAATTTTCAACTTATAGTTATAAAATAACCAATAGTTATAATATAACTTAGAGTTACACAAATAAGTGACACACTTCATGAAAAAAGTGGCAGAGTGAATGAGATGGAGATCGAATCCGTAAAACCGGTATGTTTTTCACCAACGGGAACAACGAAAGCAGTTGTCGAAGCCATTGCCCGCGGATATACTTCGGGCAATACACACATCCTCGATATTACAAGGCCGGGTGCAAGAAAAGAACATCTGCGGACATCGGATCATGACCTGCTCATTGTCGGGGTGCCGGTGTACCTGGGAAGAGTCCCGGCACTGGCAAGTGAATGGCTGCATACGCTGCAGGCACATGATACACCAGCAGCCTGTGTTGTCGTGTATGGCAATCGCGCATATGAAGACGCTCTCGTTGAGATTCAGGATATTCTTACCGCACGCGGATGCAGACCGGTTGCAGGCGCAGCATTCATCGGGGAACATTCTTTTTCCACAGCCGATACACCAACGGCTCAGGGCCGCCCGGATGCACATGACCTGAATCAGGCAGTAGCGTTCGGGCAGAAAATACGGGAGAAACTCCAGTCCTTTTCTTCTACCGGCAAGATTCCTGAGGTACCATTCCCCGGCTGTCATCCGTACCGACAGGAAACCTGTCATCCGTACCGGAAAGGCACTGTCTTTTGGAATGTCGATTTTATCGCGGTCAGCGATGCGTGCACCAGGTGCGGGATCTGTGCAGAGGGCTGTCCTGTCGGAGCGATTGATCCGGAAAACAGCAGGGCAATCGATACGATACGCTGTATCACGTGCTGTGCCTGCATCAGAAACTGCCCCGTCCATGCAAGAACGATAAAACCCGGAATAGTAAGGGACGCTTCGTTGCGTGTATTTACTTTAAACAAAGAACGAAAGGAGCCGGAATGTTTTCTCTGATAATAAGATTGTACAGGAAAACACACCATAAGAATACCTGCATTTCGTAATGCTTGTAACTTGCAGACGCGAAAGATTATCCTAAAACATCAGAGGGAAACGATGGCAATTTCAGAGAGGAGACAGCGGGAGAAGGAACAAAGGAAGAAAGAGATCCTCGATGCGGCTGAGATCCTCTTCTTCTCCCGGAGTTATGAAGAGGTCTCCATGGACGATATCGCCCGGCAGGTCGAGCTGAACAAGGCAACAATCTACCTCTACTTTGAAAATAAGGAGGCACTATACGCAGCGATCGTTCTCCGTGGCATCGCAATCCTTGAGGAAAAATATACTGAATGCATGAACCAGAAAGTCCCCGGTATCGCCAAAGTTGTTCTCATGGGCCAGGCCTATTACCAGTTCGCGCAGGAAAACCCGGAATATCTCCGGCTCATCCGGTTTTACGGTTCGGAGCGGTTCTCAAAAGAAAACCCATGTACCGCGGAGATTGGAAAAGGTTACGGTTCCTGCCGCCTGATCCTTCGGGACGCGATCCAGGAGGGCATCGATGACGGGACTATCCGGTCCGATCTGGACCCGTTTCTGGCCTCGATGTATTTGATGATCGCTTTTATGGGCATCCTTTCCATGGAAAATAAATGGAAACTCGTGATCGGGGAAGAGGGCTTCAGTTATGAGCAGTATGCCAGTGAATTTTTCCGGTTTATTCTTCCCGCTATTGTTCCTGCCCAAAAGACTCCCATAAGTATCAGGGATTTCGCTGCATACGGGTTTGTCCTGCCAGAACAACTGACGGGAAAGCGGGAAAAGAAAAACTGATCCAAGGATTGGAAACACCCTCTTTCGGCATTCTCCTTTCTCCTCCGCCCTCACAACCCATATCATCCCTCCCTTCCTACTTCCGATCATGACTCCGCACTCCCACGCCCGCGACGTCTTCTCTCACAAACACGCTTCCTGTCTCGATACAAAGTTTCGCCGCATTCTCTACCGGCCCGATGCTCTCGCGGAACGGTACGTGAAGCCCGGCGACCGGGTGTTCGATTTCGGCTGCGGGCCGGGATTTTTTACCCGGGAATTCGCTAAAAGGGTCGGGGAGAAAGGCATGGTGATCGCGGCAGACCTCCAGGAAGAGATGCTTGCAATCGTCCGCGAAAAACTCGGGGCTGAAGGACTCATGTCCCGGGTAAAAACGCACCGGTGCAAACCCGATTCTCTCGACCTTTCCCCGGACCGCGACGGGCAGGTGGACGTGTCCTTTGCGATCTTTGTCGTCCATGAAGTCCCGGACCGGGAGAAGCTTTTTACTGATATTGCCGCAATGCTTGTGCCCGGCGGGATCTTTTTCTATTCCGAGCCCCCGTTCCTCGTCCCCAAAAAGGAGTTTCGGGAGAACCTTACGTTCCTTGAAAAATGCGGGCTTCGTGTTGTGGAGACCCGGTGGTATTTCGTGAACCGGGCGGCCGTGCTCAAAAAAATATAAGGAGGGGGCCCACCCCCTCCCCTCCTTTTCCTTCAAGGGGGGATCATCCCCCTCCCCCTTATGGATTGGAACAGGGGGTATACCCCCCACCCATGCGTCATCGCAACAGGGGGGTAACCCCTCCCCCCACTTTGGCCCGGTCCGGCCCAATGCCAAACACGGGGACAAACCGCGATCAGAAATTTTTTAGTCGAAGACTCCACGCGAACCGTCCCCGGTTTCCTGTGCAAAAATACCGGGTATTCCAAATCCGTAGAGGGCGGACAGGCCCCCTACCCCCTCCCCTTCAGTTCCCTTAACAGGGGATCACCCCCCTCCCCCTCTTTTGTCTGAGGAGGGGGCCTACCCCCCACCATCCGGGACCGTGGGAGGGGGTGTCCTCCAGTCTTTGTTGCGATGGATCTGCAACAGGAATAAAATTCCGGTTTTTTCGTGAAACAAAAAACTAAAAAGTGAATCGGTGTATCCGGCATTATACGGCGCCAAGATGCTCGAGGAGCCCTCTTGTATACGCACGGAAATCCGGGTCCTCTCCTTCATCAGCGGAAAACTCCCGGAGCCCGTGGAGGGCGCCGGTGCTCCGGATCGCGGCAAGCGTTTGTGCGGCCATCCGCCGGATATCCTCCTGCTCGGTCCTGTCCCGCAGGCGTTCGATCAGGACTTCCACCGGGCGGCCGCTCTTGATCTCGCCAAGTGCCGCAATTGCGCCGCGCCGGATGGCAGGCTCATGATCTGCCACAAGGTCAGTCAGCGGCCGGACCGCCCGGGGGTCGCCGCTTTTCCCGAGCGCCGCAACCGCACGCAACCGCCCTTCAGTATCCGGGGCAGACAGCGCCGTAAAGCTCAGATCGTAGACTATTCCTCTCCCGGGAAAAGAATCATACCAGTTTTCCCGTGGTTTCTCTGCACTTGCATCCATAGATTCACCATGTCAACATCAAATGTTCAAACACCGATTCCACACTCTGCCAGATTCCGGAAAATTAATCCCGATCTAACAGACAAAGAAAAGCATCCGCTTAGTATGTGCGGATCGTACCCGCTTGGCCTTAAACTGCTGGATAGAGACTGCCAGGTACATTAGCATAGTATAATGCAACGCAGTTATAAATATTTTTTCAATAAATCCGTATTACGGCCGGAATACCGAAAATCTTCTGGAGGAAAGGCCGAATTGAATGCAGCACGATACGTATTATTACAGTGATTTCCTGAAACCTGCCTTAAAAATGAAGTGGGTTTCTGCCACGGGTCTGATGCTTGGTTTTTCAAAGACCGATTCTTACCGGCATACCTGGAATGGCTGCTGATCGTGCGTCATTTGTGGTACGGCTCGCCGCTGTTGATCCGGCAGGCGCGGTACACCTGCTCAAGCAGGATCAGCCGCACCATCTGGTGGGTAAAAGTCATAGGTGAAATGGAAAGACGGAGATCTGCCCGTCCCAGAACAGCCTCTGAAAGCCCGAGATTGCCACCGATGATCATCGCAATGGAGTTGATCCCTGTAAGCTGCCAGTCATGCAGCCGGGCGGCAAACGCTTCGCTTGACACCTCTTTTCCCCGCACGTCAAGCGCCACGACATATGCCCCATCCGGGATCGCGGCAAGTATACGTTCGCCTTCCCGGTCTTTTATGAGTTGTTCCTGGCCGGCTGATGAGTGCACGCCCCGTTTTTCATCGGACACCTCGATAATGGAAAGTTTCAGGTACGGCGTAAGACGCTTTTCGAATTCCGCGATACCTTCCGTGAGGAAACGTTCCTTGATCTTTCCGACAGCAATAATTCGCACAATCATGAACAGTCTCACAAAACAGGGGCAAAAGAACCGGACGCCGGGCTCGCAAGCGTTACCGGGCAATGGTTGAAATAAGTTACTTATGGATTACTTTTGCGTTCTTTTGAATCAATTTTCTGGGTCGAGAGAACGTCCACAAGCACTTCCTTCATCATATTTTTCATGAGTTCCCGGCCCTCATCGGACACCATGTATTCTTTAAGGAGCTCTTTTACCTGCCCCATATCGTGGTGATTATCGACAAAGGATAATAAAGCTTGTGTAATGCAATCGGAAACCGTGGAGAACTTCTTTTCCTCATAAACGAGCTTATTGACCTTTTCATAGATATTGGGGGGCATTTTATAGGAGATTGCCACCCGTTCGCCCCGGCTCGCCGGTACTTTCTCCACCATTGTCTATAAAATGAGCCAGATTACTATAAATAGCCTGTTAATCCGGTTTTTGTAATACTAAAATCCAGAAATTATTCTTTATGTAATACTTATAGAATACTTTTTATAGCGCGGCCGGTAATAGGAATTTGTCGAGGGATGTTTCTTATGAATGAACTTTTATTGTTTATGCTGGGGATTGCCGGTGTGTTTTCGGTTCCATGCAGCGGTGCACTTCTGTTCCTTGGAAATCTGATTGATAAGTATCCAACAGAATATGAAGAAAAAAGGGTCAGGAGCCTCGCAAGTCCGGTTGCGTTTACGCGGCTTTCGGTGATCGTTTTCTGGGCGCTCTTTGTCTGTGGGGCATGGGCGGTTACACAGGGAAGCCGGCTTTTTGTTATCGCAGGCATTACGACAATCTTTGCGATCTGTCTGTTCATGTTCACAGCCCTCATCTTCTCATTTGCCGTCTTCAGTACATTAAGAAGGCAGCGTGCTGCACTTCTTTCTGTAGAAAAAGAGGTTGCCTTTGAGACTGCCCGGATCCAGCTTGAAAAAACAAGCGGCGTAAAGGTGCCTTCAATAACCGTGCCACCTAAAACACCTGTCCGGAATGTCCCGACCACATTTTTCGAGAGCCTGATCCGGCAGTAAAACACTTTTTTTAACAGGATATTCCTGTCATAATGGTAAAAAGTGGAAGCGGAAAGGCCGCTTACCAGTAGTGTTTATAGGACGCTTCGAGAGCTTCCACGGCCGGGAGTTTTTTCCCGGTTAAAAATTCGATGCATGCTCCCCCACCGGTGGAGATGTGGGTAAAGTCATTTTCAATGCCAAGTTTTTCTATCACGGCTGCGGTATGCCCGCCGCCAACAACAGAGAACTCGACACGGGATGTCGCCCGGAGCAGTTCGAAGGTGCCCGTCGCAAAATCCGGATCTTCAAAGACACCTGCGGGGCCGTTGAATACCACGGTCCCGGACTTCTTTAACGTCGCAACAAGCGAGGCAAGAGCGTCCATTCCGAGGTCCATTACCGGTGCATCGGAAGGGATCTTATCTATCGGGTATTCGGCACGTTTGCCGTTCTGCCGCACCGCAACCGACGCCGGCATGATCACCCGGTCGCTGAACTTTGCAAGGATCTCCTGCGCCTTTTTGATCTCGCCCTGGTACTTGAGCTGCTCGATGAGCTGGGTGGAGGGTTTTCCGATATCGTAACCGGCAGCGAGATAAAAGACGTTTGCAACGACACCGATGACAATCACGTTGTCCGCGATGCAGTTTTCAAGCACATGGGCGGCAACCGCGATTGAGTCATCGACCTTGGTGCCCCCAAGCACCATGCAGACCGGGCGTGGCGCTCCCGAGAAGACTTTCGAGAGAGTGGAGACTTCCTTTTCCATAAGAAGCCCGGCTGCCGATTTCATCGCAAGCGGGAGGCCGACAACCGTTGGCTGGGACCGGTGGGCAGTCCCGAACGCATCGTTGACAAAAAAGTCTGCCATCGAAGAAAGCCTTCTGACAAGATGGGTCTTTTTTGCCTCTTCGCCGGTCATCGTGAGGTTCTCTTCTGCCGCAAAACGCACGTTCTCAAGCATCACGACATCGCCGGGCTTTGATGCATGGATGACTTCCTTTGCATGCCGCCCGAAGATACTGTCGATATAGGTAACAGGAGTGCCGAGCAGTTCTTCAAGTTTTTCGGCATGGGCTTCAAGGGTCGTGAAATCCTTCTTCCCCGGCCGGCTCTGGTGGGTGATAATGATAACACGGCTGTCCGAGAGCGCCCGTATGGTAGGCAGGTGCTCCCGGAACCGTTTGTCGTCAAGAATAAGATGGGAGGTGGGATCGATAGGGGAATTGAGGTCAAGACGGAGAAGAACCGTCTTGCCGCTGCATCCCAGATCCCGGAGGGTACCAATCGGCATACTGCCACACCCGCCGGGGTTACGCTGAACCCCGTGCCTTGATCTTTTTCATCCTGAAAAGTTCCTCGCGTTCCATCTCATCAAGACGCATCTTGATGAAATCCCGGGCGGCAGTGAGTTCAGGGATCACCTTGAACTCGAGCGCGTTTACCCGGCGCTTGGTCTTCTCAATCTCGTCAAGCAGGCGCTTCATCGTCGTCTCGATCTCGGCGCTTAAGATAATCGCTTCAACGAGATCTTCGAACGCCGATGCAGTCTCGTCGATGACCGGTGATGTGCCAAGCACACCGTACCCCCGGTCGGCGAGACTCTTTTTCACCTTCGACGATTTGATCTCCGGTACGACCACGCCCATGATGTTCTTGCTCTTGAGCGCGATCTCCGGGGTCTCTTTAACGGAAAGGGCGGCAGACTTTACGCCAATCGCTCCTTCAACCGTGTTTGCCACTGCCATCATGTCGACAGCGTGCTGGTACTTTTTCAAAAGGTCCCCCCGGCTGTCCTTTGCATCGGCGAGGATTTTGAAAAATTCCATGATCAGTCCATCGCGCTTCATCTTGAGGATCTTGTAGCCTCGCTGGGAGAGCTGGATCTTCTTTTTTAAGTTGATCAGCTCTGACCGGGTTGGCTTTACATCGCGCAGCGCCATTGGACTCACTTACTCCTTCTTTGCACCGGCTTTGACCTTCGGGTGGTACTTGTTGATGAGGTCACGGTCGATACGGGTCAGCTGCTCAATCGGCAGCGTCGAGAGGATGTCCCACCCGATGTCAAGCGTATCCTCGATGGTGCGGTCTTCGTCGTAACCCTGCCGGACAAACCGGTTCTCGAAGAGATCCGCGAATTCCAAGAGCAGTCGGTCACGCTCGGAGAGCGCATCCTTACCGACGATAGCGACAAGGCCTCTCAGGTCGTTACCTTCTGCATATCCCGCGTACATCTGGTCGGAGACCTTCTTGTGGTCTTCACGGGTGTGCCCCTTGCCGATACCGAGGTTCATCAGGCGGGACAGTGACGGCAGCACGTTGATGGGCGGGTAAATGCCTTTCCGGTGCAGTTCACGGTTGACCACAATCTGGCCTTCGGTGATGTAACCGGTCAGGTCAGGGATCGGGTGGGTGATATCGTCACCGGGCATCGTCAGGATCGGGATCTGTGTGACCGAGCCCTTCTGGCCCTTGATCATACCGGCACGCTCGTAGATACAGGCAAGGTCCGTGTACATGTAACCGGGGTAACCACGGCGTCCAGGCACTTCTTCACGGGCAGCACCGATCTGACGGAGCGCTTCACAGTAGTTGGTCATATCCGTCAGGATGACAAGCACGTGCATACCGAGCTCGAATGCAAGGTATTCGGCAGTGGTGAGAGCGAGACGGGGCGTGATGATACGCTCGACAGCCGGGTCATCTGCAAGGTTGAGGAACACGACAGCACGTTCAAGAGCGCCGGTGCGCTCGAAGTCCTGCATGAAGTAGTTCGCTTCTTCCTTGGTGATACCCATCGCAGCGAAAACCACTGCGAAACTCTCGGTTGAGCCGGGCACTTTTGCCTGCCGGGCAATCTGCAGCGCAACGTTGTTGTGCGGCAGACCTGCACCCGAGAAGATCGGGAGCTTCTGGCCACGGACAAGTGTGTTTGTACCGTCGATGGTGGAGATACCGGTCTGGATGAAATCAGCCGGCATGCCACGGGCGTACGGGTTGATTGCAGCACCAGTGATATCAAGGCGCTTTTCCGGAACAATCTCCGGGCCGCCGTCAATCGGCTTACCGCCACCGGACAGGATACGGCCAAGCATTTCACGGCCGACCGGCATCTTGATGGTTTCGCCGGTGAACCGGACACCGCTGTCCCTGCCGATACCGGTCGTGGTCTCGAAGATCTGGACAACGACAAGGTCGTCGCTTGTATCCAGTACCTGGCCACGCTTGATTGTGCCGTCGGACAGGACAACGTTCACGAGTTCCTGGTAACCGATTGGCTCGGTCTTCTCTACAAAGACAAGCGGACCGGCAATTTTTGTGATCGTCCTGTATTCCTTCATGCTGCCGACCTCAGTGAGTTGAACTCTGCGTCCATCTGTTTCTCGATCTTCGCAAGTTCGGGTTTGTAGTCCTTGATGAACTTGATCTGGGGCAGTTCGTTTTTCGACTTGACCGCAATGATCTGCGCCGGGCTGACACCTGCGATCTGGGCAGCATATGCATAGTCAGCGAAGAGCTTGATTGCCTTCATCATGTCGTACTGCTTTTTCATGTCACAGTACGTGTCAACTGCGTCGTACGCGTTCTGCTGGAGGAAGATCTCACGGATCATACGGGCGACTTCAATTGTCACCTGTTCGGACTCGGGCAGTGCATCGGAACCGACGAGCTGCACGATTTCCTGGAGTTCTGCCTCTTTCTGGAGGACTTCCATTGCCCAGGACCGGATCTTGTTCCACTCCGGGGAGACTTCCTTGTCGTACCAGTCGTGGAGCGCGTCAAGGTACAAGGAGTACGAGTTCAGCCAGTTGATTGCCGGGAAGTGCCGGCGCTGGGAGAGCTTTGCGTCCAGTGCCCAGAAGACTTTCACGATACGCAGGGTGTTCTGGGTAACCGGCTCGGAGAAGTCACCGCCAGGCGGGGATACTGCACCGATAACGGAGACTGACCCGGATGCGTTGTTTAAGGTCTCGACAAGACCGGCACGCTCGTAGAACTCGGAGAGCCGGGCTGCGAGGTATGCCGGGTAACCTTCTTCACCGGGCATCTCTTCAAGACGGCTTGAAATTTCACGCATTGCTTCTGCCCAGCGGGAGGTCGAGTCTGCCATCAGGGAGACGTCGTAACCCATGTCACGGAAATACTCTGCAATCGTGATACCGGTGTAAACCGATGCTTCACGGGCAGCGACCGGCATGTTCGAGGTGTTTGCGATGAGCACGGTCCTTTCCATCAGGGGTTTTCCTGATTTCGGGTCCTCGAGGTGCGGGAATTCCGTAAGCACTTCTGTCATTTCGTTGCCGCGTTCTCCGCAGCCGATGTAGACCACGATCTCGGCATCTGACCACTTGGCCAGCTGCTGCTGGGTAACCGTCTTGCCGCTCCCGAACGGGCCGGGAATTGCAGCGGTGCCGCCTTTGGCGATGGGGAATAGACCGTCGAGGATACGCTGACCGGTGATCAGCGGGATCGTCGGGTTCTTCTTCTCCTTTACCGGACGTGGGACACGGACCGGCCAGCGCTGGAGCATCGGGTACTCGCGCCCGTCTTCGAGAACACAGATGATCTCATCGAGGGTAAAGTCCCCGCTCTTAATGGTCTTTACTACTCCGGCCTTTACGTTGGGCGGGAGCATGATCTTGTGGACAATGTTTGTCTCCTGGACTTCGCCAAGGATCGTACCCGGTATAACCTTGTCACCGGCTTTTACGAGCGGCTTAAAGGTCCACTTCTTTTCATGGGAAAGACCGGGTGCGGACACACCACGCTCGATGAAATTACCCATCTTGTCCACAAGGACGGAGAGAGGACGCTGGATACCATCGTAAATACTTGTAAGGAGACCGGGACCCAGTTCAACGGCAAGCGAGAGACCGGTGTTTGTAACCGGTTCGCCGGGCCTGATACCCGACGTATCCTCGTATACCTGGATAATGACATTCTCGCCCTGGATCTTGATGACCTCACCCATCAGCGCTTCTTTTCCGACCTTTACCACATCGTACATGTGGGCGTCAAGGTTGACAGCCGTAACCACAGGGCCGGCAATTCTTTTGAGGACGCCTTTTTTTACCTCTTTGTTTTTCTCATTTTTTATTTCCACAGATCAACACCCACCGATCTCTTGATTCTCTCTCTCATTGACAGACCGCCTTCTTCTCCGCCAAGAGCGATAACGGTCGGCTTGACAGAATTTTCAAGCGTCGTCCGGAGCCGGCGTGGCAGCCGCTCCATATCGCTGCTGTTTAAGACAAGAATACCAACCTGTCCGTCCGAAAGGGCGCTCGTGATGTACTCATTGAGTTTCTCGTCGTTTTCCGCTGCGTAGGTCTTGCGGATGCCTGCGAGACGGAACCCAAGGATGAACTCGCTGTTGCCGATTACTGCAATCTCCATTTACATCACCAGGTATTTCCCAATCGTTTCTGAGGGGAGCTTTGATTCCTTGCCCCTCGCCAGTGCCCGAAGGTTAAACACTTCGTACTTCTTCTTCTCAAGATAGACGAGGATCGGGTATATGGAGAATGGGTTGCGCTTGGAGAGTTTCTCCATCTGCTCCATCTGTACCCGCACAAGAAGCGATGCAATTTCATGAACCGGCTTTTCGGTCTCCATTTCTTTTAAGAGATCGAGCACCGGCACAGTGCGGACTTTCGACTTGAGCTGGTCGATGAATTCCCGGTAGTCTTTGAAGGTGTTTAAAACGGCAAAGTCTGCCGCACTAATCGTGCCACCGGGGATATACATCTCTCTTGCATCTTCCTCGATATTGTCTGCCCGTAAGCGGAAAAGCGTCAGGATGTTCTTTACGTCGATATCAAGCTGGACATACGAAAGGAACAGCCGGCCACCGGCTCCTGCTCCGCTTGTTTCCGTGATAATCTCGGCATAGAACTGCTTGTACAGTTCATTTTCCATATGGGCAAACGAGCCTGTTTCCTTTGCCACCGGGAACTCCCGGGCGAGTACCGGGTAAAGCCGCTTACCTTTGAGAAGATCGATAACGCGATCCGGGCTGTCTTCGGAAAGGAGCCTGTCGAGAATTACCTTGTCAAGGCTTCCGGCAGGAACAAGGACTTCCTTGATCTTGCCCGATTTCATGCCGAGCGACTTCCCGCGAAGGATGGTAACCACGTTCTGGATATCCCAGTACCTGAGATATGCACGGGTGAACTGCTTGAGGGTCCCCGGCGTGATCTCAAGGATCCGCTGGTATTCCTTTGCAAGGTTCCAGCTCAGGGCTACTTCAAGAAGGTCAATCCCCTTAAAGGTGGTGCCAAGCTCGTCAATTTCCTGCTTATAGGAAGTCTCTTCAATGATACGGGTAATCTCGGGAAGGCTCATGTTGAGCATCCGCTGATACTCTTCGCGGGGCAGAAGCTTGGACTTCCTTACCCGCATCCTGGTACAGACGTAAATAGTGGGCGCTGAAATTCCTTTCATCCCTGCCATACGTGTACCACCTTATCCGAAGAGGATATCAGATGCATCCTTGAGCCCGGATTCCCACACTTTGTTCATAAAGGTACGATAGCTGTAATCGATCTGCAGCTCGTTGCCTTCCCCGTCGATCAGGATCCCGCCGTCAATATCAACAGTTTCGCCAAGGGTAAATCCTGAGAATTCCTTCTCAGAAAGGACCGCTTTTGCTGCTGCGATATCCCGGGCATTGCAGTGGATACTGCCTCTTGGGATTTCCTTTTTCGCTTCCAGAAGGAGTTTTTTGATGGCTTCGCGATGGAAGCTTTCAGGGAGTTTGGCAATTTCCGAGCGGGTGCTCTCGTAGACTTCATCAAGAAGCGCCTTTTGCGTGTTTAAGTGCTCACGCTTGACAAGGAGGTTTGCGGCAGAGACATCCTGCGCAACGATCCGGGCTTCCTGTTTCTGGGAAGCTTCCTCGGCAACCTTCTTGATCTCGGTGACTTTCCGGTTGGCTTCAGCAAGAATCCTGTCGGAATCCGCTTTTGACTCTGCACGGATCGCATCCGCTTCTTTTTTGCCTTTTTCCCTGATCTCTTCTAGTACTGCTTCCAGTCCCATTGTTCCTGCCTCGCTTAGAACAAGAGGAGAAGTGCAATGACGAGACCGAAGATAACGATAGTTTCCGGAATGACCGTAAAGAGCAGGCCAAGACCGAAGAAGTCCTTGTTCTCAGCGATTGCTCCGACGGCTGCGGCACCGATACCCATTTCGGCGACACCAGTACCGACACCGGTAAGACCAACTGCAAGACCGGCTCCGATTGCCTTCATTCCCATCTGCGATGCCTGAATTGATGCAAGATCTGTTGCTGCTATTGCTACTGCTTCTACTGCCATAATCTAATCCTCCGTAAATCTTCGTTTCATTCCAAATGGAATATACTTCCTGCCTCCACCCTTATAGAACTTGGTGAAGAATTCGACGTAATGCAACCGGATTGAGTGAAGACCACCGTCAAGCATGCCCAATGCCAGGTTGAACGTGTGCCCGAGTAAGAATATCAGGACACCGACAATGATCATTACAATTCCAACGATTGAGAGGTCCTTCATCCCGGGATTGATAAACATCCCGATAGCCATATAGTTGATAACCATTGCGATTGCAACGGATGAAAGTCCCACGGCTGTCAGACGAGTGTATGATAAAACGTGGGAAATAATCGTCGGGATTTCAATAATTTCAAGGACCGAGTCGCGTGCGATGAAGATGACACCCATCACAATTAACACGATGGCAATTATCAGGCCAAGGGAAAGTCCCACGGCGATAATTGGGAGCCCGGTCAGATCCAGCATGAGCGGGATCGGGAACATCGACCAGATAGCAATGATGATACCCCACATCACGGCAATCCAGCCAAAGTTCGCGAGCACGGCTTTCATCCTGTGCTCGCCATGATCCTGGCGTGCATGGTTAATCATACCCAGTGCACGGCCAAGCGTGACGTACAGGATACCCACCCAGACGGATACAATTAAGAGTTCGGTGATCGCAGCACCGTGTGCACCCGCTTCACCGCCGATATTGAGGTGGCGGCTGAAGATGATAGGAGACCACGGGCACTCGAATCCCAGAAATTCGCTGTACAGCACCCCGAAAATAATACTCATGATACTTGCGTTTCTGAGTACTTTCAGGAACTGGCGGGCTTCGTCGCCCTTGAAGAATTTCCACAGGGCAATACACAGGGCGAGCATTAAAAGACCGTACCCGACATCACCAACGATCACACCGAAGAATATCGGGAACATGATCGCAAGTACGAGTGTCGGATCTACTTCCTTGTAAGTCGGGCGGGAGTAGATATCCATGAGCATCTGTGCGGGTTTCGCAAACGTGGGGTTGTTGTACTCTACCGGCACATTGTCATGCACGGGATCAACCGGCTGTTCCGAGACAAAGACCTTGCCACCGGTAACCCTGTCGAGTGCTGCGCCAAGTGTTTTGGCATTGTCCGCAGGCACCCAGCCTTCTGCCACAAATACTTTAGAAGTCGTGGCAAACCGGAGGGGGGCCTCGGTCTGTTCGATCTTTGCCCTGAATGCCTCTTCGCAGGCAACCAGAAGATCGGTATGGGCATCTTTTATCTTTGCAAGTTTTTCGTTGATAGTCTCAATCTCTTTTTTAAGCGAGACTATCTGTTCCGTATAATACGCCGTACGGGCTTTGGCAGTGCCATCCTCTTCAGGGATTGTGACTGCCTGGAACTGCGCTTCCTGCAGCTGCCGTTCGACTTCCGCACGGTTCTTTTCCGGAACCACGACAAGTGCAAACGACCGTTCCTTGCCCTTTACCACCTGCATCTCGTGCGGGATGGTAATGGACGGATCACGGCTCACGTAACCGGCAAAGACTGCAAAATTCCGGAATCCGCGTAATAGAGCGAGATCAACCGGGATCTCCAAAAACGGTGCGAGTTCCAGGATCTTCTGTTCGCATTCCTTTGCCTTCGTGTCAAGCTTCGAACGTGCTCCTGCCAGTTCCTCGACTTCTTTTTCAATGCCGGGAAGATCCGTTTCGATTTTTTTATGGATCTCTGGCTGGCTCAGTATCTGCTTTGCGTAGATATCCTCGCCACGGATTGCAAAGACATTCTCGATTGCCCTGACCTTGATGAGCTCGGTTGATGCTTCGGTTGCCCCTTCAAGAGGTGAACCAATCTTAAAGCCTTCGTATCCCTCACGTCCCTGTTCGACATAATCTTCGATATGAAACAGGTGTTCGCGATACAGTTCTTCAACAATTGGTGCCGCCTGGTCACGCGAGGCAACGATGAGCACCCGGCTCATCGGTTTAGGCGCTAACATGCAGCTGCTCCTTAAACCGCGTTACCAGCAGCTGCACTGCTTTTGGAAGGTTCTTGCTTCCCTTCTCCTTCAATGCCGCTGAACGCTGATTGCCTTCTTTTAAGATATCGGCATGTTTTTGGGCTGCCTGGTGCCGTGCTTCTTCCAGTTTCAGCTTTTTGTATTGTTCAGCATTGCTTTGCGCCTTTGTAATCAGGTTATCAGCTTCCAGTTCAGCCTGGGAACGTTTCTTCTTCTTTTCTTCCTGTGCTGCACTGATCATTGACTGATATTCAGCTTCAGTTTTCTTGATGTCGTCTAAGACCTCAGTTTTCATCCAACCCTCCACTCACGGCAGTAGAATATGTGGTGAAAAAAACGATATAACTGTTGTTATTCGCAATTTGACGACAAAAGTTACCGCCAGAAAAATACCGGTTTCAGGGGAAGGTCCGGAGAACCCGGTGACGGGCAAGGGATCACCGGATTTTAATAGTCCCTGTTTTCGCAAAGTGGCGAACCGGGCCTTGTGAGATCCACTACGTATTCATATTATAATTTGTATAATAAAGGATCCGTGCCTGCTTTAGACCGGATCCCCGGGGACTGGTCCGGATATTCGCGAGACGCAAAACCCGGATGGCAGTCCGTCAATCACGACACCACCATCAGTTCCCCGCAGGGTCACGCCCCCCAATTCGTCTGATGCGCAGATAAGGTGTTGCTCAGGGTGAGTTCCGCGTATGATCGAACAGTTAGTCTGGATTCGGGGCCCTGCTGATACAACATAGGGAACCCGTTTTGATCCCGGATGGTTTTTGGGGAGTACCATAAGCGGCAGGTGATAGGTCCTGACCAGTTCAAGAAGCATCAGGGCGGGCTCAACCGGGCCTCCTTCCGGAGCGGAGACAACAACCAGATCACCGGCATGGACCCCCTGTACATATTCTTCTGACTGGGTCTCAATGCAGAGCGGGAAATCCTTTAAAACAGATCCAACGAGAAGAAAAGAATGATGCCCTTTAATATGCAGGACTTCGCTGCCAACAGGGACGTTCATATCTCGGCAACGTCTTCAGACTGGCAGGAGGGACACATCGGCCGTTTACCGATTCCCTTGAACCGTTCACCGCATTCCTTGCACTGGTAGTTTTTTCCTTTAACCCTGTCTTCAGGAATGTCGATGTCCACGGGTCCGCCAACAGTACACATGCTCCAATCACCTCACTACTCTAATCTCCCTATTGTATTATTTATGTCTGTTTACACCCGGCCGGGACCTGTTTATCCTAAAAATTTTTTAAAACAGGGGTGCCCTTTTAGCCGGTCTAAAAAAATGTCTAAACCGCAATGATGAAATTGAACGTAACAAGGGCGATGATCAAAAGGATGCAGGAATGTTTTACGCCGGCAGAAAGTGAGGACTCTCCCATCTGTCCCGCGATCAGGCCCGAAAAGAGAGCCTGAATCAGTACCGCATGGTAGAGGAGCCGGTTAAAGGATTGGACCGGCACCGACCCGATACCGGCAAGCGACCCGGCCGATGAAAGCCCGGAGGTTTCGATATTTGCAAGGACCGGCAAAAACTGTGTTGCCAGTACAGCGACGACAAAGAGGAACACCAAAAACGACAGGTACACAATTGCCGTGTAAATGAACATATCTGCAAGGCGCTCTTTTTTTAGGGTCTCGCTCATCTTCGCATCGCTTGCAGCAATCGCGAGTACTTCCCCAATCTGCCCGCTCATCTCGCTTGCTTTTGTGATAAGCGAGACAGTCCGGGCAATGGAAGGCGTGCTGATCCGCTGCTCAAAGCGCATGAGCGCTTCGGAAAAGTTTACTCCCCAGTCAATATCCCGTTTGATCCGCCGGATCTCGTAACTCAGGAGTCCAAGGTTGGTGTTGACCATGATCCCGATGGCCTGAACGATGGTAAGTCCGACCCTGTTAATCCCGGCCATCCGTTCCAGGAAATCCGGGATCATGCTTGTGATCCCCCTGATCTTCCTTGACCAGATCTCGGAAAATATCGCATAGGGAATGAGAAACACAAGCAGGGCAATTACGACGTGATCGTCAATGACGCTGATAAAGACCTCAGGATCGGCATAGTGGGGGACATTATTGAGTATAAGCATCAGGTAAACAAGCGCTACGGGTATAGTGATAAAAAACGTGTTGTTTGCGTTTGTCACGAAACTGTCGAAAGGGTGCCGGATATAGTGGGTCAGTGTCCTTACCTTGTCGTATTTCCGGAGTTGCTCGAAGAGATGTTCTTCCCCGGACTTTTTGACAACCGGAACATCCTCGAACGTGATGAGCTCTTTTACCCGTGTATAACGCTCGGACTTCTCTGCCTTTCCCGCGATGAGATCGATAATCAGGATAAAAATGAGTGACCCAATGGGGATGATCGCATAAATCACAAGCGAGAGCTGGAGGACAGCTGAACCGCCCATCAGGCCCATGACCACCATGACAATGATCAAAAAGAGCGGCCCGGCAACAAAGAGCGTCACGTACATTTCCGCCACCATTGAAAGGACGGTCAGGAACTGTTTCTGTTCAAAGCGCGCCTCTTCCTGGTAGAGCCTCACCCGGCTTGCAAGGAACTCCGACATGTCACCTCCGCTCTCGATAACAGAGAGCAGGTCAACAAGGAAATCCCTGAGCTTTTCCGACGGCGTCGTTTCAGAGAGGTGGTGGAGCGCCGTGATGACATCCGATCCAAAGAAGTCCACATCCCGCACGACCTGGCGGAACTCAAGGGCAACCTCTCCATAGATGTTTGCATTCCCGGAAAGGGAGTAAAAGATGGTCATCAGCTGGGCCCCGCCCCGGCGCATTGCATACATGTATGCGACGGCGTTGTGGAGCGTCAGGTTGATCCGGATGATCCGATTTTTCTTCTCGACATTGGGATACCCAAGCAGAAGAATGTAGGTGACATATGCTCCAAGGGCAAACGAGATGCTAACGCCCACTGATTCCACTACGATGGGACTGGTGAGAAACGCAAGGCTTTGGGGCACCTGGAGGTTGAGGACATTGTAAACTCCTTTCCCGGCCTCAACCTGCATGGAAAAAAACCGGCTGACCAGAAATCCCAGTATTCCGAAGAGAATACCAGTTACAAGAGAGATCCGGACCGATCGCCAGAGAAACTGTTCAAGCGTCAGGCCGGACCGGGACGAGATCATATCGGCGTGAAGGGTACGGTACCGGATCGGGTCCCGCATCAGCCATTTCGTTAGAACGTGCCGGAAATTCATCACAGTACCTGGCTTAGATCGGCAATGTGTGCAAGCACATCTGCCCGTCTGATGTGGTAGTTATGGAAGAGCGATGCGACCGAAATATAATCCCGGATTCCCTGTTTATGCATCTCTTCAAGCAGGTTCTTCCTGATTGCAATTTCTGCTTCGAGCTGGTCCCGGTTCCACCCGCGCCTTTCGGCAATTTTCGAATAGATTAGCGATCTCCCGGTATAGGTTGTCCGGTCGGTCACCGGGTCATATACAAATACGTTGTTTACCTTGAGATTTTCTGTTGACGGGTCAATGCCGACAATCTCGACAATTTCCTGCGCTCTCCTCACCCGTTCTGACCCACGGTAGATGAGCGCCTGGACGCTGATGATGTTTAACGCCTGCATCATGTTGCGGGGGACGTTCAAGGGTTCACTTTCCAGCCGGTGGATTGACGCATCGACACTACCCGCATGCATGGTAGAAAATGTTGTATGGCCGGTGTTCATGGCCTGGAAAAGTGTCTGTGCCTCAGGGCCCCGCACTTCACCGACAATGATATACTCCGGCCGCTGCCGCATGGCGGCTTTGAGGAGACCGAACATGTCAATCGCATTTCCGCCTTCAGCGAGTGCTTCCCGGGTCACGCTCGCGATCCAGTTGTCATGATAGAGCGTGATCTCCCGGGTATCTTCGATACTGACCACTTTTGCGACCGGCGGGATAAAAAGCGAGACCGCATTCAATGACGTGGTCTTGCCGGATGCGGTCCCGCCGATAAAGAGCAGGCTCATGCTGTTTTCTATGGCCAGCCAGAAATACACCAGTTCGTCGCTTGAGAACGTGCCGTATTCCAGAAGCTCGATTGGCGAGAACGGTTCTTCCCGAAATTTCCGGATGGTAAAGGATGTCCCCCGGGTCGTTACTTCAGTGCCAAGGGTCAGCTGAAGCCGCGAACCGTCCGGGAGGGTGGCATCAAGCATCGGGGAACCGGTCGAAATATGTTTGCCGGACCGCTGGGCAAGGGTGATAGCAAGCGAGTTTAAGACATCGGCCTTAAACGCAATGTTGGTCCGGATGTTGCGGTGTTTCCGGTGGTACAAAAAGATCGGGATCATGCTCCCGTCGCAGGAGATATCCTCTAAGTTGGGGTCTTTCATTAAGGGGTCGATACGCGACCAGCCAATAAAATTCCGGACAAGATAATATTCAAGTTTAAAGAGGGTTGTCGGGTCAAGCGTCAGGCCGTAATCTTCAAGAAGGTTGTATACCTTGGACAGCAGGATCCGGGTGCGGTCTTTTTTGATCTCGTCTGATGTCAGGATCAGGACATCGAGCAGGTCCTCGTGGAGCCGTTCGAGAAGTTCGTACTCGAAATCCGATAATGACGGTTCAAAGAGAAGGTACTCGGACTGGCTGGTTTTTTTGTTGCGTGTAATGTATACGAGCGTCCGGCCTTCTTCTATCCAGTACTGGTCGATCAGTTCATACCCTTCGGGCAGCTCACCGGTAACGAGCGTACCATGTTTCTTATAATCATACTCTTCGTTTGAGACCTTTTTCCGGGAGAATAACAGATCAAAATAATGCCGGAATCCGGAATCGCCTTTTTTTCGCGCCAAAAGCGCGGCATCATCGGATTTTTTTACAGGAACTTCTGTCCCGTCATCATGTGTATGTGGATCCCGGTCACCTGCATTTTCCATAATTTCCTCCGCCGTATTATTGGATTTTTTTAATCTTTAAAAAAAAGTCTGAAATCCGCATACACCCGTGCCTCTCAATAAGTATGCATATTTCCACGATTATAGTTCGGGAGACACCTCTATAAATAGTGTTTTACGAGAACTGCACAAAATATGACGGCATACTTATCACGATCACGGGTTCTTGCATGAAGGACCCGGTGATCGGTCACCCGTGAAAACGGCTGACGTTTCAAATACAGATATATTTATCAGTGCACCAAAAAGAGACTCCTTAAAAAATTTTTACGGCAAACGCGGAGTGCCAGATGCAGAATATACAAAAGACCAGAATGGCGACCGGGATCACTTCGCTCGATCCTATCCTTGAAGGCGGTATCCCACCGGGTTCCATAATCCTCCTTTTAGGGGAGATAGGGGCCGGTCACTATGAATTTGCCTACAGTTCCATAGTGAACTCGCTTGAGGCCATGAACAAAGCACAGGACACCGGTTACGTTGGCCCAAAAAAAATCCTGTACATCACGTTTACCCGGATTGAAGCGGATGTCCGCCACGAGATCGTGCATTCATTCAATGTAGAAGGTGTGACGGAGGATATGGCCGGCATCCGGTTCGAGGATCTCTCGGATCTCTATTTTGACCGCAGTATCGTTCCCGACGCATGGTACAGCCGCAGAACTACCCTGACCCGGCTCCAGAAACGTTCCGAGCACGCGAATATCTTCGTCCGACTGGCAGAGATTTTTGACGCGGCTGAACCCGGCAGTATGGTTATTCTTGATTCAATAACTGACGTTGCCACCCAGATGGCAATCCAGAGCTTCTGGGCAGACATGACCGGCTTTCTCCGGGGGCTCCAGAGGCTCTCAAAGACAAAAAACCTCAATGTTTTCCTGCTGCTCAGTAAGGGCATTATCGAGCCGGAAAAAGAGAGCGAACTTGCGGATATTTCCGATGCGGTCTTTTTATTCCGGTGGGAAGAGAGCACCACCTCGCGACGCCAGCGGGTGATGTATTTTCTCAAGTTCCGGTCGGTCATGCCGCACCTGGAAGAGCAGGATCTCGTGAAATTTGCAGTCCGGATATCCGTGACCGGTGGATTTGAAGTGAGCAATATCAGGATGGTCATATGAGCAGGCAGCGGGTAAAGGTAGGGGTTATCGGCCTTGACGATATGCTGGGCGGCGGTCTGCTTTCAGGAAGCATCTGCGCCATTATCGGGACATATGGTACCGGGAAGACAACATTCTCCCTTGAATTTGTCTGGGACGGGCTCAAACGGGGGGAGAAGGTCATCTACATCAGTCTCGAAGAACGCGAGGACCGGCTGATCGGGTACATGAAAATGAAAGGCTGGGACGTGGACCCGTACCTGAACAAGTCACTGTTTATCATCAAACTCGATCCGACTGACTTCAACCTCGCAAACAACCGTATCAAGAACGAACTCCCGAACCTTATCAGCGAAATCCAGGCAACACGGGTGGTAATCGACCCGATTTCACTCTTTGAGGATCTCTTTACCACCGATGCAGAACGGAGGCGCGAGATGTACCGGTTCATCGAAGGTCTGCGGGACAAAGCCTGCACTATCATGATGACCTCGGAAACCGATCAGGCCAATCCCTTTTCGAGCCGGCACGGGCTCATCGAGTACCTTGCCGACACCGTCATCCTGCTCCGCTTCGTGCGTTCAACTGATCTGACGAATGTCCGCCTCGCCCTTGAAGTGGTAAAAATGCGGATGTCATCACACTCGCGGGAGATCAAGCCCTACGAGATCGAACAGACGCAGGTGACAGTCTACTCGGAAGCAAATGTGTTTTAGGGATTTTTGATTTGTAAAAAATCGCTTTCATAATTTTGTATGATACGGAAATTGTCTACTCCTGCTCCTGTCTCATTCTGGGGGCGGCCCCCTCCTTAAAAAAATCCGGGACCCCCCTCACCCCCCTCCAACTTTTCCGGAGAAATGCTGGTGACCCCTACCGGTCTCAATAATTGGAGGGGGTCACCCTCCGGATTCCAGTCCAAAAACCTGTGCTTCGCGGGGTGCTTTTCGTCGTGAAACCGGTGCCACCCCCTCCCAGCCTTTCAAGAGGTGGGGGTCTCCTTTCATGCCATAAGGAGGGGGTGACCATCAGGGCAATGTGGATCTTGGGTGACCCCCTCACCCTCACTTTATGTTCTGATGCAAAGCATGACACCCCCTCCATCATTAGCATTAGGGGGGGTTCGTCGGTAACGAGAAATTGTTTTTCCGGGCAGGCTCTGGTGAAACGGAGAGGGACGTAACTGGTCAACATCATAGACTAAAAGAACATTTTTGTAATCCCTGTCACGGTTTCTCAAGAAACTGTTTTTTTTAATGTTTTGTAGAAAGCCTGCCGTTTACTCTAGAGAATATTTTTCAGGAATATGATTGCCCCCTTTACGCCATCCCTGCCCCCAAAGGGGACGGGGGCGCGAGCGATTCCGTGGAAATTGCCTGTACGCACAAAACCCCCTTGAGCCCCCATTCTCAAACAGGTAATACAGCAGCATCGCAACTGGGGGGATGCAACAGCGGCGGGGGCGGTAGCCCATAAGAGCGTTAAATCCCGGTCACAGTTGATAGTCTACCATCCAAACCAACTTCTTCGACGTTGATCCGGAAAAAGACCCATAGAATCCTCCTGATGGCCGATCTATCCATCATATGACCTCCAGATCGATCCCAAAAACCCTGCCAAAAAAAGCCCGCTAAATTGCACGGTTTTATTTGCGTTATTTCGGGTATTTTCGAAAAATAAAGGATTAAAATTGAGATCGCTCATCGGTGTTGGCACCGTTTCCTGTGGAACGGATCGTAAGGTATCGCAGGGCCCAGGTCATCCGTCGGAGAAATGATCCTTCCGGACATATCCTCTCAAATGGGGGGGTGGGACTTTTGCTTCCCGGAACAGACACCCCTGAAATCCCAATTCAAGTATGCCGGGTATATATCGGGAAAGCCCGGACATCACCATTATCATGATCGATAATTCCCGGTACAGTCCCGGATCCGGAGGTTCCCTCTCGTGAGCGATATGGTGGGCGTCGGGCTCCTCTTCCTTCAACTCTTCCTTGGCCTGCCGCTCGTGCTTCTCGCGATCGCCGCCGGGAATCTTATCCACCGGCGCCGGTCCCGCCGGTTCGCGGGAACGGACGGCACTCCGGCGCCTTCTGATATGCCTCTGGGAAAAGCTGCGATTAAAAACCTTCTCCTCCGGCCGGAGCTCTTTTTCCGGCAGGTGACGGAGAGCCGGCCAAACCTGTTCCGCCCGTTTCTTTTCATTGCCTTGAGCAGTCTTGTCTTGTGCTTCGGCTATGCCTCTCTTCTTTTTCCCGCGATCCTGTATAGGGATATTCCGAACCTGCTGTTTCTCGTGTTCGGGACATATCCCATGTTCGTCTTCTCTGCCTGGCTCGGGTGGCTGACGCTCTCGGCATTTTTCTTTGCCGTTTCCGCAGCATTCAGGGGCACCGGCCCGTTCGTGACGACGCTCCAGAATGCCGGTTATGGTACGGGATTCTTCCTCCTCCCGGGCCTGATCCTGCTTGCCGGCTCCGTAGCAAACGCGGCGTACCTTGCTATCACCGGGGGCGTCAATTTCGGGCTGTACAGGGCCGGCCAGCCTCAGCTCTTTCTTGCGGCAGTCTGTGGTATCGGGTTTTGCGTTTCGCTTGCATGGGGCGCCCTTCTCTGGGCCCACGGCCTTGCCGACGCAAGGAAGATCCCGCTTTCCCGTGCCCTGGTACCGACAGCCGCTGCCGCCATAGTCTGCCTGATCCTGATGTACGGGCTGTTCCTCGCGCCGCTGGTTGCGGCCTTATCCTGACCTTTCCGTTTTCTCCCACCAGATCTTTGCAAACATCGAATTCCCGGACACCACAATCTTGTCGCCATCCTGCCGGATAAAGGTTGCAAGATAATCGTCAAGCACCCGTTCCTGTTTTTGGGTCGTCACCCTGAACCGGCGCCGGAAAAACCCGGTCATTTCATCAGGGGTTGAGAAGCGGTACTGTTTTGGCAACAGCATCATCTCCACATTCGCGTAGATCTCCATCTGGTAGAGCACCTCAAAGAGGCAGTCTGCCTTTGGCCCGGGATAGTACGTTTCACCGTGCAGGGGTTTCCAGAGATCGACATACATCCTCTCCCAGAACGGCATATCGACAAACCAGTACAGGCACACGTACTTCCGCGAGACTGCATCCATCTTTTTGAGCGCTGCCCGGATGTCTTCCATCGTAAGCGAGAGCGAAGCGATGACGAGATCGTACGGGGGGTCCAGATCACGGGCAGGGTCAACATCTTCCCAGAGTTTCTGGACACAGGTGATGTTTGAGATCCCTTTTTCCTTGCAGAGTTCCTTTAAAACCAAAACCATTCCCGCCCCGGGTTCAACAGCAGTGATTTCCCGAACCCTCGGTGCGAGCGGTATCGCAAGGGTTCCCGGCCCGGCGCCGATGTCAAGCACCTTCATATCCTTTGACAAGTCGAGCCCGGCTATCGTCGTCTTTACCCGGTCGTCGTACTGGCCCTCTGAATTTGCGGCATACCGTTTTGCATTCGCCGGATCGTTCCAGTTGTGGGACGAGTCCTCGAAATGCCGCGTGGACTCCTGGAGACGCTGCTTATGCGCCCAGACTGCGTTCCAGTCAACGGGTTCGCAGGCAGGTTCTGGTGCAGGAGGCATATGCTATACTATCGCCATCACCGGTTATGAGGCTTTTGCCGGCAGGTGTATCCCCTTAAAGATTTGTAAAAAGAATGACCGTGAGGAGGCTATCGGTACCGGACGGGCACCATGACTGGGGTAATCCGAAGTATCCTCACTGGTTGTATCGCCGGAGGTAGAGCGCCCATCCCCCGACAAAGAGAGCAAGAACGATAACAACAAAAACAACCGGCAAAACCGGGAACCCGGTCTTCGCGGGAACTGCTACGGAATGCGGCAGGGTCACGTTCTGTGTCGATTTCACTATATTTCCGTCCGAGTCCTTGAACAAAATCTGGACCGGGGCCTGGGTCGTCGTGTTCGGGGCGCTGAAGGTGACTTCGAAGCTGCCGAAGTCGTCGGGCTTGAGCGCACCGATCACATATGTTTTGTAGGGATCCTCCGGGACCGCCGGGGACAGTGCGGTCACGATCACGCCATTTGCTGTCATAAGGCCGGCATTTGTCACATCACCAGTGACATGATACATTCCCCCCGTGAGTTTGACTTCGACATTACTGACCTTGGGGCTTGCCTGTTTCTTGTCGGTACCGAATTGGATTGGCAGTGCCTGGGAAATGCTGTGGTGATTGTCGCCGTTGTCGTACTTCACCGTCATGGAAAGGTCGGTTTCGGAATCCGGGGTTACAGAGAATGTCGTGTTTATTGCTGAGTTTGCGGCAAGGCTGCCGAGGTACTGGATCGATGGCGTGATGGTAGTGCCGTTGCCGGATACGTCAAGGACAACATTCTTTACAGTATTCTGCCGGGAGTTTGCAATCTGGACAATGATCGTCTCCTTCTTCCCCAGTGTAAACGTGTCCGGCTTGCTGATGACGCTCATCATGAGCGGGGTGTTATCCACTTTCACCGGCGTCCGGTAATACAGGCTGTTTGCATCACGGAAATCTATGGAAAATGTCGGGTAATATGTACCATCCAGTGAGTTTGTCACGACATCAAAGACGTATGCCCGGGTCTGGAGCGGGCCGATATTGGACGATGAATCATAGGTCCCGCTGACAAGACGGATGTCGTTGTCGCCAAACGTTGCGTGGTTCAGCATGACACCCTGATCGGTTGTGGAATTGACTGTGTTCCCGTTTGTGACTGAAAATGTCACGGTCGTTTTATCCCCGGTAAAAAGTACACCGGGGTCGATGGTCACGTTGGAGACGTAGACCTTCCCTGCCGCAGTGATCGAATCCTGCGTAGTGTACCCGCTTACCGGTAACACCAGAGCACAGGCACCAAACAGTACCAGAATGAGAAGGTGGTAAAGACTCCGCATTTACATGCCTGCCAGGGTATAGATCTGGTAGATGATGAGCAGGACAACCGGGATGCCAACGGTCAGCGCTGCATCCCTCATCGAGATATTCCGTACCTGCTTTATCCCGAAGATCCAGATGCTGGCGCTCCAGAGTAAAAAAACTATGGAGATGACTGCAGAAATCTGTGTGTACTCCACCATGGCCGGATCCTGCATGAGCGCAGTTGTCGCGTCCTGGATCTGCTGCGGGTTTGTCAGCGCTGCAGAGGTAAGTGCCGGGACTGCCACTTTTGGGAGGTATTCCATAGCTGCAATGACGGCGATAACCGAGCCGATCACCTGTGGTACATAGCCGTATCCGACCACTTCGAGGCATCGCTCGAAACTACCGGTGCCCTTGAAGAGTTTCGAGATCAAAAAGAACGCGCCTGCCCAGATGAGCCAGACAACAAATATCATGATAAATGCCGCAACGACCGCAGCGATCAGGATTAACGAGCCCATGCCGGCCATTGCAGAATCAAGCATCCGGGCGCTCAGGGAACCTGCAAAATACCCGGCGACTGCGGCAACAACCGCACCTGCAAAGACAATCAGTGCAGGCTTTGTCAGATTCTCCTCCTCACCAGCAGCCTCGGAAAAGAAAATTCCCGGACTGGTCAAAACGCCGACGAGCGATTTCATAGATCATATCACCTTTCAGGCATCGTTGCAGCCTTTCGGCAGCACGGCTGCACATATACGGGTATAGATGGGATCTGTGCGGTAATATCTTTGCCTAAAAAAACGATTCCGGGCGAATTTCACCCGGCTTTTCTCATCAGGATCCTTCCTGGGCCGCGGACAGCGCTTCGCTGGCTTTCTCAACCATGCTCTGGGCAGCGGTGACCTTCGGCTTGATCGTGCCGTACTCTTTCTTGTCAAAGGCTACCTGGGCTTCCTTGTAGAGGGCCTCAGCCCGGTCGACCCTGCCCTTGGCTTTCGTTACGTTTGTCCCCTCGCTCTTTGCCATTTCGACCTCTTCCTGGATCGAGAGAATCTGGCCGTACAGGTCCTCGAGCATCCCACGAAATTCTTCGGCTTTTTCGTTCTCCTCCTCTATCTTCTGGCGCCCGCGCTCGCGTGCCTCTTCCCGGGCATCCTGCTGCCCCTGGAGGATTTCCTGCAGTTCCTCCTCTACTTCCTGGATGGTCTCCGCAAGCACACCGGCAAACTCGGTCCGGTTTTCCTTTGACTCCTCATACCCTTCGTACGCTCCGTAGGCCCCGCCTGCCGCAGCACCTCCGATAGCTCCGGTAATGGCATCCGAGGCACCCTCGTCCCGCCGGAGAATATTCCCGAGAATTCCGCCGAGCCCTGCCCCGGTGACAGCGCCCATGACACCCTTTCCTATCTCTTTGCGCTCGCGGTCAATGGTATAGGTGACCTTGATATTTTCATGGTCAACTGCAATTTCCAGACGGCCCGATTCATCGGTGTGCCGAACCTGCATGGTTGCGCTGGCCGGGTTGATGACCTGGTGGGTAATTTCTGTGCCTTTCAGGGCAAGATGGGAAGACAGCCGCTCGGTAAAATCCGGATACAGGGAAGAGACTCCCTGACTATAGTACATAAAAACCATGGAAACTCTCCAAATAGAGGGTTTGGTGCGTTTCGTTTTATTGTTTTTGAGTTATTCGTCCTGGAAAGAGAGCCTATCTAAAAAATGGTGCGATTAATAAAATGTGTACAATAATGTATATATTTGTACAAAACAGAATATCCCGGCATGCAGACTAAGATCCTCCTGGATGAGGAGCAGATACCCAAGCAATGGTATAATGTTCAGGCCGACCTGCCCTCGCCTCTCGATCCCCCGCTCCACCCGCAGACGCACAAGCCGATCGGCCCGGCTGACCTCTCCGCGATCTTCCCGGCGGAACTGATCCGGCAGGAAGTGACGACCGACCGGCACGTGGACATCCCGGAAGAAGTGCGGGATGTGCTCCGGCTCTGGAGGCCAAGCCCGCTCTACCGCGCCCACCGGCTCGAAAAATTTCTCAAGACCCCGGCAAAGATCTACTACAAGTGGGAGGGCGTGAGCCCGGCCGGGAGCCACAAGACCAACTCGTCCGTCCCGCAGGCATACTACAACATGAAGGCCGGGATGGAACGG
>Ga0209099_1000879_pt1 | contig 33585 bp, 24 predicted proteins | sample AD_JPNHW2_MetaG_FD_184430 | JGI IMG/M metagenome (GOLD analysis project Ga0209099, IMG submission 184430) | Active sludge microbial communities of municipal wastewater-treating anaerobic digesters from Japan - AD_JPNHW2_MetaG (SPAdes) (version 2) | ecosystem: Engineered > Bioreactor > Anaerobic... | reverse complement strand
AAGAACCTACTTTTTTGATGTTAAAGCAACTCGCCGAAACGATTATTACCTAACAATCACCGAAAGCAAAAAACGTGTTGGACGCGATGGTAAGTTCTACTTCGAAAAGCACAAAATCTTCCTCTATAAAGAAGATTTTGAAAAATTTACCGAAGGTTTGAGCGAAGTAGTTGAGTATATCAAATCGCATCAATCCGATTTTGAATCAAGCGAAAACCATGAACTTGTTGCTGAAGAAGTTGGGATCCCTCAAAACGAATTTACCAGTATTGAATTTGACGATCTTGAAAAATAGTACATTCTTTTTACAATAAAAAAGCCGACATATCGTCGGCTTTTTTATTCTAGTTGAAGTACATCTTCTGGTGGTACATTGTTTAGTAAATTCTCAATTTCTATAGCTGATAATATCTTTACATTTGTAATTAAATAACCCTGTTTAATGAAATTTCCAAGGTTATTACACTCGTCAACCGCTACAGAAATAGGATCTTTAACTGGAATATTTAGCGGAATTAGTGCTACAATTGTTACATAGTTTGAATAGAAATCAATCTTTTCAACTTCCGCTTCGAACTTTGGGAATATAAAATCAAACTCACTCTTTATTATGTTCCTCTGAATATCTGAAAACTCATTACTTGATTCAGAGAACAAGGCTACAAAATACCTTAATTTACCATTTGATCCACCAAGTCCAGTCGAAATAAATACCTGATTTTCTTCAAGTAGTTTACTCTCGAGTAACATTTTACTTTCTTGCAAGGCTAAAATTGCCCAATCTTTCATTTCAACTGGAGCATACTGTACATAACGTTCTATTGTCCTATATGCTTCAGCCTTATCAATAGACGCCAATGAAACTAGCAACTCGCGTTTTGCATCAAGGCTTATTTCAGGATTATATAAATCAGCCTCTTGGGTCAAAATAACGGCTGGATCAAAATCTCTTCGAACGTTCCGAGAGAAGTCAAAATACTCTATTTGTATCCTAACATCAATCTGATGCTCAAAAATACTGAGGTTACCACTAAAGTTCCCCAGAATTTCCTGAATTTTCTCGAATATGTTTTCCTGATTTTCCAAGGTTACCTTTTAGCTTACATACAAAGATACAATAAAACCTAACTTCCCAATAATTAGGATATTAACGAATCATATCAATTTTAATATGATCATCGGATTATCAGCGACATCCGATGTGAATAAGTGCCTTAATTTTATGTTGAATAGACTATGTTTTACTTAACTTTAATAAGAACTCGGGCAAATAAGATTATTTTTGCCATCCTTAAACATTTATTTTCATATTGGGTTTATACATCGAAGACAAATATTTTTAGATGAGGTTATCAGATTTACAGAATGGCGAATTTGGAATAATTTCTAAAGTTAAAGGACGTGGAGCTTTTCGCAAACGTATAACAGAAATGGGGTTTGTGAAAGGTAAAAAGGTTACTGTAATTAAAAATGCACCTCTCAAGGATCCTATTGAGTACTCTGTAATGGGCTATGAGGTTTCATTACGTAGAAAGGAATCCTCTTTAGTTGAAGTTGTTACGCCTAGCGAAGCCAAAGAACTTATAAAATCAAACTATAGTGGTGTTTTACCAAACGAACCCGAATTAGAAATTCTTGAAACTGGGGCAAAGGCTCAAAGTAAGGTAATAAACGTAGCTCTTGTGGGTAACCCAAATTCAGGAAAAACAACCCTTTTTAATTTCGCCTCTGGTTCACACGAGCATGTTGGAAATTACAGTGGGGTTACTGTAGATTCGAAAGTTGCAAAATTCACATATAAAGGTTATACATTCAATATTACTGATTTACCAGGCACATATTCTCTAACCGCTTACACCCCAGAAGAAATTTATGTTAGGCGATATATCTACGAGAATACACCTGATATAATTATAAATGTTTTAGATGCTTCAAACCTTGAACGTAACCTTTACCTTACCACTCAACTCATCGATATGGATATTAAGGTTGTGGTTGCACTTAATATGTACGATGAACTCCTACAGCATGGTGATAAGTTTGACTTCAAATCGCTTGGTAAAATGATTGGGATACCCTTTGTTCCAACTGTAAGCTCAAAGGGAAAGGGCATTAATAATCTTTTTGATACTGTTATAAATGTTTTTACTGATAAGGATAAAACCCTTCGTCATGTCCATATCAACTACGGGGAATATATCGAAAACTCAATAAAAGAGATTCAGCAGCGAGTTAAAGAGAACTGTAATATTACCATTGATTATTCAAGCCGATACCTTTCCATTAAACTTCTTGAGAAGGACAAATTAGCCAATAAACTTCTTTCAAATTCAGAAAATTACGAAGATATTAAAAGTGTAACCGATCAAGAAATCAAAAAACTAGAATCGGTTTTCAAGGAAGACTCTGAAACTTTAATTACAGATTCAAAATACGGTTTTATTGCAGGTGCATTAAAAGAAACCCTTCATGAAAGTAGTCATAGCAGGCATAAAACCACTGAAATTGTTGATACCCTGATGACCCACAAACTTTTTGGGTTTCCAATATTCATATTCTTCATGTGGCTCACCTTCTACTCTACTTTTACACTTGGAGAGTACCCAATGCATTGGATTGATAAGGGGGTTCATCTTATTAGCAATCTGCTTACCCAAACAATGGAAAACGGACCACTTAAGGATCTTTTAATAAGTGGAATAATTAATGGAGTTGGTAGTGTAATTGTATTTCTCCCAAATATTCTAATTCTCTTCTTTTTCATATCAATTCTTGAGGATACAGGCTATATGGCCCGTGCAGCTTTTATTATGGATAAGCTAATGCACAAGATAGGATTACATGGTAAATCGTTTATTCCTTTGGTAATGGGTTTTGGCTGTAACGTACCAGCAATTATGGCGACTCGCACTATCGAAAATAGAAACAACCGAATACTTACCATGCTCATAACGCCTTTTATGAGCTGTAGCGCACGCCTACCTGTTTATATTCTTATAATTGGGGCATTCTTCCCAGGTCATGCAAGCACTATGCTTTTTGCAATTTATATGATTGGTATTCTTATTGCAATTGGTACAGCCCTTCTATTCAAACGAATGTTCTTCCGTGTTGATGATATTCCTTTTGTAATGGAACTCCCTCCATACCGTATTCCTACTTTACGTTCTACAATTAGGCATATGTGGCATAAGGGATCGCAATACTTACGAAAAATGGGAGGTGTGATACTTGTTGCAGTAATATTTATTTGGGCATTAGGATACTACCCAAGGGAAGTAAAGTATTCAAAGGATTATAATCGACTTATTTCCGAAAAGACCTCACTAATTAATGCTAGAAGTATTGATTCTGTTGCTATTTCAAACCTACAGGCTGAAATAAACATTCTTGAAACATCAAAAGAATCAGAAAGACAAGAACAATCATATTTAGGAAGAATTGGAAAATTCATTGAACCTACAATTGCTCCACTTGGTTTCGATTGGAAAATGGGCGTTAGCTTACTTTCTGGGGTTGCTGCAAAGGAGATTGTTGTAAGCACTCTTGGCGTTTTGTACCAAGCAGAAAAGGATGCCGATGAACACTCTTCAAGATTGATTAGCAAACTTCAAAATGAAACCTATAAATCGGGAACAAAAAGTGGAGAAAAGGTGTTTACTACATTAAATGCGCTTTCTTTTTTACTTTTTATTCTTATTTATTTCCCGTGTGTAGCAGTTATTGCAGCAATTAATAAAGAATCGGGGAATTGGAAATGGGCAGCATTCACTATTGTTTCAACTACAGCCTTGGCTTGGCTAGTTGCATTTGGAGTATATCAAATTGGAAGTTTAATGTTTTAGAAACTATGATTCAATCTATTATCACCTATTTAATAATATTGGCTTCAGTACTCTACGCTGGGTATTCTATTTATAGAATTTTTAAACCAAAAAAGAATAGAGCCAATTCCTTAGGATGCGCAGGTTGCACGGGTGGTTGTGTCGTAAATAAATCCTAACAATATCATCTATTAAAAGATTAGCCTCCACTTCATAGCAAATGGAGGCTAAAACTTTCTTTATTTTGTTACTTGTTAATTTTGATTCTCATCATTTTTATTACCTAAACCAATTGAGTACCAATCAATCTTTCGCGACATATACATTACCGAAGCAAGTATTATAAATAATCCTAAACTACCCATTAGTAAAGCATAATCCTGTAACTGTAGGAGTATATACAAGAATCCATAAAGCAGTACTAGAATTGAAGCTAAAATCAGCGTAAGCTTATTGTTCTTAAAGATACTTTTAGCGTAACTAACTATCATCGCTATAATTCCAACACTTGCCACTATATAAGCCGGGCCAAATCCTATCTGCTCAGAAAGTGACAATAAAAGCAAGTAAAAAAGACATAAGCCAAACCCAACCAATACATATTGAATTGCATGAACCTTCAATTTTCGCATTATTTCAACAAAGAAGAAGGTTACAAAAGTTAATGCTATAAATAGAACAGCGTATTTCATTGACCGTTCAGTTATCTGATAGGTCTCAACAGGAATAAGTAAACTTACCCCAAACTCAGAGTTTTGGAAATTAACTTCAGCATCATCCCATTTTTGGGGAAAGTTTCTGTTTAATTCTAGAATCTTCCAATCGGCTGTAAATCCAACTTTAGTCACATTTCTCTTTTCGGGCAAAAATGATCCATCAAAACTTGGATTATTCCAAGTTGAGGCTAAAGATACCTTAGTTTCCTTGCCAACAGGGATAAAACTAATCCCTTTAGATCCATTTAATGATAATCCGATTGAAAACTGGTATTCGGGCTTTAAATCGGTTTGTAAAGGATAATTAATAGTTACACCTGATTCTACAATTCCATTGATTCTTACTCCTGGCTCACAAACCATGTCAGAATTGTTCCATTTAAATTTAATTATATCACTTATTCCTTTTAGGTCGGATATTCCAAGAGTAATGAAAGCACCCTTCCAATCAATTTCGTAGTTCTTTTCGCTTATTTCAATTTGAGGTGTTTTAAAGCTACCCGTCAATTCAATATTTGAAGTATAAACAGCAATCTCAAATATTCCACGTTTTCTCACCTCTGGATTTAATTTACCATTAACAATTAAACTCTCTGGTAAAAAGTACGAGAAATGTTTATTGATATTAACTCGCTTTTGATCCTTATCCAAATCGTAGGTTTGGTAAGGGATAGTAAGTATTGGCCCAGTTACTTTTTGCTGGTAACCCCACTTAGAGCTGATCTCGTTTGTTGCTTCGTTTTGCCGAGTTTGACGCTCCATTACCAATGACATAATTAAAGACATTGGTATTAGTAAAACCAAGGTTAAGAATGCAATTGCAGCAACTTTAATTAGAACAGCATTCTTTTCAAAAAAGGACTGATTGTCTTTTGTCATAATCATATATTTTTAAATTAATAAAGTACTTTGTTTTTCAAAGTTTAAGTATAAAAAAAATTATTTGCCTGCATTAATTAGTTTTTCAAGCACCTCAAGATGTTCGTTGAATGCTTTTCTTCCTTCAAGGGTTGCCCTGTAGCTAGTATTGGGTTTTTTGTTAACAAACTGTTTTTTAACCTCAATATACTTTTCGCCCTCAAGAGCCTTAATATGGCTAGCAAGATTACCATCCGTTATTTCTAATGTCTCTTTCATTGTGTTGAAATCGACCCAATCGTTAATCATCAGCATCGACATAATGCCAAGCCGGATTCGGTTCTCGAATTGCTTATTTAGATTCGCTATCAGCTCTTTCATACTTGAAATACATTGACGTACCATAAATAATATGAAGAATACCAAATCCAATTGCCCAGAAAATCAGTCCATATCCAACAAAAACAGCAGCAATTAAACCTAACGCAATCTCGCAAAGACCGAGATAGAATATTTCGTTTAGAGTAAACTTACTTGCATTAATTAGTGCTAACCCATAAAAAATGAGAGTAACAGGAGCAACTAAGAAAACTAAATGATGAAAAAGAAGTGTTAAAGCAAAAACTCCTCCTGCAATAAGTGGAATAAAAAGGTTAATCAATAATCGTTTTGTTAAACCATCCCAGATTGGTAAACCCTTCTTCTTGGCGTTACGCATTGTAAAAATAATTCCAAACATTATAGCAAGTAAAAGAGTAATAGCTCCATCAATCAAAAGAAACTTTATAAAATGACCTAACTCACTACCTGAAATCAAATCTTGGTTTAGGAGTATTCCTCCATTATTATAACGTCCTAAGAAAAAATCTTGCTTGTAGATATAAACGGCTAATGCTCCAGCAAGAGCTGTTAACCCTGCAAAAACTCCAGAAAGACCACTAAGCGAAATAAAGCGAGAAGATCGTTCCATGATTGATCTAATCTCCTGTAAGTTCTTTAAATGCTCGTTCTGCTGATCCATGAGTATATTTTTTAAAGTTCTTTGTAATGCAAAGTTACTACATAAAATTTAAAATACAACCTTAATTAAACTTTTTTAGCTTTATACACCATTCACATAGTCAACTTCAAAAGGAAAATTCCTATCTATAAAGGCTTTTTAAACAATTGTAATATCTTTAAAAGATAGGGTATTTATTGATTAAACGATCATATCAATAATGTGGAGTTGGACAGTGGTTTATAAATATTAACTTTAACCATTATATTAAAGTCTATAATAATATGCATTCTAAAAAAGCCTTTCGTCCTTTAATGTTATTTACACTTCTATTTTTTTCCTTATTCTCTTTAAAATCGAATAGTCAGTCTACTGTAGAGAATGTCGAATTTGAAGATTTGTACATTCATACCGATAAGTCGATCTATTTTCCAGGCGAAGATATTTGGTTTAAGGCTTATATCCTAAACGATGAGAGTCATCTCCCATCGAATAAAAGTAAAGTGCTCTTTTTTAATATTTTTAGTAGCCTAAATGAGTTAATAATTTCAGAGAAATTTCCAGCTCAATACGGTTTTTCAAATGGAAATATTCATATCCCCGATTCAATCAAAGAAGGCAATTACAGAATAATTGCTTTTACAGAAAACACACAAGCTCTATCACACTCCTATTGGTTTGATAATCAAATAAAAATAGGTTACTCTTCCTTAAACCTTATGAGTTTATCTTTCAATCAAAACATATCAAAGCTAGCTGATTCAACAATTGAAGGAGTAATAAATTGCTCATCCTCAACAGGATTTCCCATAGCAGATGTTGATGTGAACTGCAAAGCAGTAACAGAACATAATCAAATTAAGATAAATAAACTAAAATCAGATACACTAGGAAAAGGTAAAGTTAACTGGAGAATTCCTTTAAAATTAATTAATAACGATTTTACACTTTTAATTGAATCTTCGTATTTAGATAGAAAACAAGATATTAAAATTAATATACCCTCTGGGAAAAAGAGTTTTCGTGTAAACTTCTACCCTGAAGGAGGTTCTCTAATCCAAGGATTGAAAAATAGGATTGCGTTTAAAGTAGTAGATAAATATGATTTACCCATCAGGATTAAAGGTGTACTTACAAATCAAAATGGCGTTCAAATACAGCAGGTTGAAACCTTTCATGAGGGTATGGGGCAATTCTCTTTTGTTCCTAAACCCAACGAAAACTATTTTCTCTCGCTAACAAGCCCTATTAAAATTGATTCATTATATGCTCTCCCTAAGGCGTTAGAGAGTGGATACACTCTTTCGGTCTCTCAAACCGAGCAATTGAGCATGTCAATTAGTATTAACGCAACACCAGATATGGTTGGAAAGCAAGTTAGGTTGGCTTTATCAAATGGGGTGTCATTCGAAACCTTGTTCGAAATTGCAGTTAAAAGAATGAACAGGGTGAAGGTATCAACAGCAGCATATCCTATAGGAATATCTGCACTTACTTTATTCTCGGAGGAAAAACCTGTTGCCGAACGATTAGTTTTTCTGAATAAGAATAAAAAAATGCAAGTTTTAATCGAAACAGATAAAGAAATATATGCACCACGCGATAAAGTTTATATGCTTATTACAACATTAGATTCTGAAGGTAATCCAACACCAGCAAATCTATCCTTATCAGTTTCGGAAGAGAATAAAAACATTAATCAAAACGACGTTTTCTCTCAATTACTCCTTTCATCAAAGTTGAATGGAGCCAAAGGAAACCTATCTTACTATTTGGAGAATTCATCCAGAGCAGATTCTGCCCTGAACTTGCTTTTAATGGTTTATGGTTGGCGAAAAATTAAATTAATTGAAGAATATTCAAAGACAATTTTAACTTCTAAAAACATTTCGGGAATTAAAGGCCATGTTTACATAAAAAAGAATGTTCCCGCTGATAAAGCCACAGTACAACTAATAAATACAGCTACATGGAACATGGTTACCACCGAAACGGATAATCAAGGCTATTTTATAATACCAACTGTTGATTACATTTCAATTGCCCAAAATAGTAGTTTATTAATTAGTGCTACATATCCCGATAAAAATAAGAAACTAACCATTACTCTTGATCCTGAAATAAACAAGGATTTGCTTCCTAACTTTACATTTAAAGACTCAATCACAAATATCTTTAATTTACCAAGAATAAAACCTATCAACAAGGAGCAAGATTCATTAAATAATTTATCGTTGGCCTCCAATGAGTTAATTGAAGAAATTGTTGTAGTGGGTGAAAAAATAAAACCTCCTTTAACTAATGAAGAAGTGCGAGAGCAAGTTTTCACTGCAAATAAAAAAACCGATAAACAATTAAAGACAAACACCTTCACATCGTCCTCAATGCCAACATACGGAAATAGCGATATGTCGTTTCTTGAAATTATTAGAGGTGTAGCACCACCATTTCAAGTTCGTGATGGAAAAATTATTTTTAGAGGGGTTAAAATGATAAAGCAGAGTAGCGAAATTGGTGCACTTGTAGTTGTGGATGGGATTCCAATGGGAACGGATATTTCGACCCTAAGCTCATTAATAAACCCATTAGATATTAAAGAGATTAAAGTATTTACAAGCCCTGCTGCTGGACTAAAATACAGTAGACCAAGTATGGGAGTTATTGAAATTACACTTCTAAACGGCAGAAATAATACCCCGCAAATTACTACAAAATCTGATAAGAAAGATTTATCAGTAATAAGAGGGTATAGTATTGTTAGAGAATTTAGCGCACCTGATTATTCTCCCAGCATAAATAATAACCCAACAGAATCAGATATAAGGACTACCCTTTATTGGAATCCAAATATTAATATTGATAACCAAGGAAAACAAAGAATTACATTTTTTGCTGGGGACAAGAAAACAAAGTTTGTTTGTCGAATAATTGGTGTAAATGATACTGGATTGATGGGAAGTAACAAGCAATCCATTAGAGTTAAGTAAATACTCTATTATTTGTTTTTTACTTTTTTAACAAAACATTTCAGCCTCACACTTGTTATTAAATAAGGAACAAACTACGTTTGTAAACGTATATTCGGTGTATTAAACAAAATGTTGAGAAAAAACACATACAAAATTTTGTCTATGTTACTGCTAATTAACTTTTTAGCAGCCTCAACAGGTCTTAGTATTTACTTTCATAAATGTACTTGCGAACAGCGACTTGTCACAACTCTATTTGTTGAACATAAATGTCACGAGGAAAAAATCTCATCATGCTGCATTGCAGAAGAAAAAGAGAACTCAATTAAAGAATCCGATTGTGGTTGTAAAACAGAACATCTTACAGTTAAGGTCAATGATTACTATAATTCTGTAAATCAAACAGAATTAGGCAAAAAGTTTGAAATTGAAAAGATTCTGCAATTTCTGAGTATTGAATCAACTTCAAATTTAGTTTCTCAAGAGTTTGTTAAAGATCATAAATTTTACCTCCCTGATAATTCACCACCTACAAAAACAGTAGGCAAGGATCTTATTATACTTCTACATCAGAACAAATCGATTGATCACATTTCATAGCAAAACCAGAAAATTTGCACTAATTGATTTTAAGTAAACATTGGTACATAATTTAGTTTTTCTTTTTTTAATTACTTTAAACAATCATTTTAGCTATGAAAACAATTAATACAATTATATTATTGATTTCACTAATAATTGGAATCAATGCAACCGCTCAGGATAAAAATCATGCATCTAATTTAAAAACCGAGAGTTTTAAGGTTGCCGGAAGTTGTGGAATGTGTAAGACTCGCATTGAGAAAGCAGCAAAAGTAGATGGAGTTTCAAAAGCAGAATGGGATTCAGAAAAACAACTCTTAACGGTAACTTACAATCCTGAAAAAATCAAAATCGATGACATTCAAAAAAAGATTGCAGCAGTAGGACACGATACTGAAAAGTTTAAGGCAGAAGACAAGGTATACGATAAACTTCCCGGTTGCTGCAAATACGAAAGGTTAAAGTAAGGCTTTCCTTACAATTGATATAAAAACTCGGGCATTTGATATGCCTGAGTTTAAATCATTCATTAAAAACCTTTTTGTATGTTTAATCGATTAGTAAAATATTTCCTCGAGAATCGGTTGGTAACATTCCTGTTCTTAATTGCCTTTGTAGTGTTCGGAATTGTTTATTCACCATTTAACTGGCATACTGGAGCACTACCACGCAATCCGATACCAGTTGATGCGATCCCCGATATAGGCGATAATCAGCAAATTGTTGCCACTGAATGGATGGGGCGTTCACCAAAAGATATTCAGGACCAGATAACATACCCGCTTACAACTGCACTATTAGGTATTCCAGGTGTAAGCACTGTGCGTAGCACATCAATGTTTGGGATGTCGTTCATCTATGTGATATTTAAAGATGATGTGGAGTTCTACTGGAGTCGTTCTCGAATCCTTGAAAAGTTAAACTCACTTCCTGCTGGAACCCTCCCAGCCGGAGTCACTCCTAGCCTTGGTCCTGATGCTACTGCTTTAGGGCAAATATTTTGGTACACACTTGAGGGGCGAGACCCCAAAACAGGAGAACCCAAAGGGGGTTGGGATCCTCAGGAGTTAAGAACAATACAAGACTTTTATGTAAAGTATGGCTTGTCAGCAGCTGAAGGAGTTTCAGAAGTTGCATCTGTTGGAGGATTTATCAAGGAATATCAGGTCGATATCAACCCTGAAGCATTGAAAGCATTCAATGTTTCAGTAATGGATGTGATGAATGCGGTTCGTAAAAGTAATCTCGATATTGGAGCTGAAACGGTTGAACTTAATAATGTTGAGTACATTGTTAGGGGTTTGGGTTATGTAAAAAATCTTGAAGACCTTGAAAACTCTGTCATTGCTGTTCGAAATAATGTCCCAGTTAGAATAAAGGATGTTGCTCATACCACATTTGGCCCGGCTACACGTAGAGGTGGCTTAGACAAATCGGGCTCAGAGGCGGTTGGTGCGGTTGTAGTTGCCCGGTACGGTTCAAACCCAATGGAGGTTATCAATAATGTTAAAGAAAAGATTAAAGAGATTGATGCAGGGCTACCTCAGAAAACGTTATCGGATGGCACAATTTCTAAGGTTACCATAGTTCCATTCTATGATAGAACAGGATTAATAAAAGAAACCATCGGAACGCTTGAATCTGCTCTATCTCATGAAATTTTGATAAGCATTATCGTTATCATTGTGCTTGTCCTAAATCTACGTTCATCGATTATCGTTGCGGGACTCCTTCCCATTGGAGTTCTAATGACATTCATCCTGATGAAACTATTTGGCATTGATGCAAATATTGTAGCCTTGTCAGGTATTGCAATTGCCATTGGTGTAATGGTGGATATAGGAATTGTGGATGTGGAGAATATCCTTAGGCATCTGGAGATGCCAGAGAATCATGGAATACGAGGGAAGAAACTTCTTTCGGTTATTTATCAAGCCACAACAGAGGTTAGAGCAGCCGTAGTGACCTCAATTGCAACAACAATTGTGAGCTTCCTTCCTGTTTTTGCAATGGAGGCTTCTGAAGGCAAATTATTTCATCCATTGGCCTACACAAAAACATTTGCACTAATATCTGCCTTCATCCTTGGTATAGTCGTACTTCCTACCTTGATGCATATCTTTTTCAACATTCGCATTGATACAAAGAAGATTCGACGAGTTTTTAATGGTATTTTGATCGCTCTAGGAGTTGTTTTTATTGCCATTTGGCAAACATGGACCGCTTTGGCTTTAGTTGCTATTGGGCTAAACAACCTATTCGACTACCGTTGGAGCGCTAAGCGTAAAGAATATCCTAACTATATAAACATCGCAATTACAGTGTTTGTCGCTGTTTATTACCTTTCAGCAGAATGGCTACCACTTGGTGCTCACAATAGTTTACTGGTAAACTTTTTATTCGTAGTAGCAATTGTCTCTGTTATCCTTACTTTGCTGATGTTAATGGTTCACTACTACGAACTAATCCTCCGTTGGGCACTAAAGAACAAATGGAAGTTCTTACTACTTCCCGCTTTCACATTACTCTTCGGATTTCTTGTTTGGCAAGGATTTGATCGCGTTTTTGGATTTGTGGCCAAAGGATTGGAAAGCGTAGGATGGAAGAGTTTTAGGCAAACCAATGTGTGGCAAAGTGCAACAAAGACTTTTCCGGGTACTGGTAAGGAGTTTATGCCGTCGTTAAATGAAGGGTCTTTTCTTCTTATGCCAACATCTATGCCTCATTCAAGTATCGAAAAGAATCTTGAATACATTGAACTTCTTGATAAAAGGTTAAATAGCATTCCTGAAGTCGAGGTTGCTGTTGGAAAGTGGGGCCGCGTAAACTCTGCGCTTGATCCAGCACCCGTTCAGATGTTTGAGAACACGATTAACTATCGCTCAGAGTATATCCTTGATGAGAATGGACATCGAATGCAATTTAAGGTTAATCACGATGGCGCCTATTATTTGAAAAACGGATCAACTTATAATCCAAAAAATGAGCCTTTCAGAGTTATTCCAGCGGATAGCTTAATTCCAGATCCAAACGGAGATTATTTCCGTCAGTGGAGGCCACAGATAAAAAAGCCAAATGATATCTGGAATGAAATTGTTAAGGTTACAGATATCCCAGGATTGACCTCTGCTCCAAAGTTGCAACCCATCGAAACCCGATTGGTAATGCTTTCAACAGGTATGCGGGCTCCTATGGGATTGAAGGTTTATGGACCCGATTTAGCCACAATCGAAAAAGCAGGGCTGATGTTTGAGCAAGCACTAAAAGAGGTGCCTTCAGTAAAATCATCATCTGTATTTTACGATCGAGCGGTTGGCGCTCCATACATAGAGGTAAAGCTAAACAGAGAAGCGATGGCCAGATATGGTATGAGTGTTAGCGATGTTCAGGACATTCTTCAGGTAGCAATAGGGGGAATGGCTCTCAGCTATTCGGTTGAAGGGCGAGAACGATTTCCTATGCGGGTTCGCTATGCTAGGGAGTTACGCGATAATCCCGAGGATATGAAAAAGATTCTTATCCCTGCCATAAATGGTAATCAGGTTCCTCTTGGTGAAATAGCAGACATCGATTATACAAAAGGTGCTCAGATGATTCGAAGCGAGAATACCTTCCTAGTTGGGTATGTAATCTTCGATAAGGTTGAAGGCAAAGCAGAAGTTGATGTTGTTGAGGAAGCTGCTAAAGTGCTGCAAAGCAAAATTAACGCTGGAGAGCTTAAAATCCCCTCTGGTGTTACATACAAATTTGCAGGTAACTACGAGCAGCAAATAAGGGCAACCAAACGGCTATCTATTGTAATACCATTAAGCTTAATATTGATATTTTTACTTTTATACTTCCAGTTCAAAACCATTACAGCTTCATTCATCCATTTCTCTGGGGTTTTTGTTGCCTTTGCAGGAGGATTTATTATGCTATGGCTTTATGGGCAGGATTGGTTCATGAACTTCTCAGTTGCTGGACTTAACATGCGAGATATGTTTCAGATGCACCCAATAAATCTCAGTGTTGCTGTTTGGGTTGGTTTTATTGCTCTGTTTGGTATAGCTACTAACGACGGAGTAATTATGGGAACTTACATCCATCAGGTATTCGAAGAGAAACATCCAACTTCTGTGAATGAAGTTCGTGAAGCCGTTGTTCTTGCAGGCAAGAAAAGAGTCCGCCCTGCTATGATGACTACAGCGGTTGCAGTAATTGCTCTACTTCCTGTACTTACTTCCACAGGAAAAGGGGCTGATATTATGGTTCCAATGGCTATACCAACCTTTGGGGGAATGGTAATTCAGGTGATGACCATTTTTGTTGTTCCTCTATTTCAAGCGATTTGGAGAGAAAATAGTATTAAACGCAAAGACACAAAGACGCTAAGTTAATTTCAATATTTCGTTGTGCCTTAGCGGCTTCGCGTTCAAAAATAAGAAGATATGAAAACACTTTTTTTAAACATAACATTCTTAATACTGAGTTTTTCCTTATATGCACAGGATTCTTTAGTCAACTACTTAGAGATTGCTGCCAAGAATAATCCAATAGTGCTCCAGAAGTACAACGAATATCAGGCTGCTTTGCATAAAGTACCGCAGGTTGGTTCGCTTCCCGATCCAGAATTAAGCATTGGAATATTTCTTAGCCCAATGGAGTTGGTCAGTGGTAAGCAAGTGGCAGATATTCGGTTGATGCAAATGTTCCCTTGGTTTGGAGTGCTTAAAAACGCTAAGGATGAAATGAGTCTTATGGCTAAAGCTAACTACGAGTCACTTCGCGAAGCAAAGCTTCAGGTTTTCTATGATGTACAGCGTACTTGGTACGAGCTGATAAAGGTTCGGCAGGATATTACCATTGCTGAAAAGAATGTTGAACTACTCAAGACGATCGAGAGGCTTGCCATTGTTTGGTATAGCACCTCATCGATAAGTAATAACGGTTCTTCAAGTATTTCAACTAATATATCGAAAGGAAATTCACAGAATGTAACTTCTGGCAATTCAACAATGGGTAGTATGGGGGGTAGTTATACAAACTCTTTGAACTCTTCAAGTTCACAACAAACACCTTCTATGCAAAGTAATTCAATGGGTACACAAACTAGTGTTTCTGGTTTATCTGACTTATATAGAATTCAAATTGAGATTGGAGATTTGAACAATAGCATTGCGTTGCTAAAGAATCAACAGAATACAATCACTGCAAGGTTTAATTCCTATTTAAATCGGCCAATAAAAAGTAAAATTGAAACACCTCAGATAGTTATGGTTGATTCAATTCCTTTGCCAATGGAGTCGATTACAGATAGTATTCTTGCAAATAACCCAATGCTAAGCATGATCAGCTTTGAAAAACAGTCAATTAATGCTCGGCAACGGATGGTTTCAAAAATGGGTTATCCCATGGTAGGATTTGGATTGAATTATTCTCTAATCAATAAAAATTCAATGTCAACCTCCTCAATGAATGGGAAAGATATGTTTATGCCAATGGTTACCGTAACTCTACCTATTTATAGGAAGAAATACAACGGAATGCAATCAGAAACTAAATATCAACAACTTGCTAAAGAACAAAGCTATAGCTCAGCAGCAAACGCACTACAGGTGGAGTACGCAGAGGCTCTTCAGCTCTATCAAGATGCAAATCGTAGGATTAAACTTTATGAAAGCCAGAGCCAACTGGCACAAAAAACATTGGATATCATGATTAAAAGTTTTTCAAGTTCCAGTTCCAGCTTATCAGATATTCTACGAACTCGTCAGCAGTTGCTTGATTATGAAACACTAAGAGTTGAAGCAATAACTGACTATAACACTTCAATTGCATGGATTAAAAAGTTGATGGCATCTAATTATCAGTAACATTGAAATTGAAAGATTATGAAATGTCCACGTAACAAATTTCACCAAAAGTAATAATAAAAATATGGACATTCCATCTGAGCCCCTTAGAAAACGTTATTTAACAGGAATGATGTATATTATTGACATAGTGTTATTTAATAAATTTCAAACAGATGAAAACTATTTTTTCAAATAAATATTTGGTATACAGCCTATTTGCTATAGGAGGAATCTTCTTAGGGTGGCTCCTTTTCCATCCATCAAATAAGAATTCCACAACTCAAACTCAGGTTGTAGAAGAAAAAAAATCAACCATTTGGACTTGCGCCATGCACCCTCAAATACGTAAGGATGCTCCTGGTAAATGTCCAATATGCGGGATGGATTTAATACCTCTTAATAAGAGTTCTGTTAACGTTGACCAAGATGCTATCCATCTAACCAAAGACGCTGCAGCCCTTGCAAATGTATTAACCTCGGTTGTAAGTAAACAGAAGCCAATAAAAGAAGTTAGGCTTTATGGCAAAATTCAAGCCGATGAGCGTTTACTTCAAAGTCAGGTTTCGCATATTTCGGGACGAATTGAGAAACTCTTTGTAAACTTTACTGGAGAAGGAATTCAAAAGGGACAGACTCTTGCTCTAATTTATTCCCCCGAATTGGTTACGGCTCAGCAAGAACTACTTGAAACCGCTAAAATGAAACAATCACAACCTGAAACATACGAAGCTGCAAAAGAAAAACTACATCAATGGAAGCTAACCGAAGAGCAGATTAGCAAAATTGAAAGCTCTGGAATAGTCCAGAATAATTTCGAAATTGTGTCGAATACAACTGGTGTTGTAGTTGCCAGAAAAGTAAATAACGGCGACTATATCAACTCAGGTACAGTATTGTTCGACATTGCAGACCTCTCTAATGTTTGGGCTATGTTTGATGCGTATGAGAGCGATTTACCCTTTCTAAATAAAGGTGATGCTATTTCATTTGAAGTTCAAGCCATACCCGGAAAAACATTCAATGGGGAAATTCTTTTTATCGACCCAGTAATTGATCCAACGACTAGAGTTGCAAAGGTAAGAGTTGAAGTAGCTAATGCATCAGGAAAATTAAAACCTGAGATGTTTGTTACAGGCATTGTGAATGCAAACCTTACCGATTACAAGGATAAACTTATAATCCCAAGTTCTGCAGTTCTCTGGACAGGAAAACGATCAATTGTTTACATTAAACAACCAAATACTGATGAACCTGTATTCAAAATTCGAGAAATTGAACTAGGTCCAATGTTAGGCAATAGCTATGTTGTAATGGATGGGCTTAGCGAGGGTGAGGAAATCGTAACTCAGGGTACATTCAGCGTTGATGCAGCAGCTCAACTTGAGGGTAAACCAAGTATGATGAACCAGAAAGAAGAACAATCATCAACTATGCAAGGAATGGATATGTCAAATAACGCTTCCTCAAACGACAATCAACACTCTTCTTTCATTGTTAATGGCATTTGTGATATGTGTAAAGAGCGAATTGAGAAAACCGCTAAATCATTAAATGGTGTTAAAAGTGCTATTTGGGATGACAAAACAAAAAAACTTGATGTTATATTTAACAACCAACTGGCGAATCTTGACGAAATTCAAATGGCAATAGCCAAGGTTGGGCATGATACCGAAAAGTATAAGGCTGATGATTCAACTTACAATGCTTTACCAGAATGCTGCCATTACAGAAAATAAAATGTAAACAACTAAAAAGATAAAGACATGAAAACAGAAAAATTTATTGTAAACAACATGAAGTGCATGGGGTGTGTAAACAATGTTAAAGCAGGTTTAAGCCAAATGGAAGGTGTTTCAGAGATTTACATCGATTTGGCAAAAGCCGAGGTAACTGTTAATTACAACTCCGAAAAAGTTAACCACGATGACATTGTTAAAAAACTTGCTCTAATTGGCTATCCAGTTAAGTAATATTGAAAATTCAGATTTTATTCAAGTAGACAGTAGAATGCAAATAATATACTCAAATTAAACTATTGTCTACTTGCTATTTCTTTAAATTAGATTTAATCAACGATATAGACAACACGGTGTACTGAACAGGTAATAGTAAAAGTTTTAAAAGTACAGATTCTTGGCAAAGCACAGAAATAAGCATTTGACCATATATAATTGAAATAAAATAAAGAAAAACCAAAGGGAATGGCATTAAAAACACAATCATAAAAGGACTTACTACTAATGCTATGCTAAATACTATTCGCCAATTTCGAGTTTTTACTAATCCTTCAAACTTATCTACCAGTTGAGTTGTATTTCCTTTAGGATGATGATAAGTAAGGCAATTATCACCAAGTAGTAATTCAAACCTTTTGTTCTGATCCTTAACAGATAAAACAATCGAGTGCTCAGGGTTTTCTACCCCCTTAAATTTTTCATACCACTTTCCCAACTGATATGTATTTGTTTCGAAAACAAGTAAACTACTATCAAGAATGTTTATCTCTCCTGCTCTATTCTTTAAAAAAGATTTTGTTGATACTAAAGAAAAAAACAACCAATGACTTGCTGAAACTTGAATCCTTTCCCAGAAACCTTGCGAATGCCTTTTAGGGTAAATAGCCAATAGCGAAAGGTTTTTATCTTGCATATTTGAAACAGCATTCGCAATAAACTGATTATCAGGAATAAAATTTTCATCAATAAATATAAAGTATTGTCCTTTAGCTAATTGAGCTAGTTTATCATATGCATAATTCTTTCGTTGCCAACCACTTTGAATATCATTTCCATTGAAAAGTCGGAACCGTTTATCTCCACCAGAGAATTCTGCAATTGCATCAACAGTTTTATCGTTCGATTGATCGTTATAAATTAAAACTTCAAGATTTTGATAGGTTTGATTCCTCAAATCCTGTATTAGTTGGCCAATATTTTTCTCTGAATTTTGGGCATATACTAAAACCGAAACCAATGGAGTTTCCTTGGGTGCTCCTACAGGTAGAAAAGGTCTTGTATAGTAATTGATTAAAACAATAGCTAGCCGGTAAATGGCAAACAAAAGAAAGGGTAAAGAGATATAGAAACCTAGCATTAATGGCTAATTTTCAGTTATACAAATATTTTTACAACTGTCGAAGATAGTAAAATTTGAAATTAGTAAGTTATTGTTCAATACTAAAGTATCCTTTTAAGAATTGAAAACCCGCTTAAAAAAGATAATCAAGCGGGTTAGTAAAAATACTTAAGTAATTTCCGAAATTACATTCTTAACTTTCTAAACTCCTCTTTCATTCGGTTAATATCGGTAATCCAATCCTCAATATCGTTCTCGTGTTCTAACTCTTCGTTTAGAATTGTGACAGACATTTGATGGGTAGAATGATCCTTCCCGTTTGTAAAATCAGCAATTTCTTGATAACGTTTAATTGCACATCTTTCCCCCTTAAGATTCTGTTCAAGTATAACTTCTATATAAGGATCCGACGGTTCATCATATGAGCAACGAGCAAGTTTAGTCCATTGGTTTGGGTTAATTACGGGTGTTCCTCCTAGCTGAATTATTCGATTTACAACTAAAACAGCATGATTTAATTCTTGTGTAGCATGAAGTAAAAGTTCGGGTTCTACCTCACTCCTCATTGGCCCTTCCATTAAACGTGCGCCAATCCAATATTGGTAGTATGCCAACCACTCTTCTGATAAGGCTGCATTTAGCATACCAATAAGCTTCTTTACATCAATAGATGCTACGTTAATTGCTTCTTTTCCCATAATTATAGTTTTTTAGTTGTTTTAAAGTCTTTTGCAATTTACAATAACTTTAGGGCTATTCAATTTTACACTTTATAGGAAATATCATCGATACTCTTTTTCTATACTCTCGGTACTCATCACCAAAATCCTTAAGTAACCGCTTCTCCTCCGAAAATCTTAAATAGATAATAGCAATTAAAAGAAAAACAAAAAGACAAATTAATCCGACAATAGAATTCAGAAATAGAACAATGGACAAATACAATGAGAATGCACCAAATACCATTGGATTTCGGCTGTATTTATAAGGACCGGTTATTACTAGTTTTTTAGTCTGAGGACTAATTGATACTCCAAACCCATCAACTGGGCCACCTTTACCTACAATTAACAGGTAAATATTTGACCATATCGCAAATATTGCACCAACAATACAAAAAATTGAAGATAAGAAATACCTTATATAATTAGAATCAAAAAGAACTCTTCCTCCAAGTAAACGACTATCTAACTGAGACAACTTATAGAGTCCAAAAGGAATCAAAATAATAAAAAGAGTGAACCCAATTATATAACCAATAATATATCTAACCGTTTCTTTCAATGTACAAATATTTGATTTCCAAAGAAAAGAAAACCTAGTATTATTCTATTCCTTAACTATTCTCTTAAACTCAAACGAATTTCCATTCTCAAACCTTAAAATGTAAACTCCTGGCGTAAAGTGGCCTGTTTGAACAGTTGATTTCTCAACTAAGGTGCCTTTATATACAGATTGCCCATTTGAACTTAAAATTTCGAAGTTAATGCCCTTTGTATTCCCTTTAAATTCGATAATTAGCTCATTTGAAACTGGGTTGGGGTAAATTTTAAAAGGACTGATATTATCAACAATCTCACTTCCGTTTAATATAAAATTAATGCTGTTTGATTGCGATGAGCTACAACCACTAAGTGTTACAATATCATAATAAGTTCCATTTGTTGGAGGGTTATAGTTTTGTGATACAGCTCCGCTAATTAAACCGCTTAGATTATACCATTGATTTCCAGAAGAAGCATCGGAATGTAAAGTATTCCAAGAAATGGATATTACAGGTGTAGAAGGCTTAGGGTTAACAGTAATAGCCAATGTAGATGCTGAACCAGAACCACATAAATTATTTCCTTTCACTGTTACATTACCCGAAACAGCAGAACTACCATAGTTTACTGTAATACTATTTGTCGTACTTGAGCCAGTAGCCCCAGATGGTAATGTCCATGTATAAGTTGATGCATTTGTAATTGAAGGTACCGTATAAGTTACTGATGTTTGCCCTTGACAAACCGTAGTTGTTCCCGTAATTGTACCTGCGGATGAAGGTAAAACACATTCGTAAGCAAGCTTAGTACTTGTTGTATTTGGAAGGCAATTATTTTTAGTTACTAGCACTCTTACCTGTCCCGTAAATGTAGCAGTCCAATCTATTTTACCATCATCACCACATCCATTATCACTGTATGCAATATAGCTTCCATCTGAATGTTTTAGAAGAGTTAGTTGAGAATCATACGAAGCATCTCCCCCATCAGCGCTACATAACGACCATGAATAAATTTTGCCACTTGTTACATTAAACAAACTATAAGTACCAGCATAAATACCCGACTGAGTTAGCCCTGAAGAGGTTGGTGTTAACGCAGATGTTGGATACTGAGTACCTCCAACACATCCTGTCGTTCCAATCCCAGTTGATGTATAGCTTGCACTCCATCCAGAATAATTTACTGCACCATTAGTTACGAAATTTACTAACATTACTCCTCCTGATGAGGTTACACTTGCAGGTATTGTCAATCCAGAAAAAGTACCAAGTAAGGTTGCTGAGGTTGTTGAGCCATCATAAACCTTAACATAATCGTAAGTACCTTCAGTATAAAAAGAACTAAATGACAATGTAATTGAAGTTGCCCCTGCAGGCTGGATTAACCATTTACAATCGGCATAGTGTCCATAATTACTAGCACCACTCCCATCAGTAAAACTTCCTGTTGGAGTGGTTAAAGTTGTTTGACCAGAACAAAATGATTGCAAACTAAAATTTGCAACTAATGTTGTATTTGCTGAAGCTGTAAAAGTATAACTAGCGCTCGTTGATACCTGACTACCATTCTTAGTCCAATTAGTAAAAGTGTACCCACTTTTAGGTGTAGCAGTTACCGTGCATGATTCTCCACTTGCATATGCTCCTTCTCCTGAAGTTGTTCCACCCTCAGTTGGAGTTGAAATGCAAGAAACTGCATAATATGTTGTTCCTCCTGTTCTATACCCTGCTATTGTTGACTTTACCTGCCTTATTGTATAAGCATTATCAGCATTTGTTGCATCTCCAACAGCAATTCCTTCATACTGAATACTCGGATTGGAGAAAAAGGGCAATCGGGTATGATTTATTCCATCAGCAAAATAGGTACCAGCCTCGTACGTCATTATTGAGCAATATTGAGCATTGGAAAGCCCGGTCCAACGTGATCCAGAAGAATAGGTAAATAACCCAGGACCGGGTTGAGTATTCTGATCCTTATGGTGATGGCAACCCATATTGTGTCCAATTTCATGAATAGTAGTATAAGTCCAACTTGCTTGCTGAACACGGGTTAATGAAAATGCATAAGAGGGCAAACCGGAAGTAGTATTTAATAGCCAACCTAAACCACCTGTAAATTCACATTTTTCAACAAGAACAACAAGATCAGCGTAGTACGTATTCCTTAGTGTATGAATATTATCCATATACCCATCACTAGTTCCAGTTAAATTACTTAAGTCAGTACTATTATCGAGTTCAGTATAGGTAACACTTTCTGAATGAACAAGTTTTAACTGTGTTAGAGTATTGCTATTGCTAAGTGCTAGGTTAGCCTTAGCCATCAGTAAATTTATAGTGTTATTAATACTTGTCTCGTTAGTTGTTGACCAAGCTTCTGCAGCAGGAGTATAAACAATAAGAACGGTTACTACGTCAGGGGTAGTAGCATCTTTAATTGAAGAGCCATTTAAAAAATCTTCTTTTTTTTTTGATGGTTTTATCGTATTCTTACTATTATTTCCCTCTTCAGTAGGTGGAATCAGGCTTGGTCCCCCTTCTAATGCATTCATTTTTGATTTATCTAAATCGAGTAAGTAATACGTATTGGTATTTCCATCGTACTTCGACATATAGTTTTCACTATTTTCAGGAATATCAATAGTGATTACACTTTTACCTTTATATGTTGATATAAAACAATATGAGAAGTTAAAGTCAATCAATCTAGCCCTTACCAATATAGTACCATTAATATCTGTTTCAACCTTATCAACAAAAGCCTTATATTGTTTATCGGCAAATAAACCTAGTAGTATTGTATCGTTAACCTGTACAAGTTTATCGGATTGAAGTGATTGGTTAATAGATAACTCCCTAAATCGTTTAGCTTCATCAAAATAAGGAACTTGCCCTTTTACTTTGGTTATCTCTTTATAATTAATATTGATTGCATTATTTATCGAAATTAACTTTTGAGCACTTCCTGTGTAACTCAAAAACAAAAATATGATTAGAAAAATTGAGTTCCTCATTTTAGAAATAATATTGGGTTATCAATCAATAATACAAAAACTTATGCATTATAAAAGTACAATATATTTTAAATAGAATTTCATGTTTCTATACAAAAAAATAAAATTCATTCAATGTAAAACAAAAAGCGGTATGTAACCGCTTTTTCAATTTTACCTGCAAAAAAAATTAAAAGTATTATTGTATATATTCGTACACTCTAACCTCAACTTTACTTGGTTTATAGTTTAAAGTTCTTGTTTGCTTTATTGGATATCCTTCTTTATTATACAAATAAGTAGAAGTACTAAATAGAAATACCATTTGATTATCGTAACTAAAACTAAACCATACTTGACCTTCCTCATCAATAGTACCGCCTTGGGAAATTATATCTGGCGATGAAAATGATAAAGTATTATGTAAACTATAGCTAATAAAAGTATTTGAAAGGTATTTATTGGGGTTTATTTTATTATCGAAGGTGTAGTTTAAAGTAATTTCGGCTAAACTAGAGATACTTAATATACTTGATTTTACTCTACTCCAATTTGCATACTCATTAGAGGTAATAAACAGAATTGAGTGGTTAATATCGTTCCATGTAACCGATTGAATACATTGGTTTAATTGATCATATTCATAATCAGTATGTCTAACCAATGTTGATGATGTATCGCTTAGATAATGGCTACTTTTTGAAACACAATCATTTTCATTATATTCATAAATATACAAACCGTTTGACTTACCTGTTCCGTCAAAAATGTGAGTCTTAAATAGCTTATTACTATTTGTATATTCGTAAATATAGTAAGATGTTAAAACGCCCAAAGTATCATAATTATCAATCCTCTGAACTAACTTATTATCATCGTAAAAATATTCGCTTGACAATGCACCATTAAGTTTAATTTTGGAAAGATATAAAACCTTTTCAGAAGTAAAGTTGAATTCTTTTTCGCATGATGAGAAGAAATATACTGATTCTAAAATAACAATAAACAGTAATATCCTCTTCATTTCGTTATTTACTTACAATGAATTCATTAATAGCAGAATAACTAGCAGTATTTTGTTTTATTATCATCCTTTATTTTTTATAAACCCTCCAAGTGTTTTGCTTAAACGAAACAGATTTGAAATTAATATCTTTTATTTCAAACTTAATATTGTAAGTGTTATTCGTTTTTTGCGATGATAATACATTTCTTAGCAAATATTTTTCACGAACATCATTAAAACTATATGTTTTAATAAACCAACCATCTTGAATATCATACCCTACGTCACATCTATTTGGTTGTGTTTGAGATTCTGTTGTTAATTCATTTAAAATTGAACAACACTTATTGATAATGAAGAAATCAGGAACTGAAAAACTAATCTCACTATAAACCGTAGGGAAATCATTTGAAAAACGCCACAAAGGGAGTTCTGTGAATATGTTTGATCCAATGGTATAATTAATATCGATAATATTTCCCTCTTTCTCCTTTGATAAATCAAGGGTCATGGTATAACCACCATTTACATTACTTACTTTTTTGAGGTCCTTTTGTGCATATTTATTCTTTGAAACCTCACCTTTTTCTTTCCACTGACTTACCCCTTTAAACGACTTTAGAAAATCACTTTTACCATCAAAGAACCTTAAAGTAATTGAGAACTTCAAACTATCGTCCTTTTTTAATACTTTAATTCTTACATGCCGTGTATACTCAATTGCAAAGTCATTAATGGTTAATGGGCAATCAGGATCAATGTTCTTAACACCAGTCTTACCTGTTACCGCAATTTCACCAATATCAAAAAGAATTAAAGCATTTGCAGTTGAATCAAAGGCACACTTATTTATTTCCCATTGTTCATCTGCTATCCTACCAAATTTATTTGTTTGAGAAATAACACATATGTTGTTAATTAAAACAATTATCAAAATTAAAAATATCCGTTTCATGATTTAGAATTAAAGATACTAAGCTTTTATTTGGTTTAGCAATCAATATAACGAAAGTAGAAATAACTTTTCAATATATTATATCACCTAACTTAAATTTAAATTCTTTGAATGATGTTGAAGTAAAAAGAGATAGGTACCGTTGGGAGTTACAGATTACAAATTACTCGCTACTAAATTCTTTAACTCCTGCATTCTGACTACAATCTCCACTCTATTTCATCAGAATATTATCAATTATATACTTAGCCTGATCAACCATTATATGCTTTGATATTAAATCCCGAAGGTCGTTAATGGCTCCTGAAACGTCCTGTTTCGTTTCTTTTGCTTCTTTGCAATACATAGAGTAAATATTTTTCGCCTCTTCAAAGTTACCTAACCTAAGGGTTACCAGTGCTACGTTAAATTTAGCGTAAAATGCATCGGGATTTAACTCAACTGCTCTTTTTGAATAGTCAAGGCAATTCTGAAGATCATCCATTAGGTAATATACCCAACCTAAATTTCCAATGGCCGAATCAAAGTCAGGCTTTAGGCTGATAACCTTCTTAAAGTCACGAACTGCTAACTCATACTCCTTTCGTTCAAGATAAATCATTGCTCTTGAGTTGTAGGCATAGAAATAAGTTGTATCGAGATCAATTGCCTTGCTATAGTATACCATTGCAACGGTGTAATCCTTCATAAAGTAGTAGCAATCGCCCATTCGTTGGTTTGCAAAAACAAAATCATGATCTAAATCGAGCGATTTATTAAAATCTGCAATGGCTGCTCTAAAATTACCCTGATAAACGTAAACATTTCCCCTATCGGCATAAAAGAACTTATTGTAGGGGTTTAATTCAATACCTTTGTCAAAATCTTTTAATGCTTTATTTACCTGGTTAAGATTCATAAGTACTTCACCTCGCATGATATAGGCCAGGTCGAATTTTTTATCGAGATCTATTGTCTTGTTATAGTATTCCAACGCTTTTTTATAATCTCTTTTTTGGTAATAGCAATCGCCTAATCCTTTTATAGCTCCAACATAGTTGTTTGAAAGTTCATTCGCTTTTGTGAAATCGTACATTGCGTCCTCAACCTTATTGATATATAAGTTTGCCTGACCTCTATTGTAGTAGTATAATGCATTATTAGGATCGAGAACTATGCACTTTGAATAATCATCTATTGCGCTATTATAGTCATGTTTTAAATCAAAATATACATCCCCTCTCCTTTTGAAGTACTGCAGTACATTCGGATTTATCTCAATTGCTTTGTTAAAATATTTCAATGAACTGTCTGCTTGTGCTGCTAACGAATAAATTAATCCCATATTAAAACATGGCCAGTCAAATGAAGGATTAAGTGTAAATGCCTTTTTGAAAAAAAGAAAAGCAACATCAAACTTACTCTCATTTAAATATATAACACCCATTTCATTGATAGCAAAAGCAAAATCGGGGTAAAGTTCAATTGCTTTTAGAATGTCATTTTTAGCAACCTCTATTTGCCCCAACGCCTTATTGCAAATCCCTCTTACCAAATAACCCCATGCATACTCAGGAAAAAGCTCGATTGTTTTAGATGAATAACGTTTACATTCTATCCAATTTTCCTGAGAGTATAGCATTGATGCTTTAAGCGAGACAACAGATAGAAGGTTAGAGTTGTTTTCTAAAATTTTATCAACATAAGAAGCTGCTGTTTGATAATCTCCCCTTAGAATAGTACAATACAGCAAAAGGCGGTAGTGTAACTCGGAATACTCTTCGTTACTTACCATATTTTTAATTTTAAGCTGATACTGGGTATAAATACTAAAATTTACCATTTCGTGAATCAACTCCCTAATTAAATCCTTATCCGATTCTGGAGTACTCTTTTTCTCGATTAGCTCAAGAAAATTGAATAGTTCTATATCGTTATATTGTTCGATACGATCGTCATGAAAGTTTTTGTATTTTATTCGAATTGCCTTTAAAAGGTTACTCAAGCCTACGTTTAGGCTATCCATTTGCAATAATTCTATAGCCTTTTGAAGGTTCTGGGTGTAACCCATATCAATTTTAAAATTCAAACTATCTTCCTTAAGGTTTATTGGACTAGCCGGGTTCGAAGGAATGATAGGATTTACAGGATTAATAACATCTTGACCATATAAACTTCCTGTGATAACAAGAATAAACAAGCAACTAACTGATTTTCTCCACATAGTTTTATGATGATTGTTTATAATACTATTTTTAAAATTCTGACGGTAATTATAAATAAGTAAAGCCAATATCTATCGAAACACAAGATTAAGTATAATGTTAAAAGTATAAAAGCATTAATTGCTTCATACAAAGAAATTAAACAAAATTTAACATCGAATTTATGCAACAAACAGCAATAACCATTGCTGTTTTCAGCTCTCTTTCTCGTAATAGAACTTGTAGTAGTTCATCCCCTTTTCCTTATCGTAGCCACGGTCGACTAGCTCGCGGCTACCATGTATGTAAACGTGAAAGTTTTTATCGAGTTTAATAATGCTTTTAAAGAACTTTTGAGCTTGCTTTGTGGCATCAACCGAGATACTGAACTCATTTGGTATGTTATAGCCCAGTTCTGCTTCGTAGCTCTTTTTGTACTCCTGAAATGCCTCAATCACCTCGGGTTTCTTAATAACCTTTGACTCGAACTTTTCCTGATCAAAAACCTCGTTATCATTAAAGAAATCGCGTGTTTTGGTTAGTATTTCAGCTTGCTGTAACTTGGGGAAATTATTCTGTGGGTTAATTACATCTTGCACAAACCCTTTGCAAAGATCGATAGTCGCCTTTGTTTTGTAGAAGTTTTCGTCACGCATCTTCACCTGCAAAAAATGATCAACCCAGTACTTCGCTTCATCCTTATTTGTATTGTCAATAACGCATACTTTGTAGCCAAGATCTTTCTCGGTATTAAAAATCAAACAAGCTTTATCTAGATGTTTTATATTGACACCAAACTCACAGCTGAGATTAAACGAAGAGCCTGTACGTTTAACTTTAAGGAACTTATCTTTAGTTTCTGCTTTAAAAATACCAATAGCATCAGCAAGTTCATCCTCCACAATGCAACCCTTAAGAGAAACAATGTAGAGTTCTCCCTCTTTGATATTCGGGTGATTGGTAACATGTTTTAAATGTCGTGCAATATCAGTAGAAGCTTCAACTAACGTTTTCTTATCATCGAAAAAATCAGAAACAAAGCTGTAAACCTCATTTAGATTTAACGAGCTCTCATGACTAAAAGAAAAAAAGCTAGGCTTTTTAAAATGCGAGATAAAATAGTCGCGTAACAAATTATGTAACAGTTCGTTCGATAGATCAATTGGTTTGTCAGATAGAACCATATCACTGGCATCGGTTGATCCAATATAATGGACTATCGCGTGATCGATAATTGCATCAGTAAATTCGAGCATAGTTTTGAATTTGAAGTTCAAAGATGGCAAAAAAACGTGAGACGTGAAAGGTGAATCGTGAAATCAGAAATGTTGAAGTTCATAAAGAAGTAACAGGTTACAAAAAAATGTTTTTCATTCTGAGTTCTGAACTCTGGTTTCTGAACTCTACAAATAACATATTTCTTCTATTATTTCTTAAAATATGAAATATTTCAGTTTGTAGTAATAAACTCCTTTCTATATTTGCTTGATTAATTTTAGGGGGGGTGTTCAATTTGTCTAATAATATCCTTAACAATTTTACACATACACCTTAAAATAAACACATTAGAATAATAAAAAATATATCGATGGGGAAACTATTCGATAAATTAAATAGCGATGTACGTTTTGTAGAGGGGATTAAAGCGTGTATAAACTGTGGTACCTGCACAGCTATTTGCCCTGCAGCAGAGGTTTACGATTACGATCCACGCATTTTAGCCAATATGGTTCAAACCCGTGACGATTCTGTAATTGAAGATCTTCTTAAAGGTGATACCATTTGGTATTGCGGTGAATGTATGAGTTGTAAAACTCGTTGTCCAAGGCAAAATGCTCCTGGAATGATTATTCAAGCATTACGAAAACTTTCTATCGAAACTGGTTTGTTTGTAGAATCTGAAAAAGGACGCCAGCAATTATCGCTAAAGCGAATGATCGGAGAATCAATCCTTGAAACAGGTTATTGTGTTCACTTTGATCATACCAGTTTAGACATGTTCCCAGAGCAAGGGCCGCTATGGCAGTGGGTTCGTGACAATCGTAAAGAGGTTTTAGCTAAGGTTGGCGCAAACTATAGGGGGCATGGACCAGGAGCCATTCGTGAAGTTGAAAAAGAAGACCTTGACGAGCTTAAAAGTATTTTTGAGGTTACGGGAGGAATGGAGTGGTTTAATACGATTGAGAAGCATAGCGCTTTAAAAGCAAATGAAATGAATGAGGAGATTGGAAACGATAAGTCCAGCCCTTATTTCAGAGATGTATACACTACTAACAATCAGGAAAAGCACACTCGATCATGAAAGTTGAAGGGAAGCGCAAAATCTGGAGCGAATATCAAAAGGAAATTGCCTACGATAGATTTTACTACGTACGAAGCTGTATAAGGCAAACTGTTTGGCCTGGCGCTGAGAATATTTACCTACGTATCCTTCGCGATGTGCTGGGAAAAGAGGTTATTGAAAGCGAACACCATACTACCTGTACTGGGATTGGTTACCATACTGAGGTTGTTCCATTTGAAACAATACAAACAGTTGTTGCCAGAAATTTCTCTTTGATGCAAGAAGCAGGATTCGAAAACTATAATCCTTCTTGCGTAACATCGTTTGGTATTTACACCGAGATTCTCGACACATGGCATCATTTCCCTGAGGAAAAGGAGAAAACACGTCAGTACCTAAAGAAAGCAACAGGTAGAGACTTTGTTGAGCCCAAAAATCTTGCTCATACCAGCGATGTTATCTACAAATTTCGAAATGAGATTGCTGAAAAAGCAAAATATAAACTAGTTGATAAAACTACCGGAAAACCTTTAAAAGTAGTCGATCATATTGGCTGTCATTACGCTAAAATGTTCCCCGCAAAGGGTGTAGGTGGAGCTGAATATCCTCATGTTCTTGCAGGTTTAGTAGAAGCATGGGGCGGTGAAGTTGTAGATTACCCTGAGCGTAGGCATTGCTGTGGTTTTGGATTCAGACAATACTTGGTTCAAGCAAATCGCGGTTACTCAATTGCTGCTTCAAAAAAGAAGTTTGAATCGATGGAACCCTTTAAACCCGATTTGATCATTACAAACTGTCCGGGTTGCAACTTCTTTATGGATAGGTGGCAGTACGCTTTAGCAGAGATGGAGGGAAAAACTTATGGTGAGAACGGATTTGGAATTCCAGTTCTTACATACGAGGAAGTTGCTGGTCTAATACTTGGTTTTGATCCATGGGAGATTGGGTTTCAGATGCATCAGGTTGATATCGAACCACTGCTTAAAAAGATGGGGATCGAGTACGATCCATCACAAAAGTTCAAGGGTCCCAATGGAGAAGATTTAGGAGTACCAGAAGTACCAAATAATCTTAAATTCATTAAGTAGTTGTTTGTTGATAGTTAAAAATAAATAAAACGCTAATAGTCTAACGGCCTAATAGCCTAATTAAGAATTTTGGAATTATTTCTATATGACAAATAAAACTGTTGCAATTATTGGAGGCGGAATCGCTGGACTTGAAACTTCGATCCAACTCGAGAAACTTGGTTACAACGTATCTCTTTTCGAGAAAGATCAAACCCTTGGCGGACATGCAGCTAAATGGGACAGATTATTTCCTAATCGCAGGCATGCTACAGAGGTAATAGAATCGTTAACTAAATCGATTGGGAAAAACATACAACTTAACCTTGCCTCTCCTGTTAACAAAATTAACAGGGAGAATGGCTCTTTTGTTATCGAAACAAATGGTAAAAGCCAAAAAGCCGATGCAATAGTTTTAGCAACAGGATTTGAACTATTTCCTGCAAGTAAGAAAGAAGAGTACGGTTATGGAATCTTTGAGAATGTGATTACTTCTGCAGAACTCGAAAGTATGTTCTCGTCGAATGGTAAACCATTAATGACAAATGGTAAAGCTCCTGAAAAGGTTGCAATCATCCATTGTGTGGGTAGCCGCGATGAAAAAGTAAACCGACCATACTGCTCAAAGGTTTGCTGTGTTACAGCTGTAAAACAGGCTATTGAAATAAAAGAAGCCCTACCTAATACAGAGGTATACTGCTTTTATATGGATCTAAGAATGTTTGGTCCCGGTTACGAAGAACTTTACAAGGAAGCTCAAGTAAAAGGTGTTATATTCATCCGCGGAAGACTATCTGAAACAAGTGAACTTGAGGGAAATCGTCTACTTATCAAATCAGAGGATACGCTATCATCAAAACCTTTAAAAATGTCAGTTGATATGGTAGTCCTTATGGTAGGCATGTCTCCACTTTCATCAACTGATAATCTACTAAAAAACCTAAACCTCGAGCCGAATCACGATGGGTTCGTTCAAGTTAAGGATTACCATTTGATGCCAACGCATACTGAAACCGATGGTGTTTTTGTGGCAGGTGCTTGCACTGGACCTAACAATATTACTGACTCTGTTAATGCTGCTCGTTCGGCTGCTATTGAGGTTCATAAATACTTAATATCAAAGTAGGTTATGGTTAATTTTGGTTTCTCTCCGCTTCCCGCTCATATACAAGATATCGATATTGCCGACCAGAGTCTATCGATTAATCTTGCACTTAATGAACCCAGTTTCAATCTTTGCATTGCCTGCGGTAGTTGTACTGCAACCTGCACTGCTGGCTCTTTCACAAACTTCAGCTTTAGGCAGATGTGCCACCATATCAGAAGAGGCGAAAATCAATTTGCAATTAAAGAATCTGAAAAATGTATGTTGTGCGGAAAATGCACCTTGGCTTGTCCAAGAAATGTTAACACTCGAAATATTATTGGCCTTGTTCGAAAGGCAAATCAAAATATTTAGGAAATGGATCTACATGCAGTTCATATACCTTACCATCCATTTGTAATTCCATTTACAGCAGGACTTATCTTTGTTATTGCCTATATTGCTTGGAAATGGCTATATTGGATTGGAAGACTTCGTTGGGAACATCAGGTTAAGTTTATCAAAGGTGTTTTTTCATTTAAGACCTTTGAAGCAATCTGGGAGGTAATAATGGAAAGCCTTTTCCATCGTAAAATATTTAAAAAGAATGCTCTGCTTGGTTATATGCACATGAGCTTAGCCTTTGGTTGGTTTTTGCTTATTATCCTAGGAAATCTCGAAACTCGATTCTTTACACACGGAAGAATTAACCCCCCCTACTTCCCTATCTTCTTCGAGTTCTTTGAGCATGATCTACTCTCGCTAAACTATGGTAGGTTTTTTACTTTTATTATGGACTTTCTCCTTCTTTTCATTCTATCAGGAGTAGGTTTGGCATATTATAAAAGATTTAGGAGTAAAGCATTGGGAATGAAAAAAACAACCAAACATTCCCGTTTCGATAGAATGGCCTTAACTGCATTATGGCTGATTTTCCCATTGCGTTTATTTGCTGAAAGTATTACTGCTGGGCTTTATGATGCAGGAGGATTCCTCACAAATCCTTTAGGAAACCTGCTAGCAGCAACTCTTCCAATACACCACTTGTACTATGTTAGCTGGTGGGCATATTCATTTGCACTAGGATCATTTTTTGTGTTACTCCCATTCAGCAGGTACAATCACATACCAACGGAAATCTTGTTAATCTTTTTAAGAAAATATGGGATTACCGAGAAAGAGAAGCATACCGCCTTTACTGAGGTTGAATTGAATTCTTGCTCCAGATGTGGAATTTGTATTGACGCATGCCAGCTAAGCTCCGATTTGGGAATTGTAGGTACTCAGTCAACATACTTTATCAAAGATCTTCGATATACAAATCCAAGTGATGCTCAAATTGATTCATGCATGGCTTGTAAACGTTGCGATCAGGCTTGTCCTGTTGGTATTGATATTGCAAAAATTAGGGCTAATCAGCGCAAAAAACTGCAATTATTTACATCCGAGAGCTATAAATACGTCAACGGGTACAAATATAACCCTGCAAAAGTTGCCTACTTTGCAGGATGTATGGGTCATTTAACCCCTTCGGTTTACAAGTCAACATTAGCTTTATTTAAAAAGGCTGGGGTTGATTATTCATTTATCGATCAGGATGGTAGTATCTGCTGTGGTCGTCCTTTACAGCTTACAGGACAGGATGTTGCTGCAAACCAACTTATCGAAAAAAACATCAAACTTATTGAAGATAGTGGAGCAACCGTACTGGTTACCTCCTGCCCTATCTGTGCTAAGGTTTTTACTGATAGCTATAAACTTAAAATTCCAGTTTTACACCATAGCCAATACCTAAATCAGCTGGCAAAAGAATCAAAACTCAAATTCGAGAAAACAGATCTGCAAATTGCCTATCACGATCCTTGCGAATTAGGAAGAGGAT
>Ga0209099_1000876_pt1 | contig 33622 bp, 40 predicted proteins | sample AD_JPNHW2_MetaG_FD_184430 | JGI IMG/M metagenome (GOLD analysis project Ga0209099, IMG submission 184430) | Active sludge microbial communities of municipal wastewater-treating anaerobic digesters from Japan - AD_JPNHW2_MetaG (SPAdes) (version 2) | ecosystem: Engineered > Bioreactor > Anaerobic... | reverse complement strand
CCGGTCGAAGAAATCCGGGGCCATCTGCAACAGCTTGCCGGCCTCCCGTTCCGAAAGGAGGACTTTCCGCAGGTCATCCAGCCCGATCATCCCGATACCTCACGCGATCTCAGCCATTCCCCGGCAGCACAGGAAGACTGCGACCGCCTCGGGTACTGTAGTGATCCCCTTTGAAAGCTGATAAGTGCTTCCGAGCATCGGGGTGGGCCGGGGGAATGTCACATCCACCCGGACATTCCGGGTCCCGAACACAACCGCGTCGATGAGCGGATCGAATTTTTCAAAATCCCGCGCCCCGATGGGCTGCACCCGCATCCCGCTCCCGCCGTGCAGGGAGGTCGGCATCCGGATCAGGCGCTTGGTATCGGTCGTGACCGGTTCGTCGGCAAGGGCAGCCCGTTCCCGGAGCCTGCGCCGGAACTCGCCCTCTTCGGCCGCAACAAGTTCGGAGAGCCCGGGGTATTTTTTGAAAAGTGTCGGATCCGGAAACTCTGTGATATCCCGCACCATCGCCTCGCAATTCGCACGGATCCTCGCCGCCGATGTCTTCCCAATCCCCGGGATCGCCGACAGGTGGGCGGTTGCCTCCTCTTCCGGAAGCGACTCAATCCACCGGAGGTATTCGAGAAGGGTTGCCCGGTACCGTGCCTGCCAGCCCGTGGCGGGCTTCTTTCCCCCAAGCATCGCCGCCGGTTCGATCCCGATCCCGCAGACGTAATCGATCAGCTCCCGCCGTTCAGCGCTCCCCCAGTTCCGGAACGCGATGTCCCTGATGTGGATATGGTACCCGCGCCCGCCCGAGAATACAACCTCGATAGTCTTCCGGTCGATCCCGAGTTCACCGGTGAGCATGTCGAGGAGCTTCTCCGTCTCCACCTTGACCCGGGCGAGCATCATATCGAACGGGCCTTTCACGATATGGTCGGCGTCGAGATCGAAAATGAGATCCGCCCCGCACCAGCCCTTGTCCTTCATGCTCCCGGCATCCGGCCGTTCGTAGTAGGCGACGGAGTAATAGACATGGGCGGGAACAAGGCTCCTGATATAGGAGAATGCGTCCTCTTTTCCGGTAAACCCGATGTGCCGGCGCATGTGGATCTCGGGATACCCGGGGGAAAGGAGGACAAAACCCCATTCGCGCTGCTCGATCGACGCCGGGGCAATGAGGGACGCCTTCTCGTAGTACTCCGCAAACCGCTGCCGGACAAACGCAAGAGTCGCGGGTTTCATGCTTTTTTAAGCTCCTTTGCCATGTATGGTCCTGCCCGTTCATATCCCTGCCTGCGGTAGTACGGGCGGACGCCGATCCCGCTCATGATGACAAGCCGGGAAAACCCGGCGTCGCGTGCGATCTCCTCCGCCCTTCCGAGAAGATCCGTACCGAAGCTCCGGTGCTGGTACTCCTCGTCCTCGGCTTTCTTCCCCACCGGGACGATGCTCCCGTACACGTGAAGCTCCCGCATCAGGGCGGCATCCTCAAGCTCCGGGGAGAAGGGGGCGGACGGGAACCGGAGCCGGGAAAACCCGATCAGGGAATCGCCGGCAACGGCGGAGATGAAGTGCTCGACACCCCCGCAGCAGTCATAGGTCATCGATACGATCTCCGGTTCTGCATCCGTCGGGGCACGCCCGATCTCCCGGCACCGGATGCAGCGGCAGCGCAAACCCTGCTCCTTCAGCCGGTTTGCGGCGAGCTGCCGGAAGTTCGAGTGCCGGGAACCGGCAACGATCAGTTTTGCCGGGATGTCGCGCTGGATCCGCTGGAGCCGGGTGTACTCCGGGATGAGCGATTTTGCATACGCGACAAGATCGATGAGCTCCTCTTCCGTGTACGGCGTATATCCTCCATCCCGGTACAGGGCCTCGATCTCAGAGCCCGGCGTAACGAGCGTCGGGTAGATCTTGAGGAAGTCCGGCCTGAACCGGGGATCGGCAAAGATCGTCTCAAACATCCTGCGGTCTGCGGCAATGTCCGAGCCCGGCATGTTGGGCATCATGTGGAATCCGACCTTGAGCCCGGCATCCCGCAGGAGCCGGTTTGCGGTTACGGTATCCTCAACCGTACAGCCCCGCCGGTTGATCGCAAGGATCCGGTCCTCGGTGTGCTGGACGCCGAGCTCGACCTTTGTCACGCCAAGCGAGAGCATCCGCCCGATGTGTTCGCGCCTGCTCCAGTCCGGGCGCGTCTCGAAAGTGATGGCGACGCACCGGACACCGGCGATCTCGTTCTCCGTACAGATCTCTTCGAACGATCCTGCCGGCCTGCGGGATCCCTCCGGTTTCCCGTACTCGTTCATTGCCTGGACACAGCGGGAGACGAACTCCAGCTGGTACTCCGGAGTCCTTGCCGTCATCGTCCCGCCCATCACGATCAGTTCGGCCTTGTCCACCCGGTGCCCGAGCAGCTCGAACTGGGCGAGCCGTGCCTGCACCTGCCGGTACGGGTCGTACCCGTGCTCGCGTGCCCGGAGAGCGGCAGGTTCCTCGCCGGTATAACTCTGCGGGGACGCAAACGGGTGATCGGGGCCGCCCGGGCAGGGGAGGCATTTCCCGTGCGGGCAGGGTGCGGGCGAGGTCATCACGGCGATGGGGGCTACCCCGGAGAGTGTCCGTGAGGGTTTAACGAGCAGCAGCTTCCGGAGCCTCTCGTGCTCGTCCGGGAGGGCGGCGGCAAGCAGGGCGGAATTTTTCGGGACGGCGGACAGGCCGTACTTCCGGCAGACCGCGATCTTCTCGGCAACGATCCGGTCGTCTCCGGGCTGTAATGCAATGATGCGGGAGATGATCTCCCGGAACGCACGTTCCTCGTCCATAAAATGGTTAGTGTTCAGCTGCCACGCTCTGCGTCGCAGCTTCGGAAGAATAGGACACCACAGGCGAAGGTTTGTGCCCGTGGAGGTGGGTGACGATCTCGTCGCCCAGCACAAGGAGGGCTTCCTTGTGGGCTTTTTTATCTTTATGGATATGAACAGGAGAGATGGTCAGGGAGTCGTATCGCGTTGTGGAAATTTCTTCACTGGTGATGCCTTCGTAGTACTTTTTAATATGGACCATCAGCATATGCAGATGCAGTAACTCTTCTTTTTGCACACTATCACCTACCACAGAAAATTACATTTCCGTAACGCAAGATATACCTTTTTGGTGACATTTATATCAGATCAGGTGCGGGCGTCCGGATCGCTAATCGGACTCGCAATCGGGGACGCTTTCGGCGCGCCCCTGGAAGGGTCGCCTGCACCCCGGGAGCGCATTACGGAGATGCTCCCCGGGGGAAGGCTCCCCCGGCGCAAAGGCGAGGTAACCGACGACACCCTGCAGGCGCTCGCGGTCGCAGAATCCCTTGTCTCCTGCCACGGGTTCGATCCCGGGGATATGATGGCACGGTTCGTTTCCATGTTCCGGAAAAGCCCACAGTGGTTCGGCCCGACATCCTCGACGGTCTTCTCCCTCGTGATCGCCGGCACACCGTTCCAGGATGCTTCCCGGATTGCGCACGAGCGCCTCGGGGGAAGCCGGAGCAACGGGAGCGTGATGCGGGGGTTTCCGGTCGGGATCTTTTACGCGCCCTCTTCGGTAACGGAAGTAAGCATCGCCTGTTCGCGGCTGACCCACTATGACATGGCAGCCGCCCACGCTTCCGCGTTCCTCAACCAGATGGTGAGCCGGATGTGCCGGGGCAGGAGCCGGGACGAGGCATTCCGGGCTGCCATTTCAGCCTGCCGGGATGCCGGAGTTGCCCGGCTGCTTGGAAATTACCGGGCCTGTCCCCCGGAGCCGTCGCTTGACGCCCTTCCCGCTTCCCATGCAGCCCTGTACTGTTTCATGCATGCCGGTTCGTTCGAAGAGGCCCTCACTGACGCGGTGAACCTCGGCGGCGATGCCGATACGGTCGGGGCATGCTGCGGTGCGCTTGCCGGGGCATGCTGGGGGGCCGGCGCCATCCCGGACCGGTGGATCCGTGTTCTCGAAGATCTCCCGCATATCGGGTCTGTCGCACGGGACCTTGCGGAATCGGCGGAAGAGTGAATACGATTTTTTTTTAAATTTCCGCTCCCGGTACAACGGGTGACAGGCTGGATATCCGGTACGGATTCCGGACGCAGCGGGAGAACTGCAGGCACCATCACGGACAAATGTATCGCAGCGCAGATCGGCCTTATTATAAAGCGGGTCATCACCGGCCCGCAAAAAAGGTTATGGAGAGATTATCAGGAGTATGCCTGGAATGTATGACGTGCTGGAGATGTGTTCTGAATTCTGATCCTGCGCCATTGTGCAATCTTTGCCCGGGACAATATCTCCTGCAACCGGGAAAAGGACCTGACTTTTCCGCCGGATGCATTCCGGGTACTGTCGCTCCGGGCTGGCATGTTCATCGTTCTTCCAGGACACTGGTGCCGGAGCAGGCGCACCGGAAGTGCCGGGAAAATTCCCTTCCCTTTCGGGTGAAAGAATCCCGGCAGTCCCGTGCTCCTGCTCCCGGGGCGTGTCGCGGGATCCGCGTTCCCGCGAGCCGTGCCATGCGGCAGAACCGGCGGCCTGCCGGAGCATTGGTGCGCCGGGTTTTCTGCAATCGCCATCCTGCCTGCATGGTCCAGTGTCTCCGTGTGTGGTACGGGTGTTGTGCGCGTTTGGTCTGACCGGTGACACGCCTCGCTGGTGTATCACCTTGACATCTCATCGGCACCGCCGCTCTTAAATACCCAGAATATCCCCGGTTGAAGCGGATAACCTGGCGGTTCTGGGAATGAACCCGGGGTATCGCATCAAAAGGAGGTCCCGTGTCACGGACACAGGGTTAATGCCTGCAACCGGAGAATGTATTGTGAAGACCGGTATGAACCCCGAAGATCGATCGCCGACACTCGTTGTGGACTCCTCATCGGACTCCCTCGATGAACTTTCCGAGTACCTTGACGTACTCTCCAGCAGCGCACGGCTGAAGATCCTGCGGTTCCTTGAGAGGAAACCAAGGGACGCACGGGCCATCTCCCGCGAGATCGAAACAAGCTACGAGAACACCAAGAAGCACCTTGACAAGCTGCTCAGTATCGGCGTGATCCGGAAGGAAGCTGGTTTTGGAGCCCAGACGTCCAAAGGCATCCACCCGGTCTGGGAGTACTCCCTTGTCCCCGGGGGACTTGAAGCGATCATCCGGAACCTCGGCCTTTTCTCGAACAAGAAAGTGCAGATCATGGAAGCGGAGATCAACAACCGGCTGGCGTCCGTCAAGGGGACGCTCGCAAAAGAGTTCATGGGGAACCTGCCCGCGGCAATCGTCCTTGGCGGCGCCCTTGACGGGAAGATCTTCCTGCTGAAAAAAGATGTCGTGAATATCGGCAGGATCGATGCACGGAACACGACGAAGTACAACCCGGCCGACGACATCGTGCTCCCGGAAGAATATTCGGCGGTCACCCGGGTCTCCCATCCCCACGGGAGGCTGATTACCGACAAGGGAGCCTGGTTCATCGAGGACTGCGGGAGCACGGGCGGGACATCGGTGAACAACCGCAAAATTGCAAAACAGGTAAAAACGCCGGTCTATGACGGGGACCTTCTCGAGCTCTCCAAAGGGGTATCCGGGGTCCGCCTCCTCCTTATCATCCCAAGACCCCGGTGAGTGTTGCATTCGCATATGCATGGGTATTAGTATCCTGCACTCCAATTTTCTGTACGCACCATCTGTGCCGATATCCCATCCTGCCTGCGCCATGATGTGTACGAAAGAGTCCCTGTACCCAAAAGGCCTGTTCCCGTTTCTCGTTACGCTTGTCGCTGTCGCACTCCTCTTTTCAGTTGCGCCGGCGTCGGCTGCCAGCCATTCGGTTGCCCCCAGGGGGGCGGAGTTTTCCAGCATCCAGGACGCAATCAACCATGCAGCGGCCGGGGATACCGTCACGGTTGCAAGCGGGATCTATAACGAGACCGTGCGTATCACAAAATCCCTGAAAGTGACGGGGATCGACACCGGGGGAGGGCTGCCGGTCATCGAGGCTGCCATGGAAGGCAATGCTGTCGAGATACCGGCTTCGGACTGTACCTTCTCAGGGTTTACCGTCCGCAACGCAAAAACGCTCTCAGGGATCCATGTCACGGGCGACCGCAACCTGATAACGGGGAATGTCGTCACGGGTTGCTCAGAGGGAATCCTCCTCGATACTGCCGATAACAACACGGTTTCCAACAACGAGATCAGCAGGAACGTACATTCCGGCATCGCGCTGGAGAGCTCCGGCAGGAATGTCATCGAGGGCAATTCCATTATTAAAAATTCCCTTGGCTTAACCCTCGATGAGTACTCCGCCACCAACGTGATTACCCGCAATAATTTCGACAACACGATCAATGTCGTCTCCAGGAGCATCACGTCCCGGTATGAGACCAATCTCCCCCTGCAATACACGTACCTTGGCGTGGCCTGGAACAGCAGGATGGGTAACTACTGGAGCGACTACCTCGGGATCGATGCAAACCGGGACGGGATCGGGGACACTCCCTATGTCATCAGGATCGGTGTGAACCCGAATGCGGTTCTCCCGGTGAACCAGGACTCGAAGGATACGTTCCCGCTGATGGATCCCACCGGATACTATCACATGGATTCCAACGCAACACCGGTGACCGGCCCGGCTGCAACGCCCGTCGTCACGGCAACGACCCAACCTTCCGCACTGGATAACATGACCGGGATTGTCGGAGCCGTCCTGCCGGATGAGAACACCGGGACCGGCCTTCCGGGAACCGCGGTTCTTGTAATCCTTACAGCGCTCTTCCTTGCCGTAATTGCCGGTGCTGTAATTTACCGCCGCCGTAAGACAAATGAATCCGGTCCCGGGGGATCGCTCCCGCAGGTCCCGCCACCCCCGGGACCCGGCCCGGCCCCGCAGGAAGAAACCGCTGAGCCCCCGCTGCCGGTGCCATCCGTTGCGCCGTCTGCGGCAACGGTGCTGCCCGGCACGGCGACCGATGACGGAACCGGGCCGACACCTCCCGCAACCCTGCACCCGTACTTCCCCCACGAGCTCGAGACCCGGTATGCCGAGGTCCGGCTGGTCGGGCGGGGCGGGATTGCCTGGGTCTATTCCGCGCTGCGCACGTCGGACAGGGTGAGAGTCGCTGTCAAGATCCCGATCAGTTTTGACGAGATGACCGGCAAGTCCTTCTTGAACGAGATCAAGGTCTGGGAGATGCTGCGCCACAAAAACATCGTCGAGATCTCCGCAGTCAACATCCTCCCTGTCCCCTTCGTGGAGATGGAGTTTGTGCCCGGCTGTCTTGAGACCGTGGCAAAACCGCTGCCGGTGGAAAAAGCCGTCAGCATCGTGCGCAGTATCGCGGACGCGCTCCGGTATGCCCATGACCGCGGGATCATCCACCGGGACATCAAGCCGCATAACATCCTTGTCATGGACGACATGACGCCCAAGATCACCGACTGGGGGATGAGCAAGGTGCTCGCGGCCGACCCGAGGATAAGCAGCATCGCCGGCTTCTCGCTCTCGTACGCCGCACCCGAACAGGTCTCGCCGGGCGATTACGGGAAGAGGACCGACGTGCGGACTGATATTTACCAGCTGGGCGTTGTGTTCTACGAGCTTGTCACCGGCTTTGTGCCCTTTGCCGGCGAGAGCATCATCAGCGTCGGCAACGCGATCCTCAAGGAGACGCCGGCCCTGCCGTCGGAAATCAACCCGGATGCGATAGCAGTGGATAAAATTATTATGAAATGCCTTGAGAAGGATCCGGCGCTCCGGTACCAGTCCGCTGTCGATCTCCTGCATGCGCTCGACAGGTATCCTGATGGAGCGGAGCATGAACAATCTTAGCTGGAATGTGATAGTACGAACGTGATACCATGACTGACAATCCAGTCGAGTACGAACCGGCAACCTGCCAGCACTGCGAAGGCGCCGGGTGCACCTATTGCGACAAGACGGGCAGCGTCCTTGTGGCGTGCCCGAAAAAACCCTGCCGGCACTGCGAAGGAGACGGCTGTTTCTATTGCGGGTTCACCGGCTGGGCGGGGCTGAAAGGGAAGTACGACTGATCTCCCCGGACCGGTGGCGTAACAAGGGTTTCTCCGGATTTTCCAATACGGCCGGGAACCGGAAGATCAGGAAAATTTCCCTTCGATCCTGCGGGGGATCGTGATCTCGGAAAACCGCCTCGCAAAGTACCGGTCGGTCATGCCGGCAATGAAGTCCCGTACAAGCCCGGCCGGTGTCGAAGTTTCGCGGTACACCGGGGAGAGCCATGGCATGTCGATATATTCGGTAAAGATCCGGGAGGTATGGCGGTCTTTCTCGATATCGGCAAGGAATGTCGTAAAGAGCGTGCGGTACATGGCCCGGATCTTCTCCCGCTCCTGCGTGAGCTTCGGGTTGTCGTAGATCCGTTCCCGTGAAAAAGCCCTGAGTGCAATCAGGGCGTGCTCGACCGCCGGGCTGTAGGAGACGAACCCGGTATCCGTGCTGTCGCTGTTCTCCAGCAGGTCGTAGATCAGCGTGTTGATGATCGCCGCGTTCGAATCCCCGAGCACCCGGCTGCATTCGTCCGGGATCTGCGCCGATGTCGGGAGCAGCCCGACTTCCCGTGCATCCTGCAGGTCCCTTCCGATATAGGCGATCGTGTCGGCGAACTTGACCACGCATCCTTCGAGTGTTACCGGCGGGGTATTGCGGATGCCCCGGCTGTTGGCGGCGACCTTTTCATCGAACTCCTCCCAGCTCCCGCAGGGCTCCGGGGCGATCCGCAGATCGTCGCCCTCGCCATTGTGGCAGAGGATCCCGTCAAGGACCTGCATGGTTAAGTCGCAGTCCTCGATCCGGTCGAGGAACCGGACGCTCTGAACATTATGGGAAAAATTCCCGATCCCGTGCTCCTCGCAGAGGTCGGATAAGCATTTCTCGCCGAAGTGGCCGTACGGGATGTGGCCGATGTCGTGGCCAAGCGCAATCGCCTCGATGAGATCTTCATTGAGCCGGAGCGCCCGTCCGATGGTCCGGGCGATCCGGGAGACGAGCTGGACGTGGATGACCCGGTGGGTGATATGGTCGTTCTCGACAAGGTAGAAGACCTGCGTCTTGTCGATATACCGGGTGTATGCCCGGGTGTGGATGATCCGGTCGGCATCCCGGGAGTACGGGGTCCGGATATCTTCCGGTTTCCGGTTGTGCCGGCGCACCGCATCGGCGCTTGTCGCCGCAAGCGGGGAGAGGAGCGACTCCTGCTTTCCGGTATACGCCCGGATCGCGGATTCGATCGCCGGGTCCGGTCTTTTTCGTGCGACGCCCCTGGATCTCATTGTTCCGGTGAATCTGCCGGTGAAGATATTAAGCGTGGCGTTCAGGAATGTTTCAGGGAATTTTGCCGCGTGTCACCGCATATTACCGCGTGCAGATAGCAACAGTCTCGGCAAACTGGAGGACATGCCCCCGCATCGCTGCGACCAGTTCGTGTTTCGTTGCGCCTGCCGGAAGATCGAGAACCGCATCGAGACCGTAAATTTTGAACTGGTACCGGTGTGTCTCTCCGGCCAGGGGTTTCGGGCCGGTATACCCGACAATCCCGTAATCGTTCGTCCCCTGCACGGCAGGAACCGGGTCGGTCGTTCTCCCGGCATCCGGAATCCCGGGCGGGATCACCGGGCCCGCCGGCAGGTTCCAGATAATCCAGGGAGTAAACGAGCAGCAGGTTTTAATGAACGGGTTGAAGACCATGACCGCGATCGAGACGACCCCGGAATCGAGCCCCCGCAACCGGATCCGCGGCGAACGGTTCCCGCCGTCGCCGGCACACACCGGCGGAAATTCTAAGAAATCCAGCTCTGCGGCAAGCGGTTTCATGGCGATTTCACGATCCGTTGGTTCATCCTGTTTTTGATGCATGTAGCAATCCAGACATCTTTATGGTATCCTGAAAAGAGAGTATGAGAGCATTATAGCGTAGAGCGGTTTTTTGAGGTAAACCATGAGCAAGAAGGACACTGCAAAGGCGCCCGCAAAAGAAGAGTGCGCCCACGAATGCAACGACTGCCCGAGCGCGGCAAACTGCGGCGACGCAAAGAAAGCGGGAGGTCTTCCGCCGAAAGTAAAGATGGATGTAAAGCACGTCATCCTCGTCCTCTCCGGCAAGGGCGGGGTCGGGAAATCCACGGTCTCGGTCAACCTTGCCTACGCGCTTGCCAACCACGGGTTCCATGTCGGGATCCTCGACCTCGACATGCACGGCCCCAACATCCCCAAGATGCTCGGGATCGAGGACCAGAAGTTCGCGGTGAACGGGGACCGGATCGAGCCGGTCCACGTTATCGGCAACCTCTCGGTCGTCTCGATCGCATTCGTGCTCCCGGACACGAGCACGCCCTTAATCTGGCGCGGGCCGATGAAGATGGCCGCGATCCAGCAGTTCCTCGAAGACGTCAACTGGGGACCCCTCGACTACCTCGTCGTCGACCTCCCGCCGGGGACCGGCGATGAGGCGCTCACGGTCGCCCAGCTCGCCCCGAACGTCCGCGGCGCAGTGATTGTCACAACCCCGCAGGACGTCGCGACGCTGGACGCGAAGAAGTCGGTCAAGTTCATCGAGAAACTGGGGCTCCCGGTGCTCGGGATCATCGAGAACATGAGCGGAATGATCTGCCCCCACTGCAAGGAAGAGATCGATCTCTTCGGCAAGGGCGGCGGAAAGAAGATCGCCGACGAACTCAAAGTCCCGTACCTCGGCGCAATCCCCCTCGACATCGAGATGCGCAAGGCCGGCGACGAGGGAAGACCGTTCATCATCCGGCGCGGCGACAGCCCGACCTGGGAGAGCGTTGACGCCATCATGGAAGCCCTCGTCAAAGAGGCAGGGAAGTAAGCATGGAATTTGCGCGGGTTCTTGCGGGCCGGGAAAAACCCCTCGCGATCTACAAGGGCGTGATCGCGTGCCTCGAGTCCCCGCAGGCATTTCCCGATCTCATCGAACCGATCTACCGGGAGGCGATGACCCTTGACGACGATTCGCTCGACCGGTTCCGGTTCGCGCTCATGCGCCTCCAGATCTATGCCGACGTCCACCGGAACGAGGATCTCGAAAAGGCGACGCACATCAAGTACGTCTCGCAGGTCCTCGAAAAGGTGATCTTCGGCACGCTCATCATGGAACGCGAAGAGCAAAACGAGTGACAGCCCCCCAGCTCCCGGCGAATTCCCGCCGCAAGGCCGCTGTAGTACGGGTGATATGTATAAGTGCCACCCGGTCAATCTTAGATGAACAGGAAAAACGAATGAAAGCCCGGCACTTTTTACGCCGGGCGTGAACAAACGGTAATATTCTATACCCGACACGACCTTTAGGGAGTATCCATGACGTCACGCATGCACGCGCCGCACACGACCTGCCCCGGCTGCCACGAGGAGGTCTTCCTCGACGAGCTTGTGAGCGGGAAGTGTCCCCTGTGCGGCTGCCCGCTCGAAGAGTTCGAGGAGTCGTTCGGGGAACTCGAAGGGATCATCGAGCGCTCCGATCTCTCGTGGCTTATCTTCAACTATTTCGTCTTCCGGCAGTTCGCGGATCTCGGCGCCGCCCCGCAGCAGATCATGGACTTCATCAACGTGTACGGGGAGAATGCCGATAAACCGGCCGAGGAGTGGACGAAGACTTCATTCATGCTCGAGATCCCGATGAAGTTCTCCGACCGTATCCGGCCCAAGAAGTGCTCGGCCTGCGGCCGGTGGTTCGTCCGGGGCGGGAAGAAGGAAGTTACCGGCGATATGAGAAAGCCGCAGCTCGATACCCGGTACAAGTGCGACCGGTGCTGAAAGGGCTCCGGCGGTCGTTTTTCTTTTTTCAGGCTGTGGATACTGGCACGGAACCAACCGTTAAATAATTTCTGCGGGAATATCGTGGCTGAGGCCCCCTGCATGAAACGCATCACCATCAATACACTCGCCGACATCGCCTGTCTTGTCACGTTCATCCCGTCCCTTGTCTCGGGGCTCGTCCTGTATTTCGTCCTCCCGTCCGGCGGCGGGAGGGGGAGCGGGTGGGAGACGTACCTTGGCATCGCCCGGAACCAGTGGGTAACGATGCACAACAATTCGAGCCTTGTCTTTGCCGCACTCCTCATCCTCCACCTGCTGCTGCACTGGAAATTCTTCCGGCATATCGGGAGACACCTGAATCCGGAAGGGAACGAGGATGCGTGCGCACCGGAATGATCGCGGGCCGGGACCGATTCAATGCAGGACGGGAATTCCGGAATCCCTGGAACTATCAATACTCCGGCACTTGTCCCGGACCTGATTTTTTTTGATGTTCCTGGCAAAACGAACCGCAAATCCCTGCTTTTCCGGCCATGGTACCGGATGCCACGCGGCCCTTGCAAGGCATCCCGTACAGGCAGGATTTTTACAGGCCGGTCTTCGGACCGGTTTTACCATTTCCCGCCGGTTCGGTGAAAGCATTTCTCCTCCGGTAGAGGATGAACGCCAGCACGGCGAGGCAGGCACAGGCGGCAAGGACAAGAAGTGTCGGCAGGTTCGAGGTCAGCCGGATATACCGCGGGCCGAACGCCATCGAGCGCGGGCCGGGGAATATCTCCTGGTCCGATTCGAGGTTGAGGAGGGTGATTACCGGCTGCGGTTCGAGCCGGGAGAGCGGGACGCCGGTTCCCTGCGCTCCGTCGTCGGCAAGGGAGGTGTTGTTGGCGGGGACCGTGACAAGCGGGGTCATGGTCGCAATATCCGCTGCTGTGACGGCTGCGGGGATACAGAGCGTGAGTAGGATGATGAGGAGTACGGGTATGGATACGGCCGGATGGTTCCAGGTCAGGCGGCTCATGAAGTACCGGTGGGTGAAGGATATGATACGGTTTGTGGTTGGATGGGAGACGAGAGCGACCATGCGCTCGTGCCGGTCCTTGTTGGCGGGATCGGAGAATGTTCATTTCCAATCCTTTCGACACACATCGGGGATTTTTCCAGTCTCACCCGCTCCCCGCATAGGGAAATCACAGTGTCGTATAAAAAAGGATGAATCAGATGGGAAAACCCCTCAGAAACAAAAAAAGTGAAGATGATCAGAAATGATACTTTCACACCACTCATCCGAATGTTCTAATACAAACCGGAAAATATATGAAAATCAGGTTAAGTACGTAAGACCATAATAGTCCAGCTTGGAGACAGGTGAAGAAAATGACGATCCAATTGACTGACGAGACGATTGGATTGCTCTTGCAGGAAACGAAGGTTCTCCCAGAGGATTTCCCCTCCCGGATAAAACTCAGATCCAAACGCGGGCATAAGGAATACGAGCAGGATGTTACTGGATCCGATGGGAATAAATTTCTGTTAAAATTCCGCCAGAATGAAAAAAATGCCCTCGACTTCTCAGTGATTTTACTTTTTCTCCCTAAAGAATCGACCAAACATTTCCGTTTGCGCAGATACAATGGTAAAAGTCACGAACACACAAACAAGATTGAGGGCAATACATTCTACGGATTCCATATTCACATGGCAACAGAGCGGTACCAGCAACTTGGTCTCGATGAAGATGCTTATGCTGAAAAGACCGACCGGTACGCAGATTTCAATAGTGCAATAGAATGTCTGTTAAAGGATTGCGGATTTACCTTATCAACGAAAAATCAGAGTCTGATCCAGTGGGGGATGTGACAATGTCCGTTGAGGCGATCACGAAAGCATTCCGGCAAACGGTATGTGAACAGGTTCGCGTCGAATCTGAAGGTGCCAACAGGTTCCGGGTATTTACTCCTTTCATGTTTAATGACGGGGATCACCTTGTCATTGTACTGAAGATTGAGAAAGGGAAGTGGGAACTGTCTGATGAAGGACATACTCTCATGCATCTGACATATGATCTCGATGAAAAGGATCTTCGGGGAGGCGGACGGCAGAAGATCATCTCCAATGCCCTGTCAGCATTTACCGTGGAAGAACGAGACGGGGAACTGGTCATCGCTATCGAAGACAACAGGTACGGCGATGCGTTATACAGCTTTATCCAGGCCCTGATAAGAATCTCCGACGTTTCATACTTATCCCGGGAACGAATCCGTACAACCTTTTTTGAGGATGTCAAAGGTTTCATCGCGGAACACATTCCGGCACAGAACTTCAGACAGAACTGGAATGATCCCACGCACGATCCGGATTGTAAATATCCTGTAGATTTTGTAATCGAGAGCGGGGCAGGGCCGATCTTCATTTATGCGATGTCGAACGACGACAGAGTCAAGGAAGCGATGATCAATCTCCTGACCTTCGAAAAATGGGGGATCAGACACCGATCGATTGGCATCTTCGAGAACCAGGAGGAGATCAACCGTAAGACCCTTGCGAAGTTTTCAGATGTCTGTGAAAAACAGTTCTCCAGCTTCCCGGGGAACCGGGACCGGATCCTGAAATATATTCAGGAGACCGGGAAGTTTGCGACGGTTTAGGGGTTTACCGTTCTCCATCCGCTTTTTATCAAGTACGTATCCCCTGACGGCGAATTCCCGCAATACCCGGGTTGCCCACTGGCGGAACTGGGTGGCTCTCTTTGAATTGATGCGGTAGCCGACCGAGATTACCGCATCAAGATTGTAGTATTCGAGATTCCGTGAAACGTCGCGGTTTCCTTCGGATTGAACTGTTAGAAATTTTCTAATAGTTGCTTTTTGGGTCAGTTCACCGCTCTCAAAGATTTTTTTCAGGTGAAAATTTATTGTCGGAATACTCACATCGAAGAGCGTTGCCAACATCTTCTGACTAAGCCAGATGGTTTCATCTTCGTACCTGACCTCGATTGATTCTTCATCGGATGATGAGGTAAATATCAGGAATTCTGCCGTGCTGTTTCGTATCAGGTTCTTTTCATGCCCGGTCATTTCCCTCCCCCTTCCACAATCCCAATCTCCTCCTCAGTCAGCCCGTACAGCTCATACACCAGTTTATCGATAGCCGCATCCGTCGTCCCGATCTGGCTAGACAACAACTTCTTCTCATATTCGAGGCGAACGTTCTGCATCTTTTTGTTCGGGTTGATCCCATTCGGGAAATAAGTGTGACCGATCCATGGAAGATTTTATTGATTTAATTTATACAATTCTATCTCTTTCAAATAGTTAAGCATAACATATTCTTTCAAAATAGGCGATACGATGGAACTTTGGCACGGAACTCTTTCAGAATTTATTATGGAAGGGAAGTCTGGTTCACTCACAGGAGATATGCTCCAGTCGTTTTGGAATCATCACAGGTATCAGCCAAGTGTTGCTGAAGCAAACAGCTGGGAAAATTCTTTACATTCACTTGCAACGGTTTCCGAAAAGATTCATTCAAAAGACGTTGGTGTTGTCCTCGAATACCACCTCCCATATTCCGGTTGCAGAATCGATGCCATTTATTTTGGACATAATCAAAACCAAAATAATTGCTCCGCAATCGTGGAATTGAAACAATGGAGCGAAGTAAAAATCAGTGACGATTCATTGAATGTCTATGTTCATGGTTCAGAGCACCCACATCCCTCTCAACAGGCATTAACATACGCAGAGCATCTCTCAGAAATCCAGAGTGCTTATGTTGAAAACAATATCCAAACCGCTCCCTGCTCATATTGTCATAATCTATCGAAAGCGAACAGCGGACCGCTTGAAGATATCAGATATTCGCAGATCCTTAAACAAAGTCCATTATTCATAAAAGATGATGAAGTCCGCTTTGTATCGTACCTGGAGAATGCCATTGGGGAAGGAAACGGCAAAAATCTTCTCGACAAATTCATCAATGGTAAATTTAAGCCGAGTAAAAAACTGCTTGATGTGATCGATTTAGTAATTCATCAGAATGATAAGTGGCATTTGTTAGATTCCCAACTTATTGCTTTTAACACAATCTGGGCTCAAGTTTTAAAGATCAAAAAAGGGAGCGGAAAGTTCAATCATTCTGCGATACTTATCAGGGGCGGACCGGGAACCGGAAAAACAGTTATTGCCACGCAGCTTCTGGCGGATGCTCTCAGGAACGGATTCACGGCAATACATTCGACAGGTGGCAAAGCATTTACTACGAGTCTGAGAGCACAGTTTAAAGGTGCGGACGCTCTTTTTGCTTGGAATTTAAATTTAAGAAATGCTCCGACAGAAGGCGTTGATCTGCTTCTCGTTGATGAGGCACATCGTATTCGTAATACAAGCGATACGAGATGGACCCCTGCCTCACAACGTAACAAACATTCTCAAATTGAAGAACTGCTAAATGCAGCGAAAGTAACGGTATTTTTCCTTGATGAAAATCAATACGTCCGGCCTGATGAAATCGGTTGCTCCGATTTGATCAGAACCACCACGAAAAACATGGGTATCAAACTTTTCGAATATGATCTGAGTGCTCAGTTCAGATGTGGAGGTTGCCTCGATTATGTTCTCTGGGTTGAGGATTTGCTCGGATTTACTCCGTTTAAAACAAGGAACTGGACAGATCAATATTCCCTTAAAATTGTCGATTCGCCATATGAATTAGAGAAAATTATTCCGGACGCTCAGAAACGCAATGAGACTGCAAGGATTGTTGCAGGATTCTGCTGGAAATGGAGTAATCCGTTGAAGGATGGATCTTTAGTGGAAGATATAAAAATCGGAGACTGGCATCGTCCGTGGAATGCCAAACCACTGGCATTAAAAGCATATAAACCAGAAATACATCCGTACACACTCTGGGCCAATACAATTGCAGGGGAAAACCAGATTGGATGCATCTATAGTGCACAGGGTTTTGAGTTCGATCGCGTTGGTGTTATCTGGGGCTTGGATCTCGTCTGGCGAAAAGACCGATGGGTAGCCCAGCCAGAGAACTCGTTTGATTCTCCGGTAAAATCAAAAAAGGCGGATACATTAAGACTTGTCCGGAATGCCTATCGGGTTTTATTAACAAGGGGGATTAAGGAGACTCAATTATTATGCCTAGATGACGAGACTCGCGAGCATATCCGTCACGATTTTGAACTTTTAACAGAATCAAAATAATATTTTGTCCCCCGGATCCGGACCGGTTCCTCGTGCAGCACTTCCCGGTACGCTTCCGAATGTCCCTTGTTGTTGTTGACATCCCAGCCAAGAGCGTGGAAGAACGGATCGGTAAAATCGTTCTGGAGCTGGGTCTCGTTATATTTCTCCTGCCCGCGAAGATACGCGTCGCGATGGAACGAGTATTTCTCAACCAGAGGCTGGATCGATGCCGGGACTGTCATTGACAGAAGTGTATCGTTTGATACCGTTAAATATATTGAAATAATTTATTGACCGCCGGCCATCGGTTGCGGCGGCGACATGCGCAGCCTCCGCGCCCTCCATATCTTTTACAAATTCCGGCAGACAATCGTCAGCCCCGGAGCAGCCGGATTCCCTGTATGACAACAAAAATTTTCGAATTTACCACAAGAGCATTTAATACAACCAGTCAATCTCACGATCATACATTCAATAAAAATTCCACGAAACGGGAGTGAACGCTCTCAAAATCCGATGAAAATCTGCCGGAAAAATTCCTCAAAAAATGGATGTGAATACATGACAATGAGCGAACGGATAAAAATTCTGGTACTGCAGAAGAACAGGATCGCCTTCAGAAAAATCCGGATGGGTTCCCCATGAGAGGGCGGAGACCGACAACCGGGCTTGATGATGCGATCAGGATCGCGAAAGCACGCGGCGGGATCATGAAATTCTGCGACGACCCGGACCGGGTTGCCGATTTTATCATCCGGTCGGTCGGCCGCCTCGTCTTTGTCCGGGTGATGCGGGTCTCCCGGCTCCGGTGCACGGCGGAAGATCTCGACGCGGACAGCGAGCAGACGATCCGGATCCTCAGGACCCTGCCGGGCTATGGGCCGGTCGTCCGCGAATTCTGGGCCTATTCCCGGCACGGCTGGCGGTACTTCCGGGTCGGGGACGAGACGATCGAACGGATCGACAAGGACGGGAACACCGCTGAAGAACGAAAACGGATCCAGCAGGCACCTGCGAATGCACCTGCTGTGCCGGCTCCGGCGACGACACCGGCGACGCCGGGCCAGGATACTGTCACCCTGCCATTGGACACCCCGGTTTCCGGGGTGGCGGATAGTCCGGACGGGCAAGGAGGGAAATAAGCCCGATTCGGGCTCCGATTGCCCTCTTTTCCCTTTGCCGGGATACGAATTCAATAAAATATGTCCGGAATTATTTGAGAGAAACCCGTAATGAACCCGGACGGGGTATCGGGGACTGTTGCAAGCCCCAAAAAGACCGCAAACAGCACGAATCAGGGATGTTACAATGTTCCGGACAGGGTATCCTTTGATACGCGGTATGCCGGAAAACCGGTTCCGGGGCTCCGGGTTACCTGAGTCGCAGGTTGATCGGAACAGCGGCGGTGGACCGTATTAGCTGGCAGTCAGGGATTCAGGGTGGGAAAAATACGCCCGATTCGGGCTCCGATTGCCCTCTTTTACCTTTGCCGGGACACGAATTCAATAAAATATGTCCGGAATTATTTGAGGGAAACCCGTAATGAACCCGGACGGGGTATCGGGGACTGTTGCAAGCCCCAAAAAGACCGCAAACAGCACGAATCCGGAGGAGTTCAGGATCCGGATCCGTGCTGTGTCCTGCCAGCGAACACACGGGGCCTCTTCCGGATCCCCGTTTTCCCGAAACTCCCGTCATATAACCGTCGGAAACCAGTACCATTATCGTTGCTCCGGAAGGAGTGTATGGTATGGACGATGCGAGAAGGGTGCAGCTTCGTACCCTGCTGGAAAACCCGGTCTTTTCCATCGATGCACCGGACGATGTCGCCCTGCACCGGTACGACCAGGCGCTCACGCACAGCTCGTACGGGGATGCGGACAACGAGCGGATGGAATTCTACGGTGACTGCGTGCTGGATTTTCTCATCGGGCGGGAACTGTACGGATCGTTTGACCGGCGCTCATTACGGCTTCGCGAACGGTTCCCCGCGCTCAAAGACGAAGCGCTCCTGACCGACATGCTCCACGAGATCACCAACGACCGGAACCTTGCGGCAATCGCGGGAAATATTCCGGGGTTCGATGCCGCGATCCGGCGCGGGCCCGGCCAGCAGCTCACGCCCTCCATCCGGGCCGGCGCGTTCGAGGCACTGGTCGCGGCGATCTGCGATGACCGGGGGATCGAGAAAACCGGGAATGTGATCCGGGAACTCTTCCGGGACCGGATAGAGCACGCGGAACCCATCGTCAGCTGGAAGAACAAACTCCAGGAATGCGTCCAGAAACAGGAACCCTCCGCAAAAGTCAGCGACATCATCCAGTACCGGACCTCCCGCGAGGAAGGCACGCCCGACCATGACGCCCGGCACTATTCCGAAGTCTATGTCAGGCTGGGCGGGCAGGACTGGGAACGCTGGGGCACCGGGCACGGGCGCCGGGGAAAGGACGCGGAGATGGATGCTGCACGGGATGCTGTGGGGCGGCACTGCGTTCACCCGCATTCATAAAAATGGCGTTTTTTATATCAACGGACCGACGCAACCGGAGTTTCTCTCGGCAATGCAGCAGTTTTACCTTCGACAAGTTCTGCGAGTCGGTCCAAAGTTTCCGATCCACTTTCTGTCATGCCGGAGATCATCATCTCGTCACGGTCCTCGACCGATTCGAAGACGGATTTGGAGATTATTCTCGTTCTGTCATCAACTTCCTCAAGGGTGATGATCGCAAGCAGCGTATGATGCGGCATTCCCTCGAACTCGAATGAAGGGTATCAGATCCCGGCGCCTTTCAGATGAGAAATGAGACAATTACCAGGAGTACAATGACAACCGTCAGGAACCACGCAACCCTGATGATGACCTGCCGCGACTGGACCTGGGCAAAAAGGTCACGGGGACCGATGTGGAGAAACATGACGCCGGCAATACTGCCTGCAACAAGCCCGACGATATTCTGCAGGGTGAGGACGGCGGCTTTGAGAACGCCTGCCGGGTAAAGGGCGATTGCGATCCCGGTCACGACTGCCGGAGGAAGGAGTGCTGCTGCGATCGCTACCCCGGCAATCCCTTCCGGTATGCCCTCTGAGAGCGCGATCATAGTTGCAAACCCGAGAAGGACCGCCATCAGGAGATAGACGGCGTTGGCGTCCATCCGTGCGAGTATCTCCGTTGTGAGCGGCAGGCTCGTTACCAGGGAAAGGATAAACGAAAGTGTGGCGGCAAGAATTACCAGCAAAGCGATGATAAGCCCGATGATCCCGACGCAGCGGAGGGTTGTTTTAACATCGCCGATGGCAATGTACACCGCAAGTGCGTAGATCGGGCCAAGCAGGGGGGAAAGGAGCATCGCACCGATAATGATCCCGACATTGTTGAGGAACAGTCCTGTCAGTGCGACGATTCCGGCAATGGCGGCGAGGATGAATTTTTCCGAGTCGACCTGCGTGTATGCCTTGGTTGCGGCAACGATCTTTTCGATCGGGGCCTTCTCCAGCTTTTTTTCTTTCTGCTCGAAGCGCTCCAGCAGCCTGTCGATAAACGGCGAGATGACAAAATCCGGTGTCGAAACCTCGATGAGCGTGATCCGGTCATCCTCCTTAACGAGTTCGTCATACCCGGGGATAATGCCGGTCCAGAACGGGCGGGAGGCGGTATGTTCCCTGATGGAGCCGTTTGTCTGGTGGATGAGATCATCGAGCATCTCATCCGGCACATAGAGGACGAACCGGGTTGAACGTTCCGCTTCGGTAACAGAATAGATGGCGTCCGGAAATTTCGACTGAACCGTCTCCGCCCTCTCTTTCGGTACCTCAATCACGACTTTTTTCATCAGGCCAGCTCCGGTCAAGGGGAGGTATGGAGATGAGCGTGATAAAACTGTTGATTCCGCGAGCAGTATTTCGGGCCAGGCCGGTTCCACCCGAAGGATCCCGAAAGTCTTCCTGGACATCTGCCCAATCCCGGCTTACCGTTCCCGCGCGGTCCGACACCTACTTTTATTATCCCTGCTGCCGATTGCACCCATATCTCCAGAAAGGGGCGATCTGCCCGGCACCAGGAGATACCGGACCGGGCTCTCGGAGGGAGATGCAATGGCTCAACAATTGGGAGGACAGCCGATCCTGATCCTGCGGGAAGGTACAAAACAGAGCAGAGACGAAGAGACGCGGTCTTCGAATTTTGCAGCGGCAAAGGCGGTCGCGGGCGCGGTCCGCTCGACACTGGGGCCGCACGGGATGGACAAGATGCTCGTTGACAGCCTGGGGGATGTCGTCATCACCAATGACGGGGCAACCATCCTCAAGGAGCTGGACATCGAACACCCGGCAGCAAAGATGATCGTCGAGGTGGCAAAGACCCAGGACGATGAGACCGGGGACGGGACTACGACGGCGGTCGTGATCGCCGGGGAGCTGCTGAAGGCTGCCGAAGGGCTGATTGCAAAGAAGATCCATCCGACAGTCATCGCCGAAGGGTACCGACAGGCGGCAGAGCAGGCACAGGATGTTCTTGCCGGAATCTCCCTTGCAGTGCGACCCGGAGACGAGGAGGTGCTCCGGAAGATTGCGCAGACCGCTTTTACGAGCCGGCTGTCGGAACCGGCAAAGGACATCTTCTGCGTGTTCATGGTGAAAGCAGCAGGATTGGTCGCCGACCCGGACGGGAAGGTCGACATCGGGCATATCACAATAGTCAAGAAGGCCGGGGCAGCAGTGGAAGACTCCGTCATGGTCGACGGCGTTGTGGTTGACAAGGAGCGCATGCATCCCTCGATGCCCAAGGTTATAAGGGACGCAAAGATCCTCCTCCTGAACGCTGCCATCGAGTTCCGGAAGACGGAGGTGAATGCAAAGATCACGATCACCGGCACACAGCAGGTGCAGGCATTCCTCGACAAGGAAGCACACATGGTCCGCGCCATGGCAGAGAAAGTCATTGCATCCGGGACAAACGTCCTCTTCTGCCAGAAGGGAATCGACGATGTTATAGCCCACTACCTTGCAAAGGCCGGAATCCTTGCCGTGCGCCGGGTGAAGAAGAGCGATATGGAGAACCTTACCCGTGCAACCGGCGCATCGGTGGTCAACAGCTCCGATGCCATCACGGCAAAGGATATCGGGAGCGCCGGCCTTGTTGCCGAAAAAAAGTTTGCCGGCGAAGAGATGATTGCGGTTTCCGGCTGCAACAACCCCCGGGCAGTCACGATCCTCATCCGGGGCGGGTCCCAGCATGTGATCGACGAGCTCGAACGGTCGGTTCACGACGGACTCATGGTCATAAAGGACGTGCTTGAGGATGGCAGGATGGTCGCGGGCGGCGGGGCCCCCGAAGTGGAGATCGCGCTCCGGCTGCGGGACTATGCGATGATGCAGGGAGGCCGCCGGCAGCCGGCGATTGAGGCGTTCGCTTCGGCTTTTACGGTCATTCCCCGGACCATCGCGGAGAACTCGGGCCTCGACCCCATCGACGCGGTTGTCGCCCTTAAGACTGCCCATGAGCGGGGGGAGGTCAATGCGGGGCTTGATGTAAAAACCGGAAAACCCGCTGACATGCCGACCGCCGGGATCCTCGAACCGCTCCGTGTCAAGAAACAGGCGGTTGCCAGCGCAACGGATGCGGCAGTCATGATCCTGCGGATTGATGACATGATTGCTTCCTCGAAAGCTCCAGGTCCGGCCATGCCTCCCGGGGGCATGGGCGGGATGGGGGGTATGGGCGGAATGCCCCCCGGTATGGGCGAATACTAAAACACGCCGGATTGCCGCAGGCGACGCCCTTCGCCCGCCACTGGGGGAGCTCCCCCGTTATAATTGAAGGAGACCAATGACCGGCTGCATATTCTGCTACTTCCCAGAGGATTTAAACACGTCACGCCGGTATTGGCAGGGACAGATCGGTCTGTATACAAACAAGAACCGGAAAAAAAAGATTCATTCGGCAAAAAGCGCGGCTTTTCTTACTTTTTTTTGCGGGTACCTGACACTTCCCCTTCAACGGAGGCCTCAGAGAGAACTCGCTTGACCACGTCTTTGATATTATTCCTATAATTGGGGGTATTGATGACCGAGTCCAGGAAGGTATCTCTGATGATCGCCTGCATCGCTTCACGGTACTCCGAATTATTCATGTACGTATGCCAATTCATAGGACTTTCCCCGATCTCCTTCTTCATTTTCAGCCAATCCTCAAGGATCGCCACAACAAAGGGGGAGAGTTCCATGTGTTTTTCTTCTGCGAGTTGTTCCAGTTTGGCTTTCGTTTCCCGCGGGAGACGTACGGAGATGGGGGGGGCCAGTTCCCTTTTATAGGTCATACCTGCATTTCTCCGATGTACTCTGTCGTCTTATCAGCGTTTCGTTTTCTGATAAAAACTACAAGAGCATCTATTGTATTAACATTTATTACAGGTCCCCGCCATTATTATTATTCATACGCTCCTGGAAACGCAAACCCTCTCGCAGGGTCTGCCATTTGCATTTTATCATCCTGTTTCGGAAGTGAGGGAATCATGGATGAACAGACAAGGGAATGGAAAGATCGGCGGGTGCATGAGCTCTATACACTGGTCATAACGTCAAAGGACAGAGCAATCCGCCATGAAGCGCTAGCATTCCTTGGTGCAATGGAACGGGCAGGGAGTGAAGATGCAGAACGGGCGCTCGATGCAATCAGGAAACTGGGATCTGACCCTTCAAACCATACGAGTAATCAGAGATGATAAACATGAATCCGCGATACTTTCATTCCATTGATGAGCTTGACAACCTTGTCGGGCTCAGACAAAAAGAACGGGAGGAGATGGAGCTGGTTACCCAGACATTCCCCTTCCGGGCAAACGAGTATTACCTGTCGCTCATCGACTGGAAAGTCCATCACGACCCCCTGCGCAGGATCGTGATACCCGATCTCCGCGAGCTCAAAGGCGGGGGATCCACGGATCCTTCCTGCGAGAAAGATTACACCCGGCTCCCCGGCCTGCAGCATAAATATACCCAGACCGGCCTTCTTCTCATCTCGGATGTCTGCGGCGGGATCTGCCGCTTCTGTTTCCGGAAACGCCTCTTCATCGGGTGCGAGCGCGAGACGATCCATGATGTCTCCGCCGGGCTTGACTACATCCGCTCCCACCCGGAGATCACCAACGTGCTCCTGACCGGGGGCGACCCGCTCACGCTGGAGACCCGGCGGCTGGAAGCGATCCTCAGGGAACTCCGGGAGATCAACCACGTCAACATCATCCGGATCGGCAGCAAGATGCCGGCATACAACCCGTACCGGATCATCGACGACCCCGCCCTCATTGCGGCCCTTGCCCGGTACAGCACGCCGGAGAAACGGATCTATCTCATGGCCCACTATAACCATCCGAAGGAGATGACGACCGTCTCGCTTCAGGCGGCTGAAGTGCTCCGGAAGGCAGGTGTTATCGTGGTCAATCAGACGCCTGTCCTGAACGAGGTGAACAGCGACCCGGCGGTCTTTACGGAGCTGTTCCGGAAACTCTCGTTTGCCGGGATCTCCCCGTATTATGTTTTCCAGTGCCGGCCGTCGCTTGGCAACCAGTTCTTCCAGACTCCGGTCGAGAGGTCATTCGAGATAATCCAGCAGGCATTCCGGGCAAGTTCCGGCCTTGCCAAACGGGCACGGTTCGTCATGTCGCACGCGACCGGGAAGATCGAGGTGGTAGGGAAGACCGCAAACCATGTCTATATGCGGTACCACCAGGCCGCAGACAAGGCGAACATCGGAAAGATGCTGGTCTTCCGTAGCAACCCGCTCGCCCGGTGGTTCGATGATTACCTTCACCACGCCGTCCATGTGAGGGACATGTTCCCGATCTCCCCACAGAGGATGCACTGGCTCTTCTGAGCCGGAGGAAACCGTATGAGGGAAAAGAGCAGGGAGGAGGAATCCCAGAAATCACAAACTGGCATTCTGTACAAGCCGTTCTCGTTCAGAGATCTGGAGGGACATGCACGGCACCAGATTAAGAATGCCTTCTCCCTTTTCCGGAGTTATTATGCGGGGGTGGAGAAACCAGAATATCCTGTCATTATCCGGCAGCAGGCAGATTCCGGCAACATCCCCGAATTCTGGAGAGACTGGCGCTGGCAGATCAGGCACGGCATCCGCGACATTACGACTGTCGAGCAGGTGCTCGGGATCCATTTCAATCGGGAGGAGCGGGAATTGCTCCAGAAAACAATCGATAAATTCCCCCTTAATATCACACCCTATTACCTCTCGCTTGTTGACGTGAATGATTACAGGAACGATCCGATTTTCAAACAGGCATTCCCGTCACCCAAAGAACTGATCGTCGAACAGTACGAACTTTCCGATCCTCTTGCCGAGGACAAGGACAGCCCGGCACCCTGCATCACGCACCGGTACCCGGACCGGGTGCTCTTTCTTGTCAGCAATACCTGCGCAATGTACTGCCGGCACTGCACGCGGAAGCGGAAGGTAGGGGATGTCGATTCGATCCCCCAGCGGACCGAGATCCTCGCGGGTATCGATTACATCCGCCGGACCTCCCAGATCCGTGACGTCCTGCTCTCTGGGGGCGATCCGTTCCTCTTAAGCGATGATTACCTTGACTGGATCCTAACCGAGCTCCGTGACATCCCTCACGTCGAGGTGATCCGGATCGGGACACGTGTCCCTGTCACCCTCCCCTTCCGGGTAACCGATGACCTTGTTGCCGTCTTAAAGAAGCACCACCCGCTTTTTATCAATATGCAGTTCAACCACCCCAAGGAGATGACGGACTCGGCCCGGGCCGCGGTTGCAAAACTTGCCAATGCCGGCATTCCGCTCGGCAACCAGTCCGTCCTTCTCGCCGGGATCAACGACTGCCCCCGGATCATGAAGGCGCTCGTCCACGAGCTGGTGAAGAACCGCATCCGGCCGTACTACCTGTACCAGTGCGACCTTTCCGAGGGCATCAGCCATTTCCGGACCCCGGTCTCGAAAGGGATCGAGATCATGGAGAACCTTGTTGGCCATACCAGCGGGTTTGCTGTGCCACGGTATGTCATCGATGCCCCGGGAGGCGGCGGCAAGATACCGGTGTTCCCCAACTACCTGCTGACCAGGTCGGTGCACAAGGTCGTACTGCGCAACTATGAGGGGATGATCTGCACGTACCAGGAGCCGGCGGATTACGAGCGGATCTTCTGTAACGGGGATTGTGCCGGCTGTAAGCTGCAGCTGAATGTCGGCCGTGCCGATGAATCGAAAGTGGTTGGCGTCGCAAAACTGCTCGCAGACTACGACGAAACGACCACGCTTGTACCGGCAAATACCGACCGGATCGAACGGAGACAGGAGAATGGGAGCTGATACGGTCAGTGCTATCGGGAACAGTCTCGTGCAGTTCGGCCACCACAACGAGCGGATCTATGTCATGAGGATGGCGTCAGATGATATTCCTGATATCATCCGGTCCCTCGACGATCTCGCCCGTAAGGAGAGGTATTCGAAGATTGTTGTCAAAATACCGATATCTTCCGTGCCGGTCTTCCTAGAAGCAGGCTACATCATCGAATCGATCGTGCCGCACTTTTTCCATGGGAAGGAAGCAGCCGCATTTATGGCATGGTATTCCGATCCGAAGCGAAAGGAGGTTGCTAATCATGCTGTAATAAGGCAGGTACTGTCTACAGCGCTCGGATACAAAGGCAGGGAGTTCAGTCCTCAGCTTCCTGCAGGTTTCTCACTTACTGCTGCACATCCCGACGATGCCGGAGAAATTGCGGCGCTCTACCGGTCGGTGTTTGCGACCTACCCGTTCCCCATCACGGATCTCGGGTATGTTGTCCGTTCCATGCGAGAGGGCATCCGGTACTTCTGCATCCGTAGTGCGGACCGGATCGTTGCGGTCTCCTCGTGTGAGATCCATACCGATGCGCAGAATGCAGAGATGACGGATTTTGCAACAGATACAACGTTCCGGGGAAAGTGGTTTGCCGGAAACCTCCTGCATGTAATGGAGTCGGCGACACGGGAAGAAGGGGTCCGGCTTGCATACACCATCGCCCGTGCAACATCGGAGCCGGTCAACATCCTGTTTGCCCGGGCGGGTTACGAGTATGCCGGCCTTCTTCCCAACAACACGAACATTGGCGGGAAGATCGAGAGCATGAACGTCTGGTATAAGTCCCTGGCCACGGGGAACCGGTGTGGTTGAGGATGCACGACATTACCATCCCCCACCGTATCATCGCCCTGATGCAGGAGCGCAACCGGCTCTTTGAGTATCCCGTGGAAACCATTGAGGCGGCAATCCGGAACTACGGGTTCCGGTGCACGTACTGCGCCGCGTGCTGCACCCGCCGGATCAACAGCCACGTCTTCCTGCTCGAAAAAGATGTGGAAACTGCCCGGAAGATCGACCCTTCCTGCATTGAACCCGCGCCCGGCCCGGAGTTCTGCGATCAGGATGGGATGTTCTATGTCTCGGGATACGCGTTGAAAAAGAAACCGGCTGACGGGAACTCCTGCTGGTTTCTTGACGGAAACCTCTGCCGCATCTATGACCGGAGGTTCTCGGTCTGTCGGATTTACCCGCACATGCTGCGCCCGGTGACGGATAGGCAGGGGCGGATGACATGGCAGCAGTTCGCCCGGGAGGGAAAGCACGGGGAATACCGGAAGCCGGTATCACCTGATGAGTGCCGTGCCCTTGCCCGGGAGATCCTGGAATACGAGAATGCCTTCCTCAACCAGCAGATCGCCTTCCTGGAAGCCGTGCACGAGTATTTTTGCATCCACAATCTTTACCACGACCAGGAGATGTATGCCCGGCAGCTGCACAAGGCCCTGCAGGGAGACCCGGTCGAAGTGATGGTCTATCATGACGGAAGCCTGGAGAAGAACTGGTGCGCGTATACCGGTTTACAGTAATTTTTTGGCAGGTCCGGTGTCCGCTGCTGATACTCCCGTCCAAGCGCCTGTTAGCGATTACCCTGGATTGCACTAAATGCTTTCATGAGGAGAATGGGTAGGGCCAACGGGGCTTAATTAAAAACCCTTCACATCACGATACGGGTTACGACGCCGTGGATCTTCTCGGGGGGAAGCTCGTAGAAGTGGACGAATGCAGGAGTGAGTTTCTTGATAATCCCGTACAGCCTCCAGCGGAAGCTGTCGGAGATGATGTTCTCGACACCGTAGAAGATGGTCTTTTCCCCGATGTCGTTATCGTGCAGCAGCCGGATGATGTCCATGATCTCCATGTATCCTGCCGTGATCGTGAAGGCATGGAGACCCGGCCCAAGGTCGCGGTCATAGTTCGTCTGGATGCCGAACGGGTAATCGGTAATCCGGATCGAGACGAGGATGTTCTCATCGTACAGGATCTCGTTTTTAAACATCACCTGCGGGATATAGGGTGAGATGCAGTTCTTGTCGGTCGTGAAGAAGAGCGCGGTGCCCCGGACCCGGGGCAGCTCCGGGTATTTCTTTGTATATTCCGGCAGGAACGCATCGAGACTGATCGGCTTGAGCATGCGGTGGAGCCGGTCCTGGCCCTGGATGAAGGTCACGATCACGATAAGCGGTACTCCTGCGATCAAAAACGACCAGTATGCCCCGTGGGGAATCTTGGTGAAAGCAGAGAGCAGGAAGATCAGGTCGATAACAATAAGAGCCCCGGAGATGGCTGCCTTGAATGTATCGAGCCGCAGGATAAAGATCATGGTCATCAGGATCGCGGATATGGTCATCGTGCCGGCAACCGCAAGACCGTATGCGGAAGCAAGGTTCTCCGAAGTTTTGAACTCGAGCATTACAATGATGACTGCAAGGAGTAAGAGCCAATTAACGGCGTCGATGTAGATCTGGGAGCGGAGTTGTGCGGATGTGAACTCGATCTTCATTTTAGGGATGATCCGGGTCATCATTCCCTGGTAGACGATCGAGAACATACCCGAGATCATGGCCTGGGACGCGATCACGGTTGCACAGATGGAGAGGACAAGGAATGGGACGTACAGGAGGGCGGCCTCGTTTTGCACCATGGAAAAGAGGACGGTGCTGCTCTGCGGGTGCGTCAGGACAAAGGCACCCTGTCCGAGATAGCTGATGACAAGCGCAGGAAAGATGCAAAACCAGCCTTTGACTATGGGCTCCCTCCCGAGATGGCCCATGTCGGCATAGAGCGCCTCGCCCCCGGTGACGCAGAGCAGGACTGCGGAGAGCACGATGAATGAACTGAGCCCGTTCTCCATCAGGAAGCCGATCGCATACGTGGGACTGATAGCAGCAAGGACCTCCGGGGCCGAAACGATCGAGACTAGGCCGCTGACTGCAAGGGATACGAACCAGACGAGCATGACCGGGCCGAACGCCCAGGCAACATGCTCTGTCCCTTTCCTCTGGATTGCAAACAATGCGACGGCAATACAGATCCCCGTCAGGAGGATCCAGCCCCCCCAGATCCCGCCGAGTCCCGGGATCAACCGGATGCCTTCAACCGCGGAGAGGATACTGATTGCCGGGGTGATGACACCGTCGCCGATAAAGAGGGCTACGCCGATTATCGTCAATATTGAGACAAAGGAGATGATGTGCGGGGTCTTCAGCCGGGAGACAAGGAGCCCCTTGAGCACGATCGTCCCGCCTTCGCCCTTGCTCCCGAGGTTCATGGCGAGCCAGGCGTACTGGACCGTGATCACGATGATGAGTGACCAGATGATCAGGGAGAGGAGGCCGAGGATATTGCCCACAGTCGGCATGATGAAGAGGAGGATCGCCCCGATCGTGTAGATCGGGCTTGTCCCGATATCGCCAAAGACAACCCCGAGGGATTTGATGATCTTCCCATGCTCATTTCCCGGCTGGAACATCGGTTAAAAATTCGGAAAAAAATGATAAAACCTTTGTGTTTTGGAAATTGCATGCCTCGGGCAAAAAGGAAAAGAAGAAAATACATGGGGGGTCTTTGAAGTCCCTCAGATGATATGCAGAAGCGAATGAAGAACAAACCAGAGAAGGATTATGGCACACAATATGCCACCGCCGATCTGGAGAAGCCGGACAGCGTCCATTTCCTGCCTCTCAATACCAGGTGGCTGATGATCCTTTGTTTTGATACCAGCATCATCTTTTTTTTCTGCCATCGCAATCCCGTGAACATGGAGCTGCATAATACAAAGCATTTCTCCTATTCATACACGGGTATCAAACCGCTGTATCTGTGCCGAAAGTTTCCCGCTGTCATCGCAATGATCATGGTGGAAACAAGAGAAAGGAGAATTTTTTTTTAACAGCCGCCGGTATTCTGAAAGATTTCACAAAGATTTTCAGGGCGGGCATGCTACGATGATGTACCTCAGGAACGCGACGTGCGGACGGAACAGTTCATGCATTCTCCCCGACATAATACCCGGTCACATGCCATTGCGCTCCTTGTATCTGATGCAGGGATCGCGATCATCACGGTCCTGACGATATTCTGCATCTATCTGTTCGATACCATCACGCCGCTCGGAGTGCCGGTCTGGCTCCTCTATTTCATCCCGCTCGCTCTCTCATATTGGTCCCCGCGGTACTATGCGATCCCGGCGGTATGCGGGGCAGTCACGCTCTTCCTGGTTGCAGGATTGTTCCTGTCTCCGGAGGGAATCCCCCTTCCCCATGCATCCGTTTTCCGGTTAGCCTTTTTCCTCGCCTTTATCTGTGCTGGTATCGTTCTCTGGGCATTCCGCCGCAGGCAGATAATAGAAGAACGGTTATAAAAAAGTCCCTGTCATGGCCGGAACGTATCGGATTCACCACTTCCCGGACTCTTCCGTTGCGTCTTTCATATCTTCAAAGAGCCATACCATCCGATCGAGGAACCAGAGTTTGCCGCAATATACGAGAGCCATCCCAAAGAGCGTCGGCCACAGATCGAAGGTGAGAACGCCCAAGGAGACGAACAATATCCCGATACCCGAGACCATCGAAAGAATATTCGGCACGATCCGGTGATGCGCCGGCACGGGGATGGTATCGCGGTTCAGCCAGATCCGTTCCCCGAACACCGCCTTTGATGTCCAATGATCGAACGAGGCAGGGGCAGGGAAGACCCGCGGGTTATACCAGGCCCAGAGCAGTGCAGCGGTTACAGGAACCAGGGCATACCATCCCAGCCATAACCGGCTCCAGAACGCAAAGATAAGGATCGGGAGTGCCGTACTACGGAGGAGCACGCTCCACGGATTCGCATGGCGGCGCCATGCCGTGTCGTCAAGGGCAAACGCCCTCGCGATCTTTCGTTCGAGGGTCATTGAATGCCGATATGTTTTGCCTGGTTAAAATCCTCACGGGAATGATCCGGAAGACAATTTTGTGAACCAGGGTTGAGTGAGATCATGATATCGAAGCACAATTTTTTTCTGTCCTGAAAGGACACAAAATAAATTGTATGGTGTTTGGTCTGCCTGATATTACGGTTCTCGTATTTGGTACAGTTATCGTCGTCTTTATTATCGCATTGCTCTTGTGGGGACTGTGGTTCAATCCGGAGAAGAGCAGTTGATCCCTTTTTTCTGATTTTTTCCATTATTTTCGTATCCATCCAATGATTGTGCAGGCAGCAATCACCATGAATGCAAAGATAACGACTGCATCTATCTGGATCAGGGAACCGATATGCTGCCCTGTATGGACGAACGTGAGGCTCGTCAGTTCCGTGCCTGCAACCAGTTCGGCCACGACCAGCATGATGAGGATGGCAGGGATCAGGTACCGGCAGAGGCCGAATATGAACCGGTTCAGGTACGAAGCCGACTTGGTTTCTGAGAGGAAAACCTTCTCCGGAACAAACCAGGTAAAGGTTACGGCAAGCAGGATGGCCACGATATGGAGCCCGAGCGTGCCAACTGTTTCATCAAGGAAGTCCAACAGCGGATTTCCGGCAAACGAGAGGTGCAGGGCACTGTAACTGAGCGACGGCAGGAGTACTGCCGGCACGAGGAGAACGGACAGGACAAATGTTGTCCGCCTCCGGGACCATCCTGCTGCCTCGGTAACAGCTGCAACGCAGACTTCCATCATCGAGACAGCAGACGTGATTGCGGCAAAGAAGAGGACTGCAAAGAAAGCGACTGCAAGGAGCCTGCCCGCCGGCAGTGCGGCAAATGCGAGCGGGAGGGTGGAGAAGGCGAGCTCGGAGCCGACAGCCGGGGAGAGCCCGTTTGAAAAGACGATCGGGAAGATAACAATACCAGCAAGGAGCGCCACCGAAAAGTCGGCCACGGTGATGACGAGAGCTGATTTCCGGATGTCCTGCTCCGGTGCCATATAGGCGCCATAGGTAAGGAGAATGCCTTCGCCGACCGAGAGGGAGAAGAGCGCCTGCCCGAAAGCGGCAAGCCAGATGTCCGTTTTGGTGAGAACCGAAAAATCAGGCGTGAAGAGGTAGTGCATCCCCTCGGTGAATCCTGTAAGGGTGGTACTGTATGCCGCAAGGATGACGAGGATCCCGATACAGGACGGGATCAGGATGACGGAGATCCGCTCGATTCCTGCCCGGACCCCGGCTGAAACGACGATACTGGTGACAAGGGCGGCGATGAGGGCAAAGATAACCGGCTGGAACGTGCCGGTAAAACCGGCAAATGTGATCGTCTCTCCTGTTGCCGAGAATATCAGGTACGCAATGGTCCATCCGGTGATAACAAGATAGTAACCGAGGATGACAAAGGATACAGCGCATATCAGCCAACCGATGGGACGGAACTCGGGCCGGACCGCGGCAAACGCACTCACGGCCGTTCCCCGGAAACGGCGACCCATCGCGATCTCGAGGATCATCAGCGGCAGGACAAAGATGAAGACCGCGATGAAGTACGGGATCAGGTACGCCCCGCCGCCGTTCTGCCCGAGTACAGCAGAAAAGCGCCAGATGTTGCCGAGACCGACAGCAGCACCAATGGCGGCGAGGATAAAGCCGATGTGCGATGACCAGCGCTCCATGCAGGACCGGTCCCGTTATGCAGTTTTCTGCGCTGCTGTAATCAGAACCGGGCAGTGCGCATTCCTCATGACCGTGTTTGTTGTGCTGCCGATGAAGAGTGCACGGAGTTCACGGGTCCACCCTTCACCCTGCGGGCTCATGAGGATAAGGGTTGTGCTGATCCGGTCAGCAGTTGCACAGATTTCTTCCGGGGGATATCCGACATGCACCATCGGCTCAGTTCTGATGCCGGAAGCCGCGAGATCTCTTCCGATCCCAAAGAGCCGCTCTTTTGCCTTAGACACCGCAGCCCGGATCTCCTCTTCGGACTCGCCCCGATCGACAACATTGAGGAGAATAACCTGCCCGGCTGCCGGAATGGCCTTCAGGAAGGTAAGCGCATCCAGCGATGGCCCGGAGAAATCTATTGGCACAATTACTCGGGAGAACAGGGACGATTGTTCACCCGCCATGCGGGATGCGGGCGGGAACCGCATCAGGAGAACCGGTGTGTGAGCATGGCGAACCACATTCGCCGAAACACTGCCGAGCAGGATGCTCTGGATCGTATTCCTGCCCCTTGCGCCCATGACGATGAGCGAGACGCCCTCCACATCCGCTTTCTCCAGGATTGTGAGCGGGATGTCCCCCTGCGTGATTGTACTGA
>Ga0209099_1000875_pt1 | contig 33643 bp, 33 predicted proteins | sample AD_JPNHW2_MetaG_FD_184430 | JGI IMG/M metagenome (GOLD analysis project Ga0209099, IMG submission 184430) | Active sludge microbial communities of municipal wastewater-treating anaerobic digesters from Japan - AD_JPNHW2_MetaG (SPAdes) (version 2) | ecosystem: Engineered > Bioreactor > Anaerobic... | reverse complement strand
GCATTATTTTGTCGATTCTTTCCCCGATATTAAGCAACAAGGGATAACGGATGATTATACGTTTGTTAAAAAAACCATGCAGTCGGATGCCGATTTTATTCACACTGTTACGGACGCTTTTTTTGTGGTTATGAAAAGCCTTTTTACTCCTGATTTGGGCAACCAGAAGAATTTGAGCATGATCAGTTTTGAGGGGCGCGGTAAGCGAGGGTTTATTTCTTTTAATTTGGGAGAAACCGAATACGCGTATGTATGCGATATTTTTGACAGCCAAAATAATTATTTCAAGATTTTCCTGAGAGATAAATCAAGGAAGATGGATCTCAAGAAGATGTTTACCATTATTTCAACGATTCGAAAGACCGGGTATCTGCATTAGCCTGTTTTTCTGGAAGCGATTTCGCTTGACTTTACCTTTAAACTGAGTTAAATATAAAGGTCTATGGAAACCCCTAGTGTAATGGAAAAAATCACCTCTTTGTGCAAACGAAGAGGGTTTATCTTTCAATCTTCCGAAGTCTACGGCGGCCTGAGCAATACCTGGGATTACGGCCCGTACGGCGTTGAACTGAAGAATAACCTCAAACGTCTGTGGTGGAAGTCTGTCGTGTACGAGCGCGATGATATTTTTGGCATGGATGCCGCTATCCTTATGCATCCCAAAGTATGGGAGGCTTCAGGCCATGTTGATAATTTCTTTGATTTAAAAAGCGACTGTAAAGGGTGTAAAAAACGTTTTAAGACCGCTGACCTGAAAGATACTATCACGTGCCCCGAATGCGGCGGTGCATTGACCGAAGCGCGTCCGTTTAACCTGATGTTTAAAACCCATCAGGGGCCGGTTGAAGAGGCGTCTAATATTGTGTATCTTCGCCCTGAAACTGCGCAAGGTATGTTTGTCAATTTTGCCAATATCCTCGATTCAAAACATCCGAAACTTCCCTTTGGTTTGGCGCAGATCGGTAAATCTTTTCGCAACGAAATTACTCCCGGGAATTTTACGTTCAGAACCCGTGAATTTGAACAGATGGAAATAGAATATTTTGTAAGGCCTGAAGACGCGGATGCTGCTTATGAAAAATGGGTTGCAGAACGTTTTCGCTGGTATACCGAGAGCCTCGGTATTAAGGCTGAAAATTTGCGTCAACGTCCGCATGGCAAGGAAGAAATGGCGCATTACGCGCGCGCGTGTACCGATATTGAATACCGCTTTCCGTTTACCACGCGCGGTGTCAGTGACGAAGGTACCTGGAGTGAACTAGAGGGTATCGCAAACCGCAGTGATTTTGATTTGCGCCAGCATGAGAAGACAAGCGGTAAAGATTTTACGTATTTTGATGAAGCCGCGAAAGTGCGGTTTCATCCCTTTATTATTGAGCCTTCCGGCGGTGTTGACCGGTGTGTTCTGGCAACGCTTGTTGACGCGTATAACGAAGAAAAAGTCAGGGATGAGAAACGCGTTGTAATGAAATTTAACAAGACGATTGCTCCTTTTAAGGTAGCGGTATTGCCGTTGTTACGGAACAGGCCGGAGATCGTTGAATTAGCACGGAAGATTTCCAAAGACCTTAAAACCTCGATGGTCGCTGTGTATGACGATACCGGTTCGATCGGTAAATTATACCGTCGTCAGGATGAGGTTGGTACGATGTATTGCGTGACGGTTGATGTGCAGTCACTTGAAGATAAACAGGTGACAGTCCGGGATAGGGATTCAATGCTGCAGGAGCGCGTCAGCGTTGATGCGCTGAAGTCGTATTTGGTTGAAAAGTTGAGTTGAAATCCGGTTTTTGGTTAACGGTTTTCGGTGAGCGGGAGTAATCTTTGTGCTAACCGAGAACCGAACACCGCTAACCACGATGAGTTTTTAACAATTTATTATTACGAACAGCAGTCGAACAAGAAAGGCAGGGAGTTAGAGCAATGGCTAAGAAGTATGTGTATTCGTTTGGTGGCGGTAAGGCGGATGGTAATGAAAGCATGAAGAATCTTTTGGGCGGCAAAGGTGCTAACCTTGCGGAAATGGCCGGCCATAAAGACTTGAAACTTCCGGTTCCTCCCGGTTTTACGCTTTCGACCGATGTTTGTACCTATTATTATGCCAATAAGAAAACGTATCCGAAAGAGCTTAAGGCGCAAGTAAGCAGCGCTTTAGCGCAGGTTGAAAAACTTATGGGTAGAAAATTCGGCGATCCGGTGAACCCGTTATTGGTTTCCGTTCGTTCCGGCGCCCGCAAGTCCATGCCCGGTATGATGGAAACGGTTTTAAACGTCGGTTTGACCGAGAAGACGATTCCCGGACTCGTCAAACAGTCCGGCGGCAATGAGCGTTTTGTGTATGACGCGTATCGCCGGCTTATCACGATGTATTCAGACGTGGTTATGGAAAAAGCGGCTGGTATTGAACCGAAAGATGATATGGGTATCCGCAAGCAGCTTGAACGTATTATGGACGAGTTGAAGAAGCAAAAAGGATACAAGGGCGATACCGATATGACCACCGATGACTTAAAGAAACTCTGTAATGCGTATAAGGCAAAGATCAAGGAAGTCCTCGGGAAAGAGTTCCCCGATGAGCCGGAAGCTCAGATGTGGGGCGGTATCGGCGCTGTATTTGCTTCCTGGAATGGCAAGCGCGCCATTAGTTACAGAATAATTGAAAATATTCCGCATGAGTGGGGAACCGCAGTTAACGTCCAGACCATGGTTTTTGGTAATATGGGCAATGACTCGGCAACCGGTGTCGCTTTTACCCGTAATCCGGGCAATGGTGACGCTCATTTCTACGGTGAATATCTTATTAACGCGCAGGGTGAGGATGTTGTCGCCGGTATCCGTACGCCTGCTCCTATTAATGAGGAATCAAAATCAGGTCAGAATTCGAGTCTGACGACGCTTCAGCAGGCTATGCCGAAGATCTACCAGGAGCTTTTTGCGATTCAGAAGCGCTTGGAAAAGCATTATCGCGATATGCAGGATCTTGAGTTTACCATTGAAAAAGGCCGTTTGTTCATGCTGCAGTGCCGTATCGGAAAACGCAACGGCCCCGCTGCTGTGCGTATGGCAATTGATATGCTCAAAGAGAAATTGATTACCAAGCAGGAAGCGGTTTTACGCGTAACGCCCGCTCAGCTTGATGAGCTTTTGCATCCTATCATCGATCCGAAAACCGAAGCGACCAATAAACCGGTTGCCAAAGGTTTGCCCGCTGGTCCCGGTGGTGCTTGTGGACAGGTTGTTTTCAGCGCCCATGATGCGGTTGCCTGGTTAAAGGCAGGGAAAAAAGTTATCCTCGTTCGTGAAGAGACAAATCCTGAAGATGTCGATGGTATGCGTGCCGCCGAAGCAGTACTTACTGCCCGCGGTGGTATGACGTCGCATGCGGCATTGGTTGCCCGCGGTTGGGGAAAATGCTGTATCGTCGGATGTGCCGCGCTGCATATAGATATGGGCACGAAAGAGCTTCACGTGGGTGGCATAACCGTCAAGGAAGGTGATTGGATTACCTTAAACGGTACGAAAGGTACGGTGTATGTAGGTAAACTTCCGATGATGGATGCGTCTTCGGAGAATCAACTCTTGAGTGAATTCTTAAAGATCTGTACGACGGTAAGAAGACTTGGGATCCGCACGAATGCCGAATCTCCGGCAGATGCCCAGAAAGCGCGCGATTTCGGCGCTGAAGGTATCGGGTTATTTAGAACAGAACATATGTTCTACGGAGCAGGTTCTGACGAGGCCCTTTTTATCCTGCGTAAAATGATCATTTCCAAAACACCGGAAGAGAGGAAAAAAGCGGTTGATGAGCTTTTCCCGTTTGTCAAAAAAGATATCAAGGGAACCCTTGCGGCGATGGATGGGTATCCGGTTGTCATTAGACTTCTGGATCCTCCGTTGCATGAGTTTGTTCCGCAAGAGCCTTCGAAACTCGAGGCGCTTGCTCAAGACCTTCATATCGATATGGCAGAACTTCAGAAGAGGGCGGAAGGCTTGCATGAGTCTAATCCGATGATGGGACACCGCGGTGTGCGTCTTGGTATTACCTATCCGGAAATCAGTATGATGCAGATTCGCGCGATTCTTGAGTCAGCTGCTGAATTGCTTAAGGAAGGTAAAAAACCATACCCGGAGATCATGATCCCGGTTGTCTGCGATGTGAAAGAACTCAATGATCAGCTGGCACTTGCCAAGCAGGTGTATCAGGAGGTTCTGGCGAAATACGGTATCAAATCCATCAAACATATGTTTGGCACGATGATCGAGATTCCGCGCGCTGCATTTATGGCCGATCAATTGGCTACTGTTGCGCAGTTCTTCTCGTTCGGTACCAATGATATGACGCAGATGGGATTTGGTTTCTCAAGAGACGATATCGGTTCGTTCGTTCCCGAATATCTCAAAAAAGGTATTTTACCGGATGATCCGTTCCAAACGCTTGATCAGGCGGGAATCGGTCAGATCATTAAACTCGGCATTGAGCGCGGTAGAAGTACCAATAAGAAACTTGAAGTCGGTATCTGCGGCGAGCATGGTGGAGACCCGCGTTCCGTTGAGTTCTGCCATAAGGTCGGCATGGATTATGTCAGTTGCTCACCGTTCCGTGTTCCCATTGCCAATTTGGCGGCAGCGCAGGCAGCACTGAGAGATGTCAAGAAACCTTCTTCAAAGAAGTCGAAGAAGAATAAATAAAAAGTTGATAGTCAATAGTCGGTAGTCTATGGTATAATACATATTTGCTATAGACTATCGACTATAGATTTTTATCCCTTTTTCAAAATATCGGTTTGAGGTGTTTTGTTTGTAAGGGATGGGACTCACGAAAAGATACATGTGTTGGGTCCCGCTCACGTATGCGAGGGTAAATGGAAGCGCTTAAAAACTATCTCAAAGAAGTTAGGACTATTCCATTACTTACTGCTGAACAGGAAGTAGAACTTAGTAGACGCATTAAAAAAGGCGATGAGTATGCGCGTAAAGCGATGATCCGCGCAAACTTGCGCCTGGTTATCAATATCGCAAAACGGTATATGTATTTAGGTATTCCGTTCCTTGATCTGATCGAAGAAGGCAACATCGGCCTTATGAAGGCAGTTGAAAAATTTGATTCCCGCAAGGGTTTTCGTTTCTCAACGTATGGTGCCTGGTGGATCAAGCAAAGCATCACCCGGTCGATTTCCGAGCAAGGCAAAATGATTCGTGTTCCTATTTACATGAATGAACTCATTGCCAAATGGAAAAAGACAAAAGAACGCCTCTCCCAGAAAACAAAATCGATCCCTTCTGACGACGAAATTGTAAAAAAATTAAAACTTTCGGAATCAAAGAAAGAACAGATACTCTTTTGGCTTTCGACCAGCACATCTTCTTTAGATGCGCCTATCGATGAAGAAGGGGAGAGCCATGTCCTTGATTTAGTGCAAAGCCAGACTGCCGTACAACCTGATTCCCATATCGAACATCTTTTGGATAAAGAACGGATCACCAACCTGCTTGATCTTATGAATGACCGGGAACGGGAAATCCTTGATTTGCGATTTGGCCTCCAGGATGAAAAAATCCATACATTAGCCGAAGTTGCCAAGAAATTGGGTGTTTCGCGTGAACGAGTCCGTCAGATTGAAGAAGCCGCGTTGAATAAATTACGCAAATTCGTTAAGGAACAGGAGAAGGAGCAATGGCAAAAAAATTAGCGCTTAAGGAGTATATCCGCAACATCCCCGACTTTCCCAAACCAGGTATTTTATTCCGTGATATTACGACACTCTTGCGTGACAAAAAAGCGTTTAAAACAGCGATAAAGGCTATTGTTGAAAAATATAAAGGCAAGAAGATTGATATGGTAGTTGCTGTTGAGGCGCGGGGATTTATTTTGGGTGGAGCCATTGCGCAGATGTTAGGTGTTGGTTTTATCCCTGTCCGAAAACGCGGAAAACTTCCATGGCGTACCCAGTCAGTTACCTATGATTTGGAGTATGGCACTGATACCCTTGAAATCCATACCGATGCAGTGAATGCCGGCGATAGGGTTTTGATTGTCGATGATCTTCTTGCGACGGGGGGCACCGTCAAAGCAGTGGTTGATCTTATCAAACAGGTTAATGCTTCCGTGGTTGGTGCTGCTTTTCTTATTGAGCTTGGCGAATGTAATGGGCGTCAAAAGCTGCAAGGGATTCCTGTTTTTTCTCTTATCAAGTATTGATATTGTTCTATCGTCGATAGTAACTACCGACATAAAAAACAGCCAGGTTATAAAGTCACAAGGTCACAAGAGTGTAATAAAAAGCTTTTACTTATGACGTTATGACCTTATGACGTTGAAACCCGGATAATTTAGATTTAGGCTTTTAGTCATGAGCTATTAGCCAATCCGCCCCTGTAGCTCATCCGCTAAAAAGCGTAGCGGATTTTGCTAGATAAAAGTAGTAGGTGCTCAATAAGGATTTCTAGACCTGGGGGGCAAATTTAATTTTTTGTCCGGCAGGGCGGTTCGTTAAATAATTCGCCCCTGTAGCTCATAAGGATAGAGCAACGGTTTCCTAAACCGTGGGTGGCAGGTTCGATTCCTGCCAGGGGCATGTATTTAGTTCATAGTTCAATGTTCAAAGTTCAAAGTGTGCTTTCCGTTAGAAACGGCTAATTTTTTGTTTTTTTACTTTGAACTGATAACTATGAACTAACCTTGAACGTTGAACCTTGAACTTTGAACTAACCTTGAGTTTTTGTTCTACTAATTATTGAAGGAGCTTGCGATGTTCAAAGGCATACCTATTTGGGAGATTATCAAAGCCGGCGGTTTTGCCATGTATATTCTCCTTATCTGTTCCGTGATTTCATGTGCGGTTATCGTCGAACGGTTTACGTATTTTCGCAAGCGTTCAGGCGTCAAGCGCGAGCAATTCATGACCAAAATCCGCAAGGAACTTGCTAAAGGAGATGTCGCTAAATCCCAGCTTTTAGCAAAGGAAACCGATACGCCGTTTGCCAAGGTTGCTCATTCCGGGCTTATTCTTGCCGGCCATAGCGAGAAAACGATTTCAGAAGCTATGGAACGGGAGGTTGTTATCCAGACGATACAACTTGAACGCTACACCAGTATTGTCGGTACGATCGGCAGCACCGCAGTGTATATCGGCCTTTTTGGGACAGTCTTAGGGATCATTCGTGCGTTTCGTGATATTGCTACGACCAGCGCCGGCGGTATCAATGTGGTTATTGGCGGTATTTCCGAAGCGCTTGTGTGTACTGCGGCCGGTCTTTTAGTGGCAATACCCGCTGTTATTATGTTCAATGTTTTTATCCGTAAGATCGATAATTTTATTGCAGATATGGATCTTGTCGCCAGCGAACTTGTTGACCTTCTATTTGTGAAAGTAAAATGAGACGTAGGCCTCGCAGTCAGCGGCTTGTTGCTGAAATTAATATCACCCCGTTTACGGACGTGATCCTGGTGCTTCTTATCATTTTTATGGTTTCAACGCCCTTGATATTCCGTTCAAGCCTTAAAGTTTCCTTGCCGCAATCCAGCACGATGCAGGAACCTCCCCGTACTATTGCGGTAACGATCAATTCTGCGGGTGAAGCTTTTCTCGATAATACGAAATACAACCTTCGGTATGACCTCGATATCCTTAAATTCAAGTTGACGAGCCTTGTTAAGAATACTCCCGATTCTTCCATCACCATTGATGGGGATAAGACCGTTCGATACGAATTTATTGTGAAGGTTGTTGATATCGCTTCGGGTGTCGGCATCAGGCATATTGTTTTGGGTACAGAACTGAAACATTAGGAGGCTTGATGAAACATAAAGTTCTCGTGGTTGATGATGAGCTGGAAGTTGCCGCTACGATTAAATTGTTCTTGGAACATTCCGGCGATTATGAAGTCAAGATCCTTGTGGATGCTAAAAATATTGTTTCTGAGATGCACGCGTTTCATCCTGACCTGATCATGATGGATTTGATTATGCCTGAGGTCGGGGGACTTGAAGCGTGTGAAATGCTCAATAAGGATTCTTTGGGGTTAGGCACCCCCATCATCATCCTTTCAGGTATTGACAAGGAAGTCGATAAAGTACGGGCGTTTAAACTGGGTGTTGTCGATTACGTTGTTAAACCGATAAGCCGCAAGGATCTTATGCATATTGTCAATAAGGCTGTCGGCTCAAAAACGCAGAATTAACTTGACGCCTCAAAAATTATTGGTATAATTTGCATATCTTTTTTAGCCTCTTCCGATACGTACTGGAAGATCGGAGGAGGCCTTTCTTTTAAGGAATCTATGCACACCATACTCTTTTTAATTTTATTCCCGCTGGCAGTTGCCGCGGCGCTTCTTTTTATACGCAACGATCTGGTGCGCCGGTTTTTAGTGAAATCATCCTGCGTTGTCTTGAGCGTTGCTTCTGTTGCCCTTTTGACGCTTAAGTTCAGGGGGGATGTTTTCTATATCGCAGCGCAGTATCCTCTTGCCAATACGCTTATTCTTATCGGCGATTTCCTCCTTGCCGGATACATTTTCTACCGCGGCCTGCGTGGTAAACGCCCGCTTACCTGTATCCTGATAGCGTTACAAGCGCTTGCTCTTGGTTGGTTTGAGCACTCATACGGCCATGGCATCACGTCTTCGCACAATCTCTTTATCGATAAATTCTCGATTCTCATGGCCCTTATTATAGGTATTGTCGGAACGCTGGTAGCCGTCTATGCGTTGGGGTACATGAAAGAACTGCATGATGAGCATCATAAGGAGCTGCCTGATAAGCGCCCGGCTTTTTTCTTTATTATCTTTGTTTTTCTTTCCGCAATGTTCGGCATTGTTTTTGCCAATAACCTGCTCTGGCTTTATTTCTTCTGGGAAGTAACAACCCTGTGTTCGTTTATTTTGATCGGTTACAATGAGACGGACGAATCCAAGAACAACGCGTTTCGCGCTCTGGAGTTTAATTTGGTAGGGGGGCTCGCGTTTGCCTTGGGAATCATCTATTTATTCACTCATTTCCATACTGTTGAGTTGAGCGCGATTCTTTCTTTGGGAAGCGTGGCGATTATTCCGGTAATCTTTATCTGTTTTGCCGGCTTGACCAAATCGGCGCAGCTGCCGTTTTCAAGATGGCTTTTAGGAGCCATGGTGGCACCCACGCCTGTTTCGGCATTGTTACATTCCAGCACGATGGTTAAGGCCGGTGTGTATATCATTGTACGTTTTGCTTCTGTGTTGCAAGGGACACTTGCGGGTTTTGTGTTAGCTATTATCGGCGGCATTACGTTTCTTGCCGCTGCATTTATCGCCATTTCCCAGTCAGATGCTAAAAAAGTCCTGGCGTATTCAACCATTTCCAACCTCGGGTTGATTGTTCTATGCGCGGGTATCGGCACCTACGAGGCTGTCTGGGCAGGTATTCTTTTGATCCTGTTCCATGCCGTAGCCAAGGCATTGCTTTTCTTATGCGTCGGAGAAGTCGAACATAAGATCCATAGCAGGAACATTGAAAGTATGGATGGGTTGATTATTACATTGCCGAAAATATCCATTATGATGCAGATCGGTATGGCAGGTATGTTCCTGGCCCCGTTTGGTATGCTTATCAGTAAATGGGCTGTTTTGCGTGCGTTAGTTGATTCAAACCCGGTCCTTGCGATCCTGGTTGTTTTTGGAAGTGCCGCCACATTATTTTTCTGGGTCAAATGGATGGGCAAACTCATTACCGTTATCCGTCCGCTTGAGGATATGGAGACAGGCGTACCGCGTTCCGTGTGGGTTACACTCGGCGTACTGTCAATCTTGACGGTTGCTTTGTGCGGTTTGTTCCCGGTTGTCTCAAGTTTCCTGATCGAGCCGTATTGCCTGGGCATATACGGCCGTTCCGCGATCATGAGCACCGGCAATATCGTCATCATGTTAAGTATGCTTGCCATGGTAATGTTATTTCCGATTAGTTTCCTGTTTTGCGGGAAACGGGTCAAGGTTGTTGATGCGTATTTAGGCGGCGCCAACATGCATTCAAGCACCGAATTCCGCGATTCGTTGGGCAAGGTTAAGAATATGGCTCTGCGCGGGTATTATATGGAGCACTATTTCGGAGAACATCGGTTATTGAAATACGGGATCCTGGTTTCTTTGATTTTGACTGTTTTAATGTTTGCGGCATCATTCGTATGAAGACACTTATTATTTCTATCGTATATTTGTTGGGCGCTCCGCTTATCGGCGGGTTATTGGCGGGTATTGACCGTAAGATTACCGCGCGCATGCAGTCGCGCGTCGGCCCCCCGATCCTGCAGCCGTTTTTCGATGTTATTAAACTTTTTGAGAAAGAGAACCTGGTCGTTCGCCGCTCCCAGAATCTCTACATTTATTTCTTTTTTATTTTTGTCCTTTATACCGGTTGTTTGTTTTTTACGGGCGGCGACTTCTTGCTGGTAATTTTTGCTTTAACGCTGGCCGGTATCTTTTTTGTCCTCGGCGGGTTCAAAGCGAGTTCCCCGTATAGCTATGTCGGTTCTCACCGCGAGCTCATTCAAATGATGTCATATGAGCCGGCGGTATTATTGAGTGCCATCGGTATGTATATGGTTACCAGGAGTTTTAACGTTTCGGATATCGTTCAATACAACCGGCCGCTGGCGATATATTTACCGGGCCTGTTATTCGGTTTCCTGTTCATCCTGGCGATGAAATTCCGCAAATCGCCGTTTGATTTATCGACTTCGCATCATGGCCATCAGGAAATAGTCAAAGGTATAACAACGGAATTCTCCGGCAAAGCGCTGGCTTTTATTGAAATCGCCCATTGGTATGAAAATGTCTTTGTCTTAGGGGTTGTGTACCTGTTTTTTGCCAGTCATGTTGTTGTGGGCGTGCTTGCGGCACTGGTATCGTTTTTCATGGTTATCCTGATCGACAATACTTTTGCGCGCGTTAAGTGGCAGCTCGCGTTGAAAAGCTCGTGGCTGGTAGCGCTCACCTGTTGTTTAGGGAACCTTTTTTTACTCTTTTTTGTGATGAGGAAATAAATGATATCAAAGTCACCGTGGATTATTCATTATGATGGTTCAAGCTGCAACGGTTGCGATATAGAAGTCCTTGCGTGTTTGATGCCGGTTTATGATGTTGAGCGTTTGGGGATCATCAACACGGGTAACCCGAAACACGCGGACATTTTTTTGATAACCGGTTCTATCAATGAGCAGAATAAAGAAGTAGTGCAGAATATTTACAATCAGATACCTGATCCGAAGGTGGTTGTTGCAATCGGGATTTGTGCCACCAGCGGCGGTGTTTTCAGGGAGTGTTACAATGTTTCCGGCGGCGTTGACACGGTTATTCCCGTGGATGTATACGTGCCCGGGTGCGCCGCCCGTCCCGAATCGATTATTGACGGCGTTGCCACGTCTCTGGGGATTCTTGAAGAAAAGCGCAAAAAGTTGAAAAAGATGTCCAAAGGATTATTGCGCCTTGTTTTGGAACCTGCGGTTATAGAAGACGCTCCTGAGATCCTGGAATTACAAAAACTTGCCTATCAAAGTGAAGCGGAGATCTACAATGATTTTTCACTGTCTCCTTTGAGGCAGACGCTTGCAGAGATTCAGAAAGATTTTGAGACAAAAACCTTCTTGAAGGCCGTGATGAACGATACGATCGTCGGTTCAGTGAGGGCGTATGTCCGGGCGGATACCTGTCATATCGGAAGGCTGATTGTTCATCCGTTGTATCAGAACCTCGGTATTGGACAGAAGCTCTTGCGGGAAATCGAAAGTTATTTCGGATACGTTAAGCGCTATGAGCTTTTTACCAGCCATCAGAGCAAGCGCAACATTTATTTCTATAAGAAATTCGGATACACTACTTTTAAGACAGAAGAAGTTTCGGAGCAGCGTAAACGGCTTTATTTAGAAAAGCCCGCTGGGTAAGTACCTATGATCGAAGAACAAAAGACAATGCAAATAACTCCCGAGCAATTGGCAGCCAGGGTCCAGGAGATGGCGAATTCCGGGTACCGGCTTGTGCAAATATGCTGTACCAAGCTTCCTGAAACCATTGAAATCAATTATTCGTTCGATAAGGATTTCGTGTTTGAAAATCTTCGTATTGAACTTTCGAACTTGGAGAAATCAATTCCCAGCATCAGTTCTGTTTATTGGAACGCTTTCTTATATGAGAACGAGATGCATGATTTATACGGTGTCAATATAAAAGGTATTGTTATCGATTATAAAGGCAGTCTTTACAAGACGTCGATAAAGACGCCGTTTAACCCCCAGCAGGAAATTTCTGGTCTTAATCCCGGGGGTTCAACTCCGAAAGAAGAGGGGAAATAGCGTATGGCCAGAACAATCATTCCATTTGGCCCGCAGCATCCGGTATTGCCGGAGCCAATTCATCTTGACCTTGTGGTTGAGGATGAGTTGGTCATTGAGGCGATTCCTTCGATCGGATTTATCCACCGTGGCCTGGAAAAATTAGTCGAAAAAAGAGATTTTGTCGATTTTGTATACGTGGCGGAACGTATTTGCGGTATTTGCAGTTTTATCCACGGCCTAACCTATTGTATTGCGGTTGAAGAGGTGATGAAACTTGAAGTTCCTGCTCGTGCGCAATACCTGCGCGTGGTTTGGTCTGAGCTTTCAAGGCTGCATAGCCATCTTCTCTGGCTCGGATTAATGGCAGATGCGTTTGGTTTTGAAGCGCTTTTTATGCATAGCTGGCGCTTGCGGGAGAAGATCCTGGATATTATTGAAGAGACAACCGGCGGCCGTGTTATCTTTGGTTCCGCGAAACTCGGTGGCGTGCGCCGGGATATTACCAACGAAAAACTCATTGAGATAGTTGCAAAACTTAAAAGTTACGAAAAAGAGATAAAAGAAATAACGGATGTTTTCTTAAACGATAGTTCGGTAAAGCACCGTATGGTTGGGGTTGGTGTATTAAGTAAAGAAGACGCATATAAACTTGGGGCTGTAGGTCCTGTTTTACGCGCGAGCGGTTGGGACATTGATATGCGCAAGCTTGGGTATGCGGCATATAAGGATATAAGCTTTAGTCCTGCTGTTGAGACTGCAGGTGATTGCTATGCGCGCTGTAAGGTTCGTATCCGGGAACTTTCCAGCTCAATCGACCTTATTAGCCAATGTGCAACTAAAATTCCCGAAGGGCCGATTGATATGAAAATTACTACGGTTCCGGATGGTGAATTTTTTGCCCGGACAGAGCAGCCAAGAGGCGAGGTTGTTTATTACGCCAAAGCCAATGGGACGCGTTTCTTACAAAGGTTACGTGTGCGCACTCCGACATTTGCCAATATTCCTCCGCTTGTAAAACTTTTGCCTGGTTGTGAATTGGCGGATGTGCCGGTGGTAGTGCTTAGTATTGACCCTTGCATAAGCTGCACGGAACGTTAAGGGGACAGGTCAAACGGTTTTTACCCGGCACGCATGAATTCCGGTGCCAGATTAAACCGCGTTTCCACCCCAGGGGTGTTTTCCACCTCTGGGGTGGAAAATGAAAAATGAAAGATTGATATTATGTCGATATTTTCGATGGCAAAAACTGTTTTAAAAAGTCTTTTTCGTAAACCGGCAACGGTGAAATATCCTTTTGGACCAAGAGAATATGTAAAAGGGACAAGGGGAAAGGTGCTTATTGATATTGCAAAGTGCATTTATTGCGGTATGTGCCAGAGAAAATGTCCTACGACGGCTATTGTAGTCAACAAAACGGATAAAACCTGGGAAATTGACAGGATGCGTTGTGTTTCGTGTAATTATTGTGTAGAAGTCTGCCCGAAAAAATGTCTTTCCCTTGATACTGCTTATACGGTTCCCACGACTATCAGGCTTAAAGAGAAATCACAAGGATGCACGAGCACCATATCGTAGAGAAGTTAATGAATGATATTGTTACTTTCTGCCGTGAAAAAGGCGCAAAGAAAGTAACGAAAGTCAGTTTGGTTATCGGAGAGGCAAGCGGTCTTTCCGAAGATTCTATCCGGCTGTATTTTGAGACGTTAGCAGAGGGTACGCCCGTTGAGAACGCAACACTCGTTTTCAAGGTTTCAAAAGTGCAGTTTGTCTGTCCCCGTTGCAAGAAAACCTTTGATAAAGATAGAAGTAATTTCGACTGTCCCACCTGCCTTGTTCAAGGCACGCCTACTCAGTCAGGCAAAGAATTTTTTATTGAGAAAATCGAGATAGAATAAGATTTAACTGCGGTGTTGTGCGGCTCGTTTATGCCTGTAGAATTCAATAATGCCAGGCACGAGCGATATGAAGATAATGAGAAGAATAGAGATAGAGAAGTTCTTTTTTATGACAGGCATGTTTCCGAAGAAATAACCGCCGCCGACAAAAGTTCCCACCCAAAGGATTCCTCCCGCGATATCATACGAAAGAAACCGGAGATAGTTCATCCTTCCGAGACCCGCTACAAAGGGCGCGAACGTGCGGATTACCGGCACAAATCGTGCAAGAATGATGGTTTTGACCCCGTATTTTTCGTAAAACATATGGGTTTTAACCAGGTATTCTTTTTTAAGAAAATGAGCCTTTTCTTTATGAAATACTTTTGGCCCGATGAAATATCCGATCCAATAATTGAGGTTATCGCCGATAATTGCCGCCGAGATAAGAATAGCAAGCAGCCAGTTGATCTTTAATGTGCCTAATCCGGCGAGCGCCCCGGTAGCAAACAGGAGGGAATCTCCGGGAAGAAACGGTGTTACGACCAGGCCGGTTTCGCAAAAGATAATGAGAAAAAGTATGCAATACGTCCAGGTGCCATAGTTTTGGATTATGGTGTTGAGATGTTTGTCCAGGTGAAAAATAAAACTTACGAGTTGCATGATGATTTCCATAGGTTCGCATTATAGCAGAAATAATAAATAAGTATAGTTCAAAGTTCAAGGTTCAAGGTTCAAAGTAAGTTCATAGTTTAATAGTTCAAAGGAAAAACAATTAAGCCGTTTCTAACGGAATTTAGGCTTTGAACTTTGCACGTTGAACTATGAACTAAATTTATTTCTTGTCTAATCGCAACTTTGTTTCTATAATACGATTATGTTTAATCTACACTGCCATTCAATACTAAGTGACGGCGATCTTATTGCTTCCGAGATCGCTGTTCGTTACGCCGCAGCCGGATATTCGACAATTGCCATTACAGACCACGCCGATTACAGTAATATTAAAAATGTCGTTTCTTCCATCCTTGATTTTACCCGCCATTGGCCAAAAAATTCAACGATCAAGGTTCTTGCGGGTGTTGAGTTAACGCACGTTCCGCTTGATCAGTTTAAACCCCTTGTCAAATATGCGCGTTCAAAAGGGATACAAATAATTGTCGGTCACGGTGAATCTCCGGTTGAGCCGGTGATCAAAGGCACGAATCGCGCTGCGCTTGAATCCGGCATTGATATCCTGGCTCATCCAGGATTGATTTCTGATGAAGATGTAGTCTTGGCCGGACAAAGAAAGATTTTCCTGGAAGTCTCAAGCCGCCGCGGCCATGGCAATACCAATAACCACGTAGCCAATAGAGCGTGTGCTTTAGGTGCCAGGCTTGTTATTAATACGGATGGCCATAGCCCGGAGGATATAATTACTCCGGCTCAACTCAGGCAAGTCGGCATAACCGCTGGTTTGACTGAAATTGATTTAGAGAAAATCTACGCTGATGTAGCAGCTTTTTTGAAAGTGAAGGAGGGGCGCCGATGAGATACATTGCTTTTCGTAATTGCCGGACCAATCGGGATGAAACCTCTCTGCCGGTCAGGCAGGCAGATTCGTTTTTAAGATTGTCACGGTTGTCTTTTGCTTTTGTTATGCTGGTAATATTTTTCATCGCCGGTTGCTCAAGTACTATTATAAAAGATGATAAAAATTTAGGCACTGCCTCAGCTCTTGAGGGTGCAGCCAATAACCGTTTTAGCGATATCCCCGTCCCCGCAGGATTCAAAGAACTCACCACTGAATCCTATTCGTTTGAAGCAGCAGGCACGCGCGTAGGGATGCTCAAATACCGCGGTAAAGCTACTTCTGAACAGCTTGCTTTTTTCTATAAAGAGCAGATGGCCTTACAAAATTGGAATTTCCTTAATATAGTTGAATATGGCGAAAGTCTTTTAAACTTCGATAAAGAGGCGGAAACCTGCAATATTCTGCTGCAGCCAAAGGGGAGCGCTACCTTAATAACTATCACCTTAGGGCCTAAATCACCGAGTGTACCGCCTAAAAAGGCTCAAAAACCCCTTAAATAGGCTCTTTTGTGTGTAAATTGTGCAATTTGCAATTATTACAAAAAAGTACTTGACAACAATAGGGTTATGTGAAAAAATAACTTCAATCATACCTCGGATATACCATTGGAGATGACTTTAATGATAGGCAGAAAGGGGGTGAAAAACTTAAAGTTCCTGAGGTCATACGAACTCCAATGATATACATTATATATGGAAATACCTAGGCATTTAATAACCTAGTTCAAATATTCCGTGTTTTTTTAAAGGAGGATTTAAATGAGTAAACGCTTAATATTAGTTCTGGCCTTAGTTATGATGGCTGGGATGACTTGTGCGGCTTACGCAGAAGTTCAGAATGTAAAGGTTAGCGGAGACATCACCATCATGGGTGTTGCCCGTGAAAACCTTGACTTAGCAAAAGACCCAGTTGGTTCTGGAAAACCTTCAACTGGTTCCGCTGGTATGACAACAATCAATACCAACACATATCAGGATAGAGAAGCTGTTCTTGAATCTATCACCAGAGTCCGCGTGGATGCTGATCTTACTGACAATGTTATGACATCAGTCAGACTCATCAACGAAAGAAATTGGAACGGTGATTCAGGTTCTACGACCAATTCGTATTCAAACATCGGTTTGAATAACGCAGAGGCCACAAATCATGATCAGCAGATCGATCTTGATTTAGCATATGTTACGTTGAAAGAGTTCTTGTATTCACCTCTTACGATGACCATCGGCCGTCAGGAAATCAAATTCGGCAATGGTTTCATCGTGGGTAAAGTTGGTTCACTTCGCTCTGGACTCGCAACCGGTGATTTGACAATGCGCAAATCATTCGATGCAATTCGCGCGACCTTGGATTACAATCCGTTGGTCATCGATGGTATCTATGCGAAAGTTGAAGAGAATAATTCCAGAAGCAATGATGATGTTACCTTAGCTGGTTTGAACGCAGCGTATGAATTAACCAAATCAACGACAGTCGAAGGATTCTTCTTCTCCAAAGCAAGAGGATCCAACGCAGCTGCTGTTACCAACGTTGATACCGGTGTTGCAACTTCATTCGACGATGCTACAACCAATAAGCAGAAGGCTGATGTTGTTAATACCGTTGGTGCGCGTGTTGTCAACAAGAGTGTCAAGGATTTGACTCTTGATGCACAGGCAGCGTTCCAGTTTGGTAGCTATAACCCGAAGTTTGACCCGAATGCAAAATGGACAAGCGTAACTACGAAAGCTCAGACCAGCGAGCGTCGTGCATGGGCTGCTCAGGTTACAGGTACCTATGATTTGAAAGATCTGTTGAACAAGAATACGAAGACAGAAAAACTCTCAAAGTATGATCCGAGAGTTGCCGCAACCTATGTTTTCTATTCAGGCAGCGACAGAAACAAAGTCAGTGACAAATCCTATACAGGTTGGGATCCGATGTTCCAGGACCAGACCTTTGGAAGTCTTTTGAATGCAATGTTTGCTAAGACCAACATGCACATCGTTGAACTCTCAGCAATGGCAAAACCGAAAGATGATTTGTCAGTGAAGATTGACTGGGTGTGGGCGCGTTTAGCAAAGAGATATGAAGCTGGCAATTTTGCCGATCTCTCTGGCGTGTCTGGTGCTCGTCAGTTCATCATGTCAAAAGAGCGTTACCTTGGTCAGGAAGTTGATGCTACCATCACCTATGACTACACAGAAGATGTGCAGTTCTCATTGTTAGGTGGTATCTTCATGCCGGGTAGCTCCATCAACGATACGGATGGTACCTTTGAACCGAACAGAGCTGCTGCCACAGAGCTTATCGGAACGATGAAGGTTACATTCTAATATCGAGTTGTGAAATCGACCCCTGGGAGAGTACAATCTCCCAGGGGTTTTTTTGTAGCAGATAAAGTTACCGCCTATAGTTCATAGACTATAGACAATAGATAAACACAATGGCTTTCAAATTTGAAAAACTAAGAGTTTGGCAGGAATCCGTTAAATTTTCCAGCGAGATCTATTTCTAAACAAAACAATTTCCTAAAAAGAAGAATTTGGTTTTACAAGTCAATTAAATCGAGCCGCAGTATCTACCAGTGTTAATAGTGCTGAAGGATACGGAAGAGGCTCTGATGCGGATGTCGCCGGATTTCTTCAAATTGCAATTGGTTCTTTCAATGAGGTTGTGACGCTGCTCTTTATAGGCTTAGAACAAAAATACCTTGATAAAAAAACGTTTGATGCCTATTATATGAATTGTGACGAGCTTTCAAAAATGCTTTTTCCTTTAGAAATTTTTTAAAGACCGATTTAATCCATAAGCCATAGTCTATAGACTGTGGACGGTTGAATTTTCTATTCTTAGGAGTAGTAACTAATGCTCTACCTGGCCTTTATATTTCATCAACATCAACCATACTATAAGAATTTACTTACCAATGAAAGCGAGCTCCCCTGGGTGAGGTTGCACGGTATCAAGGATTACCTGGACATGGTCAGGATCCTTGAGAAATTCCCCAAGATCCATCAGACGGTTAATTTGGTCCCGTCCCTTTTGGAGCAAGTGCAGGATTATACCCAGCGCACCGTTAAAGACAAATATCTCGACCTTTCCTATAAACCGGCCGCAGAACTGACGAATGCGGAAAAGGAATTCATCCGCGCCAATTTTTTCAGCATCAACAAAGACCGTGTTATTGCGATGCATCCGCGGTATTACGAGTTGTTCCTGAAACGCGAACATTCGATTGAGTTTGACGAACAGGATTATCTTGACCTGCAGGTTTGGTTCAACCTTGCCTGGATTGACCCGGTATTCCGCCAGGATATGATTGAATTGCGCCAGCTGGTCAATAAGGGGCGTTTTTACTCGGAACACGACAAACAGGTAGTGTTGGCAAAGCAGATCGATATCCTGGAAGATATCATCCCCGCGTATAAAAAAGCGATTGAGGGCGGGCAGATTGAAGTTACGGCAAACCCGTATTACCATCCGATCTTACCGTTATTGTGCAATACGCGTATCGCAAAAGAAGCCAATATCCGCACTGTTTTACCGCTTGAGCAATTTGCCTATCCTCAGGATGCACAGGCCCAGGTTGACCTGGCAGTGAAATTCTACCGCCAGCAATTTGGAGTTGCCCCGCAAGGCATGTGGCCGTCTGAAGAAGCGGTGAGCGAACATATCCTGCCGTTTATTATGAAAGCCGGAATCCAGTGGATTGTCACCGATGAGGGGATGCTGTATAAATCGCTCAAAAGTAAAAAGCGCGATACGGGATTATTGTATCAACCGCATTTGCTGCACCGTAAAGACGGTGACCTTGCGATTATATTCCGTGACCGCAATCTTTCAGATATGATCGGTTTCATTTATCATCGCTGGGATCCCAAAGCGGCGGCTGATGATTTGCTGCGTCATTTGGAAGATACGGCCATGGCGTTTAAAGGAAAAGATATCTTAGTAACGATTGCCATGGATGGAGAGAATGCCTGGGAATATTACACCAATAACGGCCATGATTTTCTCGAGTATTTGTACAAACGCCTTTCCGAAGTGAACTTTTTAAAATGTGTTACGGTCAGTGAATATTTGCGGGAACATCCTCCGGTCCGCCAGATCAAGCATCTTGCCGCAGGATCCTGGATTTATTCTGAATTCGGCAAATGGATCGGTAACCCGCAAAAAGTGCGCGCCTGGGAATATCTTGCGCGCGCGCGTGCCGAGTTGCAAAAGATTATGGAGACTGACAGGCGCAATGAATTAAAAGATACGATGGATCTTATCTGGAAACAAATGTACATTTGCGAAGGCAGTGACTGGTATTGGTGGTATGGTGACGGCGAGATGAATTTCGACAAACTTTTCAGGACACATCTGAGTAATTTCTACACGCTCATCGGCAAGGAAATTCCTGATTATTTAAAGTCCCCGATAATTTAATGACCGAACTATCCGTTGAGTTCATAGTTCATGGTTTCCGCCACAATACTTGGCGGACAGGCAATGTCACAAGCGGCTAATAGTCTATAGACTATGGTCTATGGCAAAAGCCCAAATAAAGAATAGATTGCCTGACTAGAACAGGGGACACTTTTCTGTTCTACTCAAAATCGTTTTAGTGCGCATGAAAAATGTCCCCTTCTGTTAAGGGACTCCTCGCAATAACAACTCTCTACTCGTCATTGCGAGGAGCGTTTAGTTTTAGTCGCTGTCGCGACGCGGCCTGCCTGCAGCAGGCAGGCAATCTCAAGATGACAGCATACGTATATTTAATGACAAGTAGTACCAACCAGGTTATTTATACTGGTGTAACAAACGATTTAGTAAGGCGAGAATCCTGGGTTCAAGGACTTATATGAGGTAATAAAAACGTGATTGCTTCGCCCATTGTTCGCTTTACTGCGGGTAAAGTGGGCTCGCAATGACGACTCTTAATCGTCATTGCGAGGAGCGTTTAGTTTTAGTCGCTGTCGCGACGCGGCAATCACGCTTTTTAGGCTTTTTCTATGAACCATGAACAATGAACTATTGACTAAGACTAGTGGTTTTTGAAGCGCGCCTCTACAATATATTGTTGAATCATAAGTATTGACATACGAGCGGGTTTATGATATAAATTTCCAAATGGATAAAAAAGATATCTACGAACACCTCGCCAATATTTATTTAGATGCTTCCAAAAAAGGGAAGAAGCGCAAGAAAGTATCTGCCCGCCTTCACAACAAGCCCTTCACGTTTGGAATTCTGGCAGGGATTTTTTGTCTTTTCGTTGCGGCAACTGTTTTTATCCCGAGGCATAAGCCTTTCTCGCAGAGGAATGTTGCGCTTGTCATCACCACCGATACCATTAAAATTAATTTCAATTTTGATCCTGCCAAAAAAGAAGTTGCCTCGATCCCCCTTAACAATTTGAATATGGCAACATTCAGAAGTATCGATTTTTCAGCCAAACGCGCTAACTATAATGATGTGGTGACGTTACGTGTTGAGTTCATTAATTCATTTAACGAAAAAGCGGAAATTTATTTACGCAATATTCCTCACCGGTGGGAAGGGTATCGCCTTAATCTGGCCGATTTCAAAAATATCAAAGACTGGAGCTCGATGAAAGAGCTGGCATTTATTGTTGAGGAATGGAACGCGACCGAGAAAAACGGAATTGTCTTCATAGATAACGTACGGTTTCTGCGCTAACAAAAGGAGGGTTCACGCATGCGCATCATTTCAATCACGAACCAAAAAGGCGGATGTGGCAAGACGACAACTGCAATTAACCTGGCTGCTTCTTTGGCGTCAAACGGCAGGAAAGTTCTTTTAATAGACCTTGATCCGCAGGCGCATGGCACACTCGGCCTTAACCTCAAGTGTGACTTGAATATTTACAACGTGCTTTCTAAAATAACAAACAGGAAAGTGCGGCTTGAAGACATTATCAAGAATGTCGACACAAATTTCGATATCGCTCCCTCAAGTATTATTTTAAGCACCCTTGAACAGGAATTAGCCGGTGAGATCAGCCGTGAATCCCGTCTCTGGGACGTTTTAAACACGTTCAAAGGTTCCTATGATTATGTCTTGATCGATTGCCCGCCGAACTTAGGGATCCTGACTATTAACGCGATCAGGGCATCCAACGAGATCATCATCCCTGTTGAAGCAAGCAGGTTCTCCCTTGAAGGCTTATCGCAGTTGACGGAGATCATCCATCTTGTCCGTGACCGCCTGAATCATAATGTGCAGCATAAGATAGTGGTGACGAATTTTGATTCACGTCTGCGCCATTCTTTCAAGATACTTGACCATATCAAGGCAACATTCAGCGCCAATCTTTTCAGCACTATTGTGCATGTCAACGTTAAACTGAAGGAAGCGCAAAGCAGCGGTTCACACGTGTTTGCGTATGATAAATACTGCCGCGGCGCAAAAGATTATTTCAGCCTTTCGCGCGAGATCATCATGTCGGAAACCGGTTCTGCCCGCAAGGACGAGGTCAAAGTTGAAGTTGCGCAGGTCAAGCCGGAAAAGAAGAACGTGATGATGCAGGACAGGATGAAAGAGCTGCTGAAAGAAAATCTTCCTAAGATCAATGAAATCGTTTTTACCTATGCTGCGCCCGGCGCAAAAGAGGTTTTTATAGCGGGTGATTTTAACAATTGGTCGGTCGATAAAAACAGCCTGATGGAAAAAGTTGACGGGGTTTGGCGTAAGAAGATGGTTTTGGATCCCGGTACGTTCCATTATCGTTTTGTCGTTGACGGCCAGTGGATTGATGATCCGGTCAATCCAAGAAAACGGACCAACCCGTTTGGACAATCTGATTCGCTTATCGAGGTAAAAGCAACGAGCGATTCGAATTAAAATAGTACATTTTAGATTGCCTGCCTGAGCAGGCAGGCAATCTAAAGCGAGTATCCCGCCTCCGGCGGAATTTAGACTTTGAACATTGAACTTTGCACTATGAACTCAGCTTGTCATTGCCAGGAGCCCCTTAACAGAAGGGGACATTTTTCATACGCACTAAAACGATTTTGAGTAGAACAGAAAAGTGTCCCCTGTTCTAGTCAGGCAATCTAAAAACGTGATTGCTTCGCCCACATCTGTTATTTATAGGGTAAATCGGGCTCGCAATGACGACTTACTCCTGCGTCATTGCGAGGAGCGAAGCGACGAAGCAATCTGTTTTTAGTATTTACTTGTGACCTTATGACTTTGCAACCCGTATCTTTTTAAACCGTGAAGTCCCCGCCTCTGGCGGAATTTAGACTTTGAACATTGAACCTTGCACTATGAACTCAGCTTGTCATTGCGAGGAGCGCCTGCCTGACGGCAGTCAGGAAGCGACGAAGTCTACCTGTCGGTAGACAGGCAATCCCGCATTTAGAGTAGGTATACATGGAACACGATAGCCAAATCCAGGAAGGCAAGTTTTTCGCCATTATTTCATATTTAAGTTTTTTGTGTATTATCAGCCTTGTGCTTAAAAAGGATAATGAGTTTGCGTTGTATCATGGCAAGCAGGGGCTGGTGCTCTTTGTTTTTGAGACGGCAGCATTTATTCTTTCGGTCATCCCGCTTCTGGGGATCGTGATGAAAACAGTCGGATTTGCTTTTTTTGGGCTCGTTTCTCTGTGGTGCATGTGGCAGGCCTTTAACGGCAATCGGCACCGTTTGCCGGTTATCTCTGAAATAGCCGACCAGATTATTCTTTAAGTCGGAGGGAGCTATGGTTGTCAAAAAGAAGAATCTAAAAAAAGTTATTCGCAGGAAAACCGTTACCAAAAAGAAACCGGCAGCCAAAAAGAAACCGCTGCTCAAAAAGAAACCGTTGCTTAAAAAGAAACCCGTCCGTAAAGCGGTTTCAAAAAAGCCGGCAGTATTAAAGTCCGCAGTCAAATCAAAAGCAATTGTCGTCGGCACGATCACGCATTATTTCCCGAAAGTCCGCGCGGCAGTTATCAAGCTGAAAGTCCCGCTGGTTCTTGGCGACAGGATCAAGATAAAAGGCCATACAACTGATTTTACGGAAGATGTTACTTCCATGCAAATAGACCGGGTCGCGGTCAAGGCCGGTAAAAAAGGCCAGGTGATCGGCCTGATGGTGCAGGGGCGTGTAAGGCGGGGAGACACCGTCGTCATGGCGTAAGAGAGTTATTGTACCAACTGCTTACAAAGGTGGTTTCGGTATGACGCTTGCCATAAGTATTATCGCCAAAGATGGGATTGCGATTGCTGCAGACAGCCGTGTAACAAGCGGTGACCCTCGCGGACCGACAACAGTCAATGATACCGTAAAAAAAGTCTTTGAGCTGGGTGATTACTGCGGTCTTTCGATAGCAGGCGACGGGGGGTTGGGTGCCAGTATTATCGACACCATTAATTACGAGTTGCACAAAAACCCTGATTACCGGCTGTTAAGCGTTGATGACATGCTTACGGTCTGCAGGGAGAACGCCATACGCCGGTATAATGAATGGTTCCGGGAACTTGCATACGACGAGCGGCCGACGCTTCATATGATCGTAAGCGGCTACCGCAAAGACATCCAGAAACAGAACTTTATCGGTTCTCCCGAAATTTTCACGCTTCACAGCGAACGCAATTTTGCGCCACACCGCTGGACGTTCTTAGGATTTATGGCGATCGGTATTACGCCAATGGCAACATATCTTTTGAATATGATCTACGCGAAAGATATGACGCTGAAACATGCGCTTGAGCTGGCGACCTTTGCCATTATCGAGACATCGACGCAGGACGGTAAGGTGGGCAAAGATATACAGCTGGCGTCGTTTTCTCTGGATAGTCCGTTCAAACTGTATTCCCCGGATGAAACCATTGAATATGTTTATCAGGCGGGCCGGTTGCGCACCAATATCAGGAAAAATTTTTACAATGAATAAACGCAGCGTGCATGTCATCATGACAAGGGAGGACACTAGTGTATAAGGAGGAATTTTCGAAAATGAGGCTCTCGGATATTGAAAAGAAAGCTCGTGCTATGGGTCTAAAAGATACGTGGAAATTTTCCCGCAAAGAACTTATCCTCATGATTCAGAAAGCGGAAGGGAATGAACCTTGTTTTGGGACCGATGCTTCCTGTGACCAGCTCGCATGCTGCTGGAGAAACGATTGCATACGATGAAGTATCGTTGCCAGATTTGCGAACGCGACATAGACGATTTTGCCAGCATTTCCCACATAAAAGCTGAAGAGTACATTATTGAACTTATCCGCCGTGACCATCCGGAATGGAAAGAAACAGCAGGGACCTGCAAAAAGTGCCTTGAGTATTACCGAAAGCTCGTAAAAGACACGGAAATCTAACTATGCGTCTGAAAAGAGATGCGGTTATTATATCCGCTGTTGTGGTGGTGGCACTTTCGTTTGCTGTTATTTGGCTGCAGACAAGTTCCCCATGGTTTGAGTCGCATAGCAAGGTATATATAAAACCTGCGCCTCAAATCTCGGATCAGGCAATGCTCATGACGGAGTCGGAGATCATCGTCTCCGATTCGGTCCTCGTGCCGGTTATAAAATCGCTTGGTCTTGATGCCCGGCCGCGTGAATTTAATGCCGCATTTGTTTCCCTCTTCGAACGCCCCGTTGCCTGTATCCAACTTGCCTCAGAACGCTCCTATTTATCGACTCTGAACGATCTTCAGCAAAAAGAATATTTTTTGGCCACTGCCGCCGAAAATCTCGCGCAGAACATTGACGTCGATCAGGTTCCCGGTACTGATGTATATGTGATTTCCGTGCGCGATCATGTCGCAGTGGCAACTGAAGAGATTGCAAACTCGTTGTCGCGTTCCATCCTGCTGTACCATTTGAAACAACAACTGGCTGAGCTGCAATTTGCGGAAGATACCGATACTTCTTTGATCCTTTTATTGCACAAACGCATCTCTGAGATTTCATCGGGCCTTTCCGGCGCTCCGTTGACGGATATTGAAGCGCTTGGTTCTGACCGCGTGAAAATTATAGAGCGGGCCAGTGTGCCGCGCATGCAGCTTTGGTTCCCGCAGGTGGCGATCATTGTTTTTGCTTTGATTATCGGCCTTATTGCCGGAGGCATATTGGCGTTGTTCGTTGAAATTGCCGACAAACGTTTTAAGTATCCCAAACAGATCGAACTAATACTGAAACTTGCCAATATCGGCACTCTGCCGAGCCATCCGCGTATCAGCCATTACCGGATGCTTGCCAACCAGCTTTATTTCTGGATGAAGGATAAATCTGTTAAAACGCTTATGTTTGCCGCTGCTGCCCGGCAGGAGGGAGTGAGCACGCTTATTGCAAAACTTGCCGAATCCCTCTCGGAAAATGATCACCTGAGGATACTGATTGTCGATGCGAATTTAAAGAATCCCCATTTTCATCGATACTATAATTTACGTGAAGCGTTCGGATTGATGGAAGTTTTAGAGGATAAGATCCCGGTTCATGAGGCTATCAGTTCGGTCGGAAAGAACCTTGATGTTATGGTTGCCGGCCGTTCATCGGTTGACCCGGTTTTTTTCCTGAAATCCCAAAAAATACAGGTGACTTTAAAAGACCTGCGTCTTGAGTATGACATTGTTCTTGTTGATTCTCCGGAATTAGGCCATTGCAAGGATGGTGTGCTTTTGGCGCATTATGTAGATGGGACTGTTCTTGTGCTTAATACGGAGAAAAGTTCGTATAAAGCTGTTAAATCGGCTATCGAGCCGTTGATGCATAACAGGACAAATATTCTTGGATTCATACTTTTAAGTTGCGCTACGTAGTTATCGGTTATCGGTTATCGGTTGACGGTTATCGGGGGTCGTGTTAACCGCAAACCGAACACCGCTCACCGAATTAATTGACTTTAACGGTAATCTAAATTACAATACTTGCATGACCAAATTCGCTCTCATACTCGCAGGCGGCAAAGGCACCCGGCTCTGGCCGCTTTCCCGGGAAAATTATCCCAAACAATTCGTAGAATTTAAAGACGGATTATCGCTTTTTCAGCTTACCATTAAACGTCTCTTAGCAACCTTTCATGCCGGGGATATCTATACCATCTCATCCAGCGGGTACAAATTCACCCTTTTTAACCAGATCGAGCTTTTAAAGGGCATTACCAAGGCGCAGAAAGATGCGCTCATAAAAAATATTCTGTATGAGCCTTTCCCCAAGAATACCCTGCCGGCAATCATGTTTTCCTTAAAATGTATTGAGCAATCCCGGAGCGTTTCTGAAGAAGATTTGTTTTACGTGTTTCCTTCAGACCATGTTATTGAGCCGGTTAACCGGTTTGTTGCCTGCATGAAACGCGCGCAACGGCTCGCTTCAGACGGGAAAATCGTTATTTTCGGGGTTAAACCGACGTACCCGAAAGAAGGCTACGGGTATATCCTGGTTAAAGGAGCGCATAAGGGCGGGTTTACGGTTGATCGCTTTGTGGAAAAACCAACTGGTGCCAGGGCACAGGAACTTTTAAAAAAAGGCGCGTATTGGAACGCGGGGATATTCTGTTTTAATAAAGGCACGTTTTTGCGCCAGCTGCGGCAGTATTCCCCGGAAATATTCCGGTATTATACATTAAGTTTTGCCGGTTTTTTTGAGAATTTCAAGAATGTGCCTGCCAATTCCATCGACTATGGCATCATGCAAAAGACTTCAAAAGCAGCGCTGGTGAGATTTGACGTCCGTTGGACCGACCTTGGCAGCTGGGATAGTTTCTTGCAGTTTTCTGCCGCCGGTAAGAACAATTACAGCGTCGGCAACGCGGAGTTCATCAACTCAGACAACTGTTTCGTGCATTCCAAAAACAAGCTTGTCTGTCTGGTGGGGTTGAAAGATGTTATTGCCGTTGACTCGCCTGATTCGCTGCTTTTAGTAAAAAGAGGTTCATCCGATCAGGTCAAAGATCTGGTTGCGCACATCAATAAAAAAGGCTATGAGCATTGCAAGGATAGTAACACGGTTTACCGGCCGTGGGGGTATTACACGATTTTGCATGAAGATAAAGGATATAAGGTCAAAGAGATCGGTATATACCCTAAGCGCACGCTTTCTCTGCAAAAGCATGTTTTCCGCAGTGAACATTGGAATGTGGTTGACGGTGAAGTTTCTGTCAGCGTTGCAGGCATTGAGAAGAAGGCGAGTAAAAACCAAAGTATTTATGTCCCCCGCGGAGTTAAGCACCGTATTTATAATCCAACCGTAAAAACCGCAAAAATCATTGAAGTTCAGATCGGCAATTACCTGGGCGAGGATGATATCAAGAGATTTACTTCGTATTGATTTGAGTCCGTTGGTTTGTATTTTGTTTAGGGTTCATATCGCGGATTGAACATGAATTTCACCAGAGGGAGAAATATTTGAAGATAGATGAGTTTCGGGAAGATAGGCTCACACAGCTCGATATTCTAAGGGGAATAACGTGTTTATGGATTGTTTTATTCCACTATACCGCCCGGTTTAATTTCTACGATAACCAGCCGTTATGTTGGCACATCAACCTGCCTTTTGCCTATGATGTTGTGCATTTATTTTTTATCATCAGCGGTTTTGTTATTTTCATGATGCTTGAAAAAACGAAAAGACCGTTTGATTTTCTTGTCTCCCGCTTTTCCCGGCTATTCCCAATGTTTTGGTTAACGATTCTGGGGGCATCAACATTGATCTTTTGGTTTAAGATACCTGATTCAGCCCTTGTGACGCTGAGAACCGGCCTTATAAATGCCACTATGGTGCCATCGTTCTTTAATGTGCAGTATATTGATGGAGTGTATTGGACGCTTGAAATTGAGTTTGTTTTCTATGCGATTATGTTCAGTATTGTTATGTTTCGATCATTGCGGCATACTAATGTTATTATGAGCATTCTGCTTGTTATTTCTTGCGCAATAGTCCAAATGGTAAGAATGAAAATTATGAGAGAAGAACTCATCTGGTCATATTTAAAAATAGCCAGGTATCTGCCGTGGTTTTGTTTGGGGATTGCTTCGTATCAATTCTATAAGACTAAGCGGTTGACTGTGGGATGTGTTTTTTTGGCGGCTATGGCATTATTATCGAGCCTTTTTATTGTTGATACGGGATGGTATCAGCGGTTCGTTAACATTGGCGTTATGGTTTTATTTTTGATAGTACTGTTCTATAAGCCGCAGCCTTTCATGAGACCTTTTGTTTTCTTGGGCGCGATTTCATACCCGTTTTATTTAATACATCAAAACATCGGGTATGTTTTTATAACGCATATTTATACGATAACCAAAAACGTGAATTTCTCAATATTCCTGGCAATTATATTTGTAATAAGCATAGCCAGCTTTCTAATGTTGTTTGTTGAAAGGCCGCTTACGCGGTTTATAAGAAATGCATACAAAAGTTTCAGAAAACCTGCCTTGAAGACTACCCCGCCACTGACGGAACACAAACTATTAACAATGAACTAAGCTTGAGTCTGTTTTGTTAGATTTTTCCTTCTTTTGCGTCTAATAGGGTAAAAAGGAGGTAACATGGGCTTAAAAAACGTAGTTTCAGTAGAAGTGGTGGCAACTAAAATTCAGTTTATTCGTGGTAAGAGAGTTATGCTCGATCAGGATTTGGCATCGTTATATGGAGTCTCGACAAAAGTCTTGAATCAAGCAGTGCAGAGACATAGAGTTCGGTTTCTAGAAGATTTTATGTTTCGATTGACAAAGGATGAAGCTTTGAACTTGAAGTCACAATTTGTGACTTCAAGATGGGGTGGCATTAGGAAATTACCGCATGTCTTTACGGAACAAGGAGTTGCGATGCTTTCCGGTGTCTTAAATTCATCACGCGCAATTCAAGTTAACATTGCTATAATGCGCGCTTTTGTTAAATTAAAGGAGCTATTGCTTGCGCATAAAGAACTCGCTGATAAAGTTACTGAGCTAGAAGAAAAAGTAGGAGAGCATGACGAAAGTATCGGTATGATCTTTGAAGCTATAAAAAAATTACTTGAGCCTCCTTCAGTAGAAGAAAAGCGCATTATTGGCTTTGCTAAGTCGTAAATAGCTGATAGTTTGTAGTTGATAGCTGGTGGCTTGTAGGAAAGGCAAGGCTACTAATCCGCCTCCGGCGGAAAACAAACATTGCCTGTCCGCCAACGTTCCAATGGCGGGAACATTGAACCTTGCACTATGAACTCAGCATGTCATTGCGAGGAGTCCCTTAACAGAAGGGGACATTTTTCATGCGCACTAAAACGATTTTGAGTAGAACAGAAAAGTGTCCCCTGTTCTAGTCAGGCAATCTAAAGCGAGTACCCCGCCTCTGGCGGAACTCAAACATTGAACCTTGCACTATGAACTCAGCTTGTCATTGCGAGCCCGATTTACCCGCAGTATTGCGAACAATGGGCGTGGCCTGACTGTCGTCACGTAGACCTGTTTGTGTCAGGCAGGCAATCTGTTTTTAATTCAGGCTTTATTATTGACTATCGACCATAGACTATCGACCACTTGTAACGTTGCGACTTGTGACCTTGTAATCCGCACTATTTTTCTGCTGAAATCGCCTTGACAATCCCCTAAAAAGCAGTATACTTTAGTTTCTTGTAGAATTTTTGAGTTTTGCCTGTTTTAATTAATATACATGAAACGTAACTTATTGTAATCCAGAAGATTGCAGATAGCGTTTTGAAAGTTCGATCTTGGGAGAAATTAAGTGATGTTTCATTGCTGCAACAAAACTTAAGAGACCTGAGAAATTCCCTGAAACACAGAAAATTTCTGAAGTTGCATTTTATTGCAATTAAATAAGTTACGAGTTTATAAAGTATTTTATAAAGTTGTTTGTTTTGGCATGATTCCTGCTAGTATATAATACATATAGTCGTACTAGGACATACCAGGACACATTAGGACAGATTAGTACCAAGCGGTATAAATTAGGACAATTTGTTAATTATGTTGAGATAAAAAGCGTGATTGCTTCGCTTCGCTCGCAATGACGTATTTTTCGTCATTGCGAGGAGTCCCTTAACAGAAGGGGACATTTTTCATGCGCACTAAAACGATTTTGAGTAGAACAGAAAAGTGTCCCCTGTTCTAGACAGTCAATCTAAGATGAGTATCCCGTCTCTGACGGAATACAATCTTTGAACATTGAACCATGAACTATGAACTAAAGTCGCAGCCTGTTTCGCAATCCGCCCCTGGCGGAATACAATCTTTGAACCTTGCACTTTTAACTAGGCTTGAGCCTGTTTCGCCCCATGAGCTATCAGCTATGAGCTCTATACTGAACTTGCATTTTTTATCTTGAACTAATCTACAGGAGGATGATCGTGAGTAACGGTAGAATGACAATCACGGATGTGGCAGATCGTATAGGGGTAACTGCCAAAACGATCGTGCGCTGGGAAAAATCCGGCAAAGTCGGCAAATCAAAGCGCGACTGGCGCGGTTGGCGAATTTATGATAAAGACGACCTTAAGAAACTCAAAGAATTTAAAGAAACAGTTTTTTATGAGGCACAGGAGGTTTTACATGAACAGGAAGTTTAATTCCCTATATATAGGTATAGTGCTGGCCCTTCTTATTTGCGCAATAGCTGTTTTTAACGCGCAAGCTGAAGATAAAGCAGTTGAGGTTATAGATCTTTCTACGGTTCCGGCGCAAAATACCGCCCAAACAGCAGCATCAATAACGAATACGACTATTGTAGCGCCGCAGCCCCCTGCTTTGGTCAAGGCAATCCCTAACTCAAATAACGCGTTTTTTGATCCGTTACGGTATACTCTTGGCTCAGATGACGTGATTGATGTAACTGTTATGCGTCATCCTGAGTTTAGCGGAAATTATACCGTAAGTATGGATGGAAAGATCCAGTACAAGTTTGTTGGTGATATTGATGTAAACGGGCTTACCAAAAAGCAGCTTGAAGACAAGATTACCAAGGTTATTTCTATGTATGTGATTACTCCCGCGGTTGACGTCACGGTTAAAGAATATAGGAGTAAAGTTATTTTTATCCTTGGCGAAGTCCAGGCACCGGGTAAATATTATATGCGTTCCGAGAATATTCCTTTACGCGAAGCAGTTGTCCAGGCAGGGTTACCGACGCTTTCAGCGTCCATGCGTAAATGCCATTTGATTACTCCTGACAAAAGCGGGCACCCGAAAATCAGGTATGTTGATTTGTATGCAATTCTTTACGGCGGAGATCTTACGAAGAACATTGATATGAAACCGGGAGAAGTGCTGTATGTGCCTTCCACGGTCATGGCAAAGATTGTTCGAATTATCAATCCTATTTCCCAGAGTGTGGGTGTGGCTTCTTCAGGGCCTACCGATGTTGGATCAGCAAAGTCAGCTATTACCAACATGGCTAAATAACGAGGAGACTATGGACGAACTTGAAGTAACACAAACGAGAAATCCCGCCGATTATCTGAAGATTTTCTTCAGGCGCAAATGGCTTATTCTTGCGCCGGCGTTTGTTGGCCTTGTACTTGGTATAGTCGTGTCATTGATTTTACCGCCGTCATACGAGTCGTATACGGTTATCCTTGTTCAGGAAGAAAAAGCGTTGAACCCTTTAATGCAGGGGTTGGCAGTGTCAACAAGTGTTGCCGACCGTATGAAAACCATTAAAGAACAGCTTCTTGGATGGAACAGTCTTGTTTCTCTTACCCAGAAATTGAATCTAGCTCAGCACGCGGAAAACCAAGGCCAGTTTGAACAGCTTGTTTTGGGATTGCGCCGTAATATTGAAGTGAGTGTCAAAGGGCCTAATCTGATCAGGATTTCCTACGTCGGGAAAAACCCCCAGGAAACCCAGCTTGTTGCAAAAACCATGACCGATATTCTCCTTGAAGAGAATATGAAAGCGCAGACCAATGAAACCGATGTCGCCATTGGTTTTATTAAAGACCAGCTTGAGTTATACAAGCGTAAGATCAAAGAATCTGAAATCGCCGATTATGAAGATCAACTTAAAAAGCTGCTTGTTGATTCAACGGAAGAGCATCCGCTGGTTAAAGAGCTGCGTTATAAAATGGCGGTTGCTAAAAAAGAGCTTGATTCAGGTAATTTCGACCTTCCTAAATCGTCAAAACCTGTTGATGAGCAGACAGCGACGCTTATTAAATCAGAACTTGATAAATTAACCGGCAGTGGCTCGACCGCTATGATGTCGCCTGCGGACCCGAATGCTCCGGTAAGCGACCCGAATACTTCCATTTATAAGATGATGCTTATGGATAAGCTTGATTCGGTTTTAGCACGCGATATGAAGATTAATGAAAATATTTACAATATGCTTTTGCAGAAACTTGAAACTGCTAAAATCACGCAGCGCCTGGAAGCTTCAAAACAGGGTACGCGGTACACGATTATTGATCCGCCGCGGCTTCCGTTGGCTCCTTCAAAGCCCAACAAACCGCTTGTTATATTCATTGGTTTATTTATGGGATGTGCTCTTGGATTCGGCTGTGTTTTTGGCAGGGAGTTTATGGACAAATCATTTCTTGATATTGAAGACGCCAAAAACTCATTGGAACTTCCGGTACTGGGAGGAATTTCCCGGCTGACGACACAGGAAGAGATTGCGCAGGAAAAAGCAAAGCGTAAAACATTGATTACCATAGGCAGTGGTTCAGCGCTTGTGCTTATCATTGCTTCAATGTTATTTTACTTTTTAAGGAAATAAAAGCGTGATTGCCGCGCCCATTCTTTGTTTTATTGTGGAAAAAGCGGGCTCGCAATGACGTATTTTTCGTCATTGCGAGGAGCGCTCGGTACCAGAGGCTGTCGCGACGCGGCAATCTGTTTTTAAGCGAAGGAGCAAACCATGTACGAGAACTTTTTCGGATTCCTGGAAAAACCATTTAACACGACGCCGGACTCCAAATTCTTTTTTCCGAGCGCAAAACACACCGAGGCCTTAAACAGCCTCATTTACGCGATTAATGA
>Ga0209099_1000872_pt1 | contig 33738 bp, 26 predicted proteins | sample AD_JPNHW2_MetaG_FD_184430 | JGI IMG/M metagenome (GOLD analysis project Ga0209099, IMG submission 184430) | Active sludge microbial communities of municipal wastewater-treating anaerobic digesters from Japan - AD_JPNHW2_MetaG (SPAdes) (version 2) | ecosystem: Engineered > Bioreactor > Anaerobic... | reverse complement strand
CCTGGATGGTGCAGGCGGACTCCACCTCAAAGAATCCGAAGCATGTACCGTTGACCACAGAGCCGTCTCTCTTCGTGCCGGTGTAGGCCCATTCCGCGTCCAGGTCATCGACCGTCACACGGCTTTCGATCATGGGGGCAAGCCGGAAGGTCATGCAGAGCACTTCCGCCCCGGCCTTCCAGAGGGAGGGCTTCGGGGTCCCGGGGATGGTCCCGTAGTGTGTGCCCTCCTTCATGACTCCGCGCATGATCTCGTGCAGGATGGATGCACGTTTCCTGATTTCCGCAGGACTGAATGGTGGAAGCGCAGATGCAACAACAGCGGGCGTTTGCTCGAGTTTCATGACACTGCCTGCAGACATGCCCGTTCTCCTTTCTTTGTGATCCGTAGGTTGGTAAAGCAGGTGGTTTTCAGGAAGCGCTGGTAGATGTCCGGCGCTTCCCTTTGCAGGGATTTGCTATCGAGGCTAGTCCGGGTGGTGGCGACAAGCTGGACCGTCGATCCATCCAGGAGGGCACGGCTGATCCCAAGTTCCTGGACGTTGTCCCGGATCCTCTGCCGGAGCTCTGCCACGCGCTCTTGAATTGGCGTCAGTGCGGACTCGAGTTGTTCCAGCTCTTCGACTTCGCACTCCAACTCCAAGCGGATAGCCTCGGGCAAGGTTCCAGATGAGGCGGCTTGGCTCCGGCTCTGAAAGGCGGAGCAGTCCTTTGCATGAGGGCACTGAAAACAGAAACCCCTCTCCGGTTCGCCTTCCGGAAGCTCTCCCTTTTTCAGTGCAACTGCCGCGATTCGGGCCCTGTCCAGCAGATCTGCGAAGTGTGCTGCGTCGAAGGAAAGCGGAAAGATGGCGATCTCAGCCAGGTTTTCGCGGCTGACGAGTACGACCATGGCCCACGTCAGGCCGCAGAGCCCCATCTGCGCCTGGACCTGATCCCGGTAGATCTGAGGCAGCCCGTCCGACCGATAGCGTTGGAAGACAGACGCGCTGGCGGTCTTCACCTCCAGGATTCCGTCACCAGCGTCAGGACCGTCACTGACGACACGGCCGTCAGGGTGGGCACGGAAGGGTAGCTCGGGATGGACGGCCTCCAGTTGGTTCCGTCCCGTGCTGCGAAGACGGCCTTCCAGAGCGATTCGGAGAAGCTGGACGACTTCGTTCTCCATGGCCCGGCCGGCGAGCATGCGACCCATCGAGGCGGTGTCCAGCACCTCCGGCGTGAGCTTTGAGGCAATGACGTAGCGGAGACATTTGCCGATTTCGGACGCCCCAACATAACTGCGACGATCGGCAAGACGTGAGGGTGTCTCCATCCGGGTGAGTAGTGCCTGGTGGAGTGGGAGATCTCTATTCATGTGGGGTTGCCTCCAGAATGGTGAAAGCCCTCAGGGGGCTTCCGTGGGATTACGCGTTATTTGGATTTGCGGGCTACCCGGTCGCCATCACAGGCGGTTAGGAAGGGCCTCTCGAATTGAGGCAGAATGAGCTTCTGGAGTGGCCAAGGTGGTTCATAGTGAGGCAAAGCTCGCTCCAGCCGACCGTGCAGTACTTGAGAAAGTCGTGTGCATTGCGCGGGCTTTCCAGAAAGCGCCAAGCTGGAGGAGTGATCGGTTCCTAACTGAATAGCAACAAGCAGAAGAAGAACAGACCCCACGGAAATAGCCAGAGAGCCAGGAAAACGATAAGGACTAAAATCTCCAGGGCTTCCTTCACCCATTCCCACAAGTGACTAAGGAGGGAGATCATGGTCAACCCTCAATTCACCATCGCCATCGCCGTATTGAAGGCCTGTTGCTTGAACTCAGCTGCGGTACCGAACAGGATGCTCGCAGTTCGCCGGGAAGCGTCGTCGGCCTGTCCTTTGGCTTTCATGTCGTAGTCCGCGAACTCGACCATGGCGTTGAGCGCCCACCAGGCTGTCCCGTACACCCCCGGCAGGTCCACGCCCCTCCCGAAAGCGAGCCGGCCTTCGACCAGCTTGATCCTGTTCTCCATGATCGTGCGGCCCCGGCCATCCGCCACGTTGAGCGGGTTGCCGATCATGCGCTCCATGTATTCGTCGATCCAGGCATCGTCGATCCTCACGCTGGCGAGCTTGGCGAAGCGTTCACCCACGAGGTCGAAATGCTCGCGGTAGCGGAGCAGGACCATCGCGGCCATCTCCAGCTTCTGCCGCATGTTCGTCGTGTGACGGATTGAGATGACGCCCCGCGAGCCGTTCAGGGCGAGGTTGAAGGTGTTCTGACAGACCACGCGGATGTCGGTGAATTGGACCTCGGTCTTTATGGTGCCGTCGTGTGACGTCGTTCCCAACAGGTACTGCTCCACGCCGTCGCCAGCAATGGGATAGAAGATCTCCGGGAGTTTGGCGAGCATCCAGACCTTCTCACCCTTGCCGATGGCCCCGGCCGTCTGGAACTTGCCGCCGGATTCCTTGAGGAGGATGTCGAAGAAGTCGAAGGCCTCACGATTCTGGAGGACCTCGTAGACATCGCCGACCACGCCCAGCACATCCTGGGTGTGGCCGTTGATGGTGGCATAGGCCTCGGTGGGCTCCGTCATCCCCGGACCAAGGTCCGGCCTCAAGCGGTGGAGCTGCTCCTTGATCACTGGATAGTCAAGGCGGGCGGCGGCGATGGCCTCTGTGCTCGTGAACTCGCGGTCGAACTGGACGCCCAATTGGTGCCAGGGGCGCTGCTGGCCAGCGTAGACCATGGTGTTGCGGTAGAGGTTGTGCATGGGATCTCCGTATATGGAAAACCCCGCGAGAGCGGGGCGGATCAAGATGCTGATTGCCGATTCACTTCATCCACAGGGGTTGATTCGTCCTCCTTGTGGAGGGTCGGGTAGTTGCTGGCAGGTGGCTCAGGTACGCTGGTTGCCCTACTGCCCCTGAAAATGCGATGGGCCATCAACTTCCAGGCGATGGAGCGCTTAATTGCTGGCGCTTTCCAGACCACGATCTCCCAGAAGCACGGCTTTCGCGGGGGTTGAATGATGTCGGTGATGGCGCGTTTCACGGGTTCTCCGTATAAAGAAAACGCCCTGGACTTTCGGCCGGGGCGTTGGCGATGGGCTATGTCGCGATCAGTCTTCCATCCACCACTCGAGGATGGCTTTGACCAGGATGGCGGCGGCAAGGGGAATGGGATTCATGAACTCCTCCAAAAATGGGAAAGGCCAGCTGGAATAGCTGGCCTGACCTCCACGGTTGTTATAACGAAAAGGGGCGTGGTTTTGCTGGTAGGGACGCCCCTTCCGGAATATCACGCTTTCTTCTTCTCAATCTTCAATGGCTTGATCTTGGGTTTGGATATCTTCAGCTTTGGAGCAAGCATCCGGATACTGTTGGCCATCGCGCTTGGGCTCAGGTGGCCGTAATGCTTCTCCACCATGCTGGTATCCGCATGGCCGAGTTGAGCAGCGACGTAGGCGAGAGGAACACCGGCATTGACAAGCCCCGAGGCATATGTGTGGCGGAGTTCATGGAATCCGAGAGGATCGATCTTGGCGTCCTCGCAAGCCTTCAACATCAACTTCTTCTGGTCGTGTGGACCCCACGCCAAAGGGTCTTCCTGGTATTTCCGACCCTTTCCCTTTGCGTTCGGTTTGAGGAGAAGAGATTCGCCTCTCCCCCGTCCGACGATTTGTTCCTTGAACCAGGTAGAGGCTTCTTCTGTGAGGGCAATGTGGCGAGGCTTTCCGCTCTTGCTCTTCTCAATGAAGACCGTGTTGGCCGTGGCGTCGAAGTCCTGAACCCTCAGTCGGCAAAGTTCTCCATAACGACATCCGGTATAGAGTGCCGCCTGAACCAATTGTTTGAAGCCTTCAGGGCAGACATTCACGAGGCGGCGCTGCTCCGTGACTGTTAGGAATCGGACGCGGGCGGTTCCGACGTTCTTGAACTTCTTGACATCGCGCCAAGGGGTCGGGCCAGTGTAGTGCTTCGCATTCACCGCATAGTTGAGAGCAGCCTTAAGGTTGGTCAAGACTCGATTGGCGCTGTCTTTCCTGGCTCGCCGCTCTTCATCGGTGGTGGGGGGGGCTAGGAGTTCCACTTCCGTACGCAATTTGCCTGTCTTCCGGCGGGGTGACTCCGACAGGGCCTGGAACCAGGCTTCAATTCGCGGTTTGGTCAACTTCGCAAGGGGGATGTCCCGCAACTCCGGAAGAATATGGGCGTTGAAAGTGGTCGTCATGATGGCGTGTCCCTTCACGCCACGCCTCTTTGCGTCGCGAAGATAATCCTCGACGGCAGTAGCTACGGTGTAAGGGCCAGTGACGACAGGAACGCCAGTCGCTTCAATCTGTGCCCGGTTGTTTCGTTCCGCGAACCAAATCTCGGCCTTCTTTTGGGCAGCGGCGAAGTCAAGGATGTTGACGCCATCGGCGTCCATCAGATCGTCTGCGTCCCCAAGCCGATGCTGGATTGATTTGCCGGCGTCCAGGTCGGTCCAGCGGGCGAGCCAGGAACCGGCTTGGTTGTTCAAGGGGCGGCGATAGGCGATGTAGCGCCCCTCGGCCAAGGGTTCCTGGTAGCGCTTTCCCTTCTCCAGTTTGGAGCGAGACTCCCGCGAACTGAGCTTTGTGCTGCGCTTCGTCCTGGCCATGAGAGGGCTCCCGTTGCCGTGTCCACCACGTGTACAAAACATACTCCCGAACACGGAGAAGCGCAAGCGAACAGAAAAATGCAAAAAATACAAATAAAGCAAGTTATATGTGTTCGCCCAAGATCGCCAAAGTTGAAAAATGATCAAACCCCATCCTTGGGGTGGTAGGGGTCGGAAGTTCGAATCTTCTCGCGCCGACCAAGAATAGGGAGGTCCGAAGGGCCTCCCTTTCCCTTTGTGCGCCAAGTGATTCGGATTCCTGGGCGACGATGGCGTGCCGCCGGAGGCGGATGGCCGGTGACGAATTCCCGATCCATTTCGACCGGGAGTTGCTCGCGCGGCGGATCAGGCGGCCTGCTGCCGGAGGGTGAACTTGCGGACCCTGGTCTCCAGCCGCTCCGCCACGCGGGCGAGGTCCGAGGCGGTGCGCGCGATCTCGCTGGTGGTGGCCGACATCTGGGACGCGGCCGAGGCCGTCGCGATGGATTCCTGGACGCTCCGCTCCACTTGTTTCATGACCTCCGCGCCGGTGCGGCTCTGCTCGACCGTGGCCGAGGTGACCTGGCGGGTCTGGGCCGCGAACTGCTCGAGGCCCGACCGGATCTTCTTGAGGAACCTGGCGGTGATCTCCACGGTGGCGGCACCCTGTCCGACGGCATCCCTGGCGGCCTGGATGTGCTGGGCGATGTCCTTGGCCGACGTGGCGCTGCGCTCGGCCAACTTCCGGACCTCCTCGGCGACGACCGCGAAGCCCTTTCCCTGCTCGCCGGCCTTGGCCGCCTCGATGGCGGCGTTCAGCGAGAGGAGGTTGGTCTGGTTGGCGATCTCGGTGATGACGTTGATGGCGGTGGCGATCCGCTCGGCGGTGACACTGACGCCCTTCATCGCGGTCTGGGTCTCCCCGCCGGCCTTGTCGCCCCGGAGGGTGGCATCGAGGGCCTCGTCCATCATGGCCAGGGCCTGCTGCGCGGACCGGCTCACTTCGTCGATGGAGGCCGAGAGCTCGGTGATGGCCGTGGCCATCTGCTCAGCCCCGTTCCGCTGGGAGTTCGTGGTCCGCGCGATCCCCTCCGTCGTGGAGGCCATCTCCTCGGAGGAGGCGGACAACTCGGTCGAGGAGGAGGCGAGCACCTGGACCTCGCCGGAGACGTCCATCAGGAGCTGGCGGATGTTCTCCACCATGGATTGGTAGGACCTGGCCAGCTCGCCGAACTCGTCCCGGCGAGAAGTGTAGCTTCCGGCCACATCGACGGAAAAGTCCCCAGAGGCGAGGCGCTTCGTGTGCTGAACCACGGTGGAAACGTCCGAGACGTAGATGCGGGCGATGGCGGTCCCGACGAGCGCCGCGAGGACGATCCCGATCAGCAGGGTGGCGGCGACCAGGATCTTCACCTGCTGCTGGGCCCGCTCGACCTGCCGACCGATGCTGGCCGCCACCCCCTCCCGGTGCTTCAGGTATTCCTTCAGGACCCCGTCTGTTCGAACCTTGGTCTTGTCGCCCTCGATCAAGTACATGTCCGAAGCCTGCTGCTCCTGGCCCTCGTTGGCCCAGGCGATCACATGACTGTTGACGTTCTGCCTCGCGGCCAGGGCCGCCTCGAAGGCGCCGACGAGTTCCTTGTCCTTCGGAGTCTCGGCCAGGGCCTTCAATTCTTCCAGGTCCTTCCTGTAGGTGTCGCGAAGCTCCTGGATCCTGCTGTTGAGCCCGGCTTTGGCCGCTGGGCTCTTCTGGGCGATGAGGCTCCAGGTCGCCAGGTTGATCTGGGAGAGCGTGTCGATGACCTCGTGAGTGGTGTTCGCCTTGTGCGCCTCGGCTGCCACCGCCCGGTGTCCCTTGACAAGGTACGCGATCCCCCACCAAGTGACTGTGGAAACGACGAAGATGGTCATACCCAGGACCCCGAAGCAGATCGACAGCCGCTTCCAGATCTTCATATTCTTGAGGATACCCATGGCGGAGCCCCCCTCGCGTCCCGTTCGGCCGAAGGCGTACGGACGGATTTCCTCATGCTATCGTCGTCCTGGACCGAAAGAGCCGAAAATATAGATATATTATTTCGCTTCTCTCGTCAGGCCGGTAGGTCCAACCCAGACAGGGAACGACTTGAAGGGGGGCTCGTTCCGGCATAGGCAATAAGGCCCGCCTTCGGGAAGCGGGGCGGCGCGCGTGGCCGGGCCGAAGGCCCGGGTCGCGGCCCAGGAGGTCGAGTCGATATGGGACATTCCTACCGCGTCGTGACCTGCAAAGGCCCCTCGTGGAGAAGGGGCCCAGGACGCCGGGACCAGGTGGGGGAGGGCCCCGGCTTTCCCATGAGTGCCGCGGGGAGGGGAAACGTTGATCCCCGGGGTTGGATTCCATGTGGGGGCCGCCGAACGGGGCCACGGGCCGGTCGAACGTCTCTCCGGCTCGCCGCCGAGTGGACGGACGACATTGTCCGGGTGCGGGTTCCGCGTGCGGATGCCGGAAGGGTTCCCGGCCGGTTCGACGCGGAGGATGGGCATAATCAGGAGCATGAACAACGTGTTCCTGATCGGGCTCGTCAGTTTCTTTGCGGACTTCAGCACCGAAATGGTGTACCCGATCATCCCGCTCTACCTGACCGCGACCTTCGGCGCCACGCCGGCCCTGCTCGGCCTCATCGAGGGGGTCGCGGAGAGCCTGGCGAGCCTCCTGAAGGTGTTCAGCGGCTACGTCACGGACAAGTACCGGAAGAAGAAGCCGATCGCCTTCCTGGGCTACGCGGCCGGCCTGGTCTACAAGCTGATGCTGCTCACGGCCGGCTCCTGGGCCGGCATTCTCGCCGCCAGGGTGGTGGACCGCTTCGGCAAGGGCGTGCGCACCGCGCCCAGGGACGTGCTCGTGAGCGAAAGCAGCGCCTCGGGCCGGCTGGGGAGATCCTTCGGCCTCCACAAGGCCCTCGACATGGCGGGATCCGCGGCCGGGATTCTCGCGGCCTTCTTCATCATGCGGGCCTGGGGGAGCGGCCTGGTCTACAAGCGCCTGTTCCTGCTCTCCTGCATTCCCGCCGTCGCCTCGCTGCTCATGTTCGTCCGCATCAAGGAGACGGGCAGGCCGCGGGAGGCCAAAGCGCCGCTCCATGTCTTCCGCGGCCTCCAGGGCCTCGACGCACGCCTGAAGCGCTACCTCCTGGTGGTCTTCGTGTTCACGCTGGGGAACTCCTCCAACGCCTTCCTGCTCCTGAGATCCGGCAAGGCGGGCTTCGATCCCGCGGACGTCGTGCTCCTGTATTTCGTCTACAACCTGGTGTCCTCCCTGCTCGCCCTGCCTTTCGGCCACCTGTCCGACCACGTGGGCCGGAAGGGCGTCCTCGTGACCGGCTACCTCACCTTCTCCCTCGTCTACGCGGGCTTCGCCTGGGCCGGGAACAAGGGCATCATCGTCGCCGCCTTCGCGCTCTACGGCGTGTTCACCGCCCTGACGGCCGGGGTCGAGCGCGCCTACATCTCGGAGATCGCGCCCGAGGCGCTGAGGGGGACCGTCCTGGGCCTCCATTCGATGATCTCGGGCGTCGCCCTGCTCCCCGCGAGCCTGATCACGGGGCTGTTGTGGAACGCCTTCGGGCCGATGGTGCCCTTCGCCTTCGGGGCCGGCCTCTCGCTCTCCGCGGCCCTGGTGCTCGCCTGGCCGAGTAATCCCGGGAAGGCGCCCAGCCCGCGCCTGGGCTAGGCCCCTGTGGCGAAATGCGACATCCGGGACCCCCGGGGTGCAGAACGCGCCCCGCGGGCGAGCAACCCGGGAATATAACCGTAATAAATGCAATAAAAAAATATTGGCACGCTTCCTGAAATGAACACGGCAGCGCCCTGCAACGCGCTCGATGAGGATTCGGCCATGAGACTGACGACACTGCCCCTTGCCCTTCTCCTGTCCCTGGGTTCCTCCATGGCCCAGGCCAAGGTGGACATCCACATCAACATCGGCCTCCCGGTCGTTCCGCCGCTCGTGACGGTGCAGCCGGGCATCCAGGTGGTGGAGGGATTCCCCGAGGAGGTGTTCCTCCACGATGGCTGGTACTGGTGCCGCCGGCCGGACGGATGGTACCGGGCCCGCTCCCCCCGGGACCGCTTCGACTGGATCAACGCGCGGCGCGTCCCCGGGAGGCTGAGGCGGGAGCCCATGGGCCATTACCGGAACTGGCATCACGAGGAAGGTGATCGGCCCGGTCCGGGCTACGGGCCGCCGAGCCGGGGGCAGGGAGGTCCCGGCCACGAGGGGCCCGGCCGGTTCGGTCGCCCCGGGCCCAGGCAGGGGAAGGGCAGGCCGCAGTTCCCTCCTCCGCCCCAGCCCTGATCCCGGGAGAATCCTTCACGCCCGCCCGACCCCCTCGAGGTACTGTCGCAGCTCCTGCACGCTGAAGGGCTTCGTCAGCAGGGTGACTTTCGCATAGGCCTCCGCGAGGTTCTGAGAGGCCTGGTTGGCGCGGCCGGTGGTGAGCAGGACGGGGACCGCGGGCCGCAGGCTCCGCAGGCGCCGCAGGGTTCCCGCCCCGCCCAGCCCCGGCATGTTGATGTCCAGGATGACGACATCGGCCTGGAGGCCTGCCTCCAGCTGCGCCAGGGCCTCCTCGCCGCTCAGGGCCGGCGTGACGGTGTGCCCCAGGTCCCGAAGCAGGGCCTGGAGGGAAGTCTGGATCAGCTCGTCGTCGTCCACCAGGAGCACCCGCAGGACGTGGGAGGCGCCGGGGGCGCCCTGCGCGTCCTCCGCCTCCGGGGACAGGGCCGCGGCTTCGCACACCGGCAGGCGCATCTTCACGAGGGTTCCGGTGCCGGGGCGGCTCTGGATCTCCAGGGTTCCGCGGTGGGCCTTGACGGTGTTGTAGGCCATCGACAGACCCAGCCCCGTGCCCTTGCCCTCGGGCTTGGTCGTGAAGAAGGGGTCCAGGGCCTTCTCCAGGATCTCCTTCGGCATGCCGCAGCCGGTGTCCTCGACCTGGATCTCGATCCAGCCGGCTCCCTGGTTCCGCGTCCGGAACGTGAGGGTGCCGTTCTCCTGCATGGCGTCCACGGCGTTCAGGCAGAGGTTCATGAGGGCGTTGGTCAGGGCGCTCGCATCCCCGCGGACGGGTTTGAGGTCCGGAGCCAGGTCCATCTGGAGGCGGATCCTGGAGAAGGTCGTGCGCTCCAGGAGGCGGACCTCCTCGCGGAAGATCGCGTTCATGTCCAGCTCCCGCTCCTCGGCGGGGGTCTGGCGCGCGAAGCTCAGCAGACCCTTCAGCATCCGCCCGCCCCGTTCGGTGGCCTTGATGATGGTCCCGAAGGCCCGCGCGTTCGGGCTGCCTTCGGGCTGGGTCTCGAGGCTGGAGGAGGCCAGGATGAGGATGGCCCCGAGCACGTTGTTCATGTCGTGGGCGATGCCCCCCGCCAGGAGGCCCAGGCTCTCCATCTTCTGGGCCTGGTGGAGCTGGGACTGGAGCTGGCGCCTTTCATCCTCGGCCCGCTTCCGGTCCGTGATGTCCTGCATGGTGCCGATGAGCCTCACCGTCTGGCCTTCCTCGTCGAACTCCAGGACCCCCAGGCCGGAGATCCACCGTTCCTGGGCGTCGCTCCGGCGGACGATCCGGAATTCCTGGTCGAAGCCGCGGCGGTCCTGGATCGTCTCCAGCATGTACCGCCGGTGATCCTCCCTGGCGTCCGCGGCCACCAGGTCGAGCCAGCCATGCACGTCCCGGGGATAGTCCTTCCCGATGCCGAAGATGTCGTCGAGGGTCTCGGAGCTCTCCCAGATCCCCAGGGTGAGGTCCAGGCTGTAGCAGCCGATGCGGCCCACCGTCTGGGCATCCCTCAGGAATCGCTCGCTCTTCTGGAGCGCCAGTTCGGCCCGCTTCCGCTCGGTGATGTCGGACGCGAAGCTGAGGAACCGGATGGGTGAGAGCCGGACGGATTCCACGGACCAGTAGCCCTGGTGGCCGTCCTTCCGCCTGAAGCCGAACTCGTCGATCGCGTGCCCCGTCTCGACGAGGTTCCGGATGTGTTCGGCGCCGGACTCCAGGGCCTCAAGCGGGAGGAGGTCCGCCATGCCCATGGACATCAGTTCCGTGCGCGCGTAGCCGGTGATGGCCTCCGCCGCCGGGTTCACCTGCAGGTAGCGGCCCTTCTCGTCGCAGATGAACACGCCGATGGGGGAGTTGTCGATGTAGCTGCGGAACTGGGTCTCGCTGGCCCTCAGGGCCTCCTCCACCCGCTTGCGGTACGAGATGTCCGTGGCGAATCCCTCCACGCACTGGAGACGGCCCTCCTCGTCGTAGATGCCCCGGCCCCGCTCCCAGATCCACTTGACCGCCCCCGAGGCGGTGGTGATGGGGTACTCCTCCTCGAAGATCGAATGGTCGGCCAGGACCTGATCCCATGTCTTCCGGATGGCCTGGCGGTGGCTGGGCAGGATCAGGTCGTTGTAGGCGAGGCTCAGGTTCCCGATGAACAGCTCGGGGCGGTAGCCGGTGATTTCCCGGAAGCCTTCGCTCAGGTAGGCCATCGTCCAGCCGCCCGCGTCCACCCCCTGGTAGGCGAACCCGGGCAGGTTGTCGACGAGCTGGTTGAGCTTCCGTTCGCTCTCCCTCAGGGCGTTCTCGACCTCCTTCCGGCTCGTGACGTCCCGCCAGACGCAGTGGTAGGTTCCGACCCCGCCCACCTGGATCACTTGTGCCGTCACGTGGACGTTCCGCAGTTCGCCATGCTTCGTCCGGTGCAGGACCTCGAAATCGTCGTGGCCTTTCCGGATGATCTGCTGGATCCGTTCCAGGATCTCGTCGTTCATCGACTCGGCGTCGATGTCGCCCATCGACAGGCGGCCGAACTCCTCCCGCGTGTAGCCCAGCTGGAGGCAGGCCTGGTCGTTGAACTCGACGATGCGGGCGGTCACCGGATCGAGGATGACGACCCCGTCCGGGCCGTGGTCGAAGAAGGCGCGGTAGCGTTCCTCGCGCTCCCGCAGGGTCCGTTCCGCCTCCATGCGCTCGGTGATGTCCTCGATGAGCGCCACGCCTCCGCGGACATGCCCGCCGTCGGGGGCCATGGGGGCGAACAGGACCCTCACGGGCGTGCGTTTTCCCGAGGTCATGGACTGGTAGACCCCTTCGTAGGATCCGATGTTCCCGGCCAGGGCCTGCCTGAGGGCCGCGACGATCTTCCGGTCGGGCAGGCCCTGCATGTGGAGGCCGATCAGCTGCGCCTCGGGCGTCCCGATGATCTCGCCGAAGAGCTTGTTGCAGTCGATGATGACGCCCTCTTGGTCGAACCGCAGGATGCCGATCGGCGAATGCTCGAAGATCACGCGGGCCTTTTCCTCGCTCTCCCGCAGGCGCTTCTCCGTCCGCAGGCGGTCCGTGATGTCCAGGAGGGAGGCCATCACCTGGAAGGGCCTGGATTCGCCCGGCCGGACGAGCGGGGTGGCGGACACGCTCAGCCAGCGGAGGTCCTTCCCGCCGGGGCCGGAGATCCCGACTACGATTCCTGCGGCGGGCAAGCCCGTCCGGAGGGCGGCAGCGAAGGGGCAGGCCTCGTCCTCCAGGGGGGCGCCGTCCTCGCGGAGGAACCGGCAGTCCAGGTCGGCGGCGGCGCGGCCCCGCATCCGCGCGAGGGGGAGACCCAGGATCCGCTCGGCTTCCGGATTGGCCGAAAGAACGCGTCCCTCGGCATCCAGGAACAGGATTCCGAGGGGGGCCGTCTCGAAGGCGGCCCGATAGTCGGGGTACGGATCGGCGGAAGCCGGCCCTGGGTCCTCCCTTGCGTCGGAGCCGTTCTTCGTATCCACAGGGCCTTCTCCAGAGGGGGTCGTGCCTGGCGATCCGGAATCTAGCCCCGTGTATCGGAATCCGCAAGCGCGCTCTTGAGTGAGCGAAGCGGCGGAGGGCTCCGGCGACTCGGAACGGATCCGCCTCATCGCTGGTTTATCGGAGCATGGATAAAACTGATGGCTAAAGGAGATTAATGAGGGTATTCGCGGCGCGTTCCATACTCTGGAGACGCACCTCCCTTCCGCGGGGAGGCACGAGGCTTTCGATGGCACAGGCAAGCTACCCGAAATACTCCCGGCCGGAGCCCATCAGGCTGCCGGACAGGCAGTGGCCCTCCAGGGAACTCGACGCGAGCCCCCTCTGGGTCTCCGTCGACCTGCGGGACGGCAACCAGGCCCTGCCCAATCCGCTGAACCCGGACCAGAAGCTGGAGTACTTCGACCTGCTGTGCCGGGTCGGGTTCAAGTGCATCGAGGTCTCGTTCCCGTCCTCCAGCCAGGACGACTTCGACTTCACGCGGCGCCTGATCGAGGAGCGGCGCATCCCCGAGGACGTGTTCATCATGGTCCTGACCCAGTGCCGCGAGCACCTGATCGACCGGACCTTCGAATCCCTCAAGGGCGTGCGCCAGGCCGTCCTCCACGCCTACTGCGCCACCTCGGAGCTGCACATGCAGCAGGTCTTCGACCTCACGCGCGCCGAGACCCTGGGCATGGTCGTCCAGTCGGTGGCCCAGATCCGGCGCCTGGCCGAGGCCATGCCGGAGAGCGACATCCGTTTCGAGTTCTCGCCGGAGGAGTTCACGGACACGGACATGGGGTTCGCCCTGGAACTCTGCGAGGCGGCCTTCGCGACCTGGGGCAGGGCGACCCGCGAGAAGCCGATGATCCTGAACCTCCCCGCCACGGTGGAGCGCAGGCCCCCCAACCAGTTCGCGGACATGATCGAGCTGTTCTGCCGCCGCTTCTCCCACCGGGAGGAGGTGCTCGTCTCCGCCCATCCCCACAACGACCAGGGCATGGCGGTGGCGGCCTCGGAGATGGCCCTCCTGGCGGGGGCCGACCGGATCGAGGGCACCCTCTTCGGCCACGGCGAGCGCACGGGGAACGTGGACCTCGTCGTGCTCGCCAACAACCTGTTCGCGCGCGGGATCCCGACGGGGCTGGACTTCTCCAGGCTGCCGGAGATCGCCGACACGGTGGAGCGTCTCACGGGAATGTCCGTCTACTACCGCGCGCCCTACGTCGGCGAGTACGTCTTCACGGCCTTCTCCGGCTCGCACCAGGACGCCATCCGCAAGGGCCTGAACCGCCTCGACGAGGCTCCTCGAAAGTTCGGGGCGGGCTGGAAAGTGCCCTACCTGCACGTCGATCCCACCGACCTGGGGCGGAGGTACGAGAGCCTCATCCGCATCAACTCCCAGTCCGGCAAGGGGGGAGCCCTCTGGGTGCTGGAACGGGAATTCGGGCTCCAGCCGCCCAAGTCGATGCACCCGGAGATCGGGGCGGCGATCCAGCGGCTCTCGGACCGCGTGGGGCGGGAAGTGTCGTCCTCGGAAGTGCACGAGATGTTCGAGGAGACCTTCGTCCGGCCGGAGGGTCCCTACGTCCTGGAGGGATTCTGGCCCCGGCCCGACGACCGCATTCCCACCCTCATCCACGGCGAGGTCCGCCTGCGCGTCGACGGAGTGGCGCGGCGCGCCGTCGCCGACGGCAACGGCCCCGTGTCCGCCTTCGTCCATGCCCTCTACCGGCTGGGGATCGACGGCTTCACCGTGGACAACTACCACGAGCAGGCCCAGGGCAAGGGCGAGGATGCCCAGGCCGTGGCCTACGTCCCCCTCAGGTTCCAGGGCAATGGCACCCTCTTCGGCGTGGGCTTCGACACCAACATCGACCAGGCCGCCGTGCGGGCCATCGTGGCGGGGCTGAACCGGAGGGCTGCGCTGCCGCCGGATGGAGGCGAAGGAATCCCGCGACTCGGCTAGAATGCCTGGATGCGCGATCGCCCGGACGGTTCCACCAGGGACGAAGGGCCGCCGGCCCGGGCCGGCCTCTTCCTTCCGGAGGACTGACCATGCGGATGGCGTTCGCGGTCCACGGGCGGGTGCAGGGCGTGGGGTTCCGCTACTACGTCCTGGAGGAGGCGTGGAGCCTCGGGATCGCGGGCTGGGTCCACAACGAATACGACGGCACCGTGACCGGGGAAGCCGAGGGGGAACCCCAGCTCATGGAAGCGTTCCGGAGGGCGCTGGCGCGCGGTCCCGGGATGGCCTACGTGACGAGGCTGGACTGGACCCCCCTCTCGGAGGGACAATCGCTTTCTAGTCCCTTCGAGATAAGACGGTAGCGAGGCGGCATGGATTACAGACCTTTCGTCCGTGAAGTGCAGGATTTCCCGAGCCCCGGCATGGCCTTCTGCGACATCAGTCCCCTGCTGGCCGACGCGAGGGCGTTCAGCGAGGCCATCGACGCCATGGCGGAGCCGGTGCACACCCTTCAGCCCACCCACGTCCTGGGCCTGGAATCCAGGGGCTTCATCTTCGGAAGCGCCCTCGCCAGGCTGCTGGACCTCGGCTTCGTGCCGGCGCGCCGGCCGGGCAAGCTGCCCGGGAGCGTCCACCGCGAGGAATACACCAACACCATCGGGGAAGTGAACGCGCTGGAGATCCACCAGGACGCCTTCCGGGCCGGCGACCGGGTCCTGATCGTCGACGACGTGCTGGCCACGGGAGCCACGGCCGCCGCCGCCAGCCGGCTCATCGAGCGCACCGGGGCCCGGCCCATGGCCCTCACCCTGTTCATCGAGATGGCCCATCTCCCCGGCCGGGAGAAGCTGTCGGGGCTGCCGGTCTTCAGCGTCCTGAGGTACTGACCGGCAGGCCGACCCGCCTCAAGCCGGAGGATGGATGCCCGCGGGCAGCTCCAGGGTGAAGAGGCTTCCCCGCTCCAGGGGGTGGTAGACGGCCTCGCCTCCGTGATCCTGGGCGATGCGCCGCACGATGGCGAGGCCCAGGCCGGTGCCCTTCCTCTTGGTGGAGAAGTAGGGCTCGAAGAGCCTGTCGCGCGCCTCCGCCTGCACCCCCGCGCCGTCGTCCTCGACCTCCATCCGGATCCGGCGGCCCTCCGGGACCAGGGCGAGCCGGATGCGGCCCCGGTCTTCGACGGCGCTCACCGCGTTGTCCACCAGGTTGATCAGCGCCCGCCTGACCATGTCGCCGTCCCAGCTCACCTCGACGGGGCGGTCCGGCAGCTGCGTCTCGAACTGGATGTCGGGGTGGACGGGCGCGTAGAGCGCCTCGACCTGGCGCATCAGCTCGCAGGCGTCCAGGGGGCGGGGCTGGGGGACGGGCAGCTTGGCGAAGCGGCTGAAACTGTCCACGAGGCGCGTCAGGCTGGCGACCTCGGCGAGGATCGTCTCCGTGGCCTCGGCGACCAGGCGCGCGTCCAGGCGGCCCTCGCTGCTGCGGCGGAGCAGCCGCTGGGCGGTGAGCTTGATGGGCGTGAGGGGATTCTTGACCTCGTGGGCCATCCTCCGGGCCACCTCCTGCCAGGCGGCCCGCTTCTCGGCCTGGGCCAGGAGGGACAGGTCCTCCAGCACCGCCAGCTCGCCCCCGTCCGTCAGGGGCAGCACCATGGCCCGCACGGGGCGGCCTTCGCCCTCGCTCCCGATCCGCAGTTCCTCCTGCCGGGGGCGGCGGGAACGGCGCACTTCGGCCACCAGCTCCGGCAGGCCGCCCAGGCGGGTCTGGCCCGCAAGGTCCTCCCAGGATTCCTGGGACGGGTCCAGGTGTTCGAGGCCGAACCAGCTGCGGGCCGTCGTGTTGATGGTCCCCAGCCGGCCCTCCTTCTGCCAGCTCACGACGCCCACGGGCAGGGCCTCCAGGAGCTGGCCCAGGTACTGCCGCTGGCTCTCGATGTCCTCGCGGCTCTGCTTCAGGTCCCGGATCATGGTGTTGAAGCTGCTGGCGAGGAAGGCCAGCTCGTCCTCGCCCGCCACCGACAGGGAGACCTCGAGGTCCCCGGTGCCCACGCGCTGGGCGGCCTTGGCGAGGGCGCGCACCGGCTCGGAGATGGTCCGGCTGATGGCGAGACCCACCCACACGGCCGCGAAGAGCGAGAGCAGGGTGAGGAACAGGAAGGTGCTCTGGGGAAGGGTCTCCAGGGTCTCCTTGATGGCGTGGACCTGGAAGGCCTCCTGGTACCGCCGGTCCATGCGGGCCAGGCTCTCCCCGGTGGCCTTGGGCAGGAAGACGCCGGCGACGAATCCATCCTGACGCCCCCCCGCGGTCTCCAGGAGCCAGGTGCCTTCCTTGAGCTCGACCCGCTTCTGGCCGTCGCCGCGCAGCGGCAGGGGAGGCGCGGCCAGGCCCGGCGCGATGTCCACCACGCGGGCCGAGAACCGGGAGCTGGTCCGGGCCAGGAGGTCGAGGCCCGCATCCTTCCGCAGGACCGACAGCTCCTCCGTGGAGAAGATGGGCAGTCGCTGGACACCCTGGGCCAGGCGGCCCGCCAGGAGCCCCTGGAAGGCATCGGAGACGACCTTGCTGTCCCGGATCACTTCCTGGGTTTCCGGGCGGAACCAGCGGTCGAGGTTCTTGCTGATGAAGTTACGCCCCACCAGGAAGAGCATGGTGCTCGGGGCGATGCCCACGGCGAACAGGGCCAGCACCAGCCGCGTCCTGAGCCTGGAGCCCAGGATGCCGCTGCGGCGTTCGAAATAGAGCTTGGCCAGGCTCCGCGCGACGATGTAGAGCAGGGTCCCGATGGCGAGCACGTTCGCGAGCCCCAGGGCCAGGAGGGCCCAGCGGCTGGGGGCGTCGATGCTGGAGTCGACGTGGGCGCTCAGCAGCTTGTAGCCGCTGAAGATCACCCAGATGAGGACGGCGAGCCCCACCGAGGCGTAGAGGCGGTTCAGCTCCGGGCTGCGTTTCACGCGAAGGCTCATGGGAACAGGCTACCCTGGATGGGACCGGGAGGGATGGGTGGCGGCCAGGCGAAGCGCGTTCGAGACGAGGCGGGAATTCCTGGCGGGATTCGCCGATGACCAGGACGGCCTCTGGAGCGAGCTGGTCCTGGAGGACGAGCGGTATCCCCGGTACCTGAGGGAGTTCTGGACCAGCCGCCAGCGGCAGGCCTCCAGCCTGCACGAGATCTCGTACCGGGCCTGCTACAAGCCCCAGCTCCCCCGGCTCTTCATCGGGAAGCTCACCCGGCCCGGGGACCGGGTCTACGACCCCTTCAGCGGGCGCGGGACGACGGCCCTGGAGGCGGCCCTGCTCGGGCGCCGCACGGCGGCCAACGACATCAACCCCCTGTCCGAGATCCTAGCCCGGCCCCGGCTGGCCCCGCCCGATCCCGCGGCCGTGGCGCGGCGGCTGGAGGAGATCCCCAGGGACGGGGCCGCCGGCGGGGACCTGGATCTCTCCATGTTCTTCCACTCGCGGACGGAGGCGGAGATCCGGAGCCTGCGCCGGTGGTTCCTGGACCGGGCGCCCCTCGACGAACTCGACGCCTGGATCCGGATGGTGGCCACGAACCGGCTGACGGGGCACAGTCCCGGGTTCTTCTCCGTCTACACCCTGCCTCCCAACCAGGCGCTCGGCGCGGAGAAACAGGTCCAGATCAACGCCAGGCGGAATCAGGTTCCGGAGTACCGGGATACCCATGCCCTGATCCTCAAGAAGACCCGGCAGCTCCTCAAGGGCGTGACCGGCGAGGAGATCCGGTGCCTGCGGGAGGCGTCCCGGGACGCGGTCTTCTGCACAAGGGATGCCCGGCGCGCGGAGGGCATCGCGGACGCCTCGGTGCAGCTCACGGTCACCTCGCCCCCCTTCCTCGACGTGGTCCAGTACGCCCAGGACAACTGGCTCCGGTGCTGGTTCTGCGGCCTGGACGCCGCCGCCGTCGGGCGGGGCATCACCATGTCCAGGACGCTGGAAGGCTGGTCCGAGGTCATGGGTGCGGTCTTCGCGGAGCTGTTCCGCGTCACCCGCCCGGGAGGATTCGTGGCCTTCGAGGTGGGAGAAGTCCGCAAGGGCACGGTCCGGCTCGAGGAGGTGGTCCTGCCCCTGGGGATCCGGGCCGGCTTCCGGGGACTGGGGATCCTGGTCAACGAGCAGGCGTTCACCAAGACCGCCAACATCTGGGGCGTCGCCAACAACACGGACGGCACCAACAGCAACCGCATCGTCCTCTTCGAGAAGGCCTGAGGCGGAGCCTTCAACGGTAGCGCAGCGAGGCCTCCCGCTCCTCCCGCCAGGCCTCCTCTTCGGGCCGCGCCAGGGCCTCCAGGTCCCCCGGGTGCGCCGCAGGGTCGTCCACCCACGTCCGCAGCCGGTCGCTCCCGTTGATGAGGTCGATGGCCAGGCGGCCCTGTTCATATTCGTAGGGGAAGTCCCGCCACAGGGGATAGTCGGGGCGAAGCAGGCGGATGGCCTTGAAGGCGAGGGCCACGAGCCGCCAGGGCCTGAACTCCCCGTGCTGGTAGGCGCCGTCCTCCACGTGGATCTGGAGGCCCGCGCAGAGCCGTCCCGAGTGCTTGTGGAAGGTGGGCTCGAACCAGCAGGGGCGGAGACGGCAGCCCTTCAGCCAGCCGGGCGCCAGGGCTTCCATCCTCGCCAGGACGGCAGCGGCGTCCAGGCCCGGGGCGCCGAAGAGCTCCAGGGGGCGGGTCGTGCCGCGGCCCTCGCTGAGGGTCGTTCCTTCCAGCATCACGGTGCCGGGGTAGCAGCGCGCCATCCAGAGACTGGGGGCGTTGGGGCTGGGATTCACCCAGGGGCGCTCCCCGACCGGCCAGCCATAGCCGGGCCCCTGGTTGGGCTCCCAGCCCTCCAGGGGCACCACGCGGCAGTCCAGGTCCAGGCGCAGCGTGCGCTGGAACCAGCCGGCCAGCTCCCCGAGGGTCAGGCCGTGGCGCATGGGCAGGGGCCCCGCGCCCACGAAGCTCTCCCAGCCGGGCTGGAGGCGCAGGCCTTCCACGGGCCGGCCCACCGGGTTGGGCCGGTCCAGCACCCAGACGCTCTTGCCGTGGGCCGCGGCGGCCTCCAGCACGTAGCGGAGGGTGGTGACGAACGTGTAGATGCGGCAGCCCAGGTCCTGCAGGTCCACCAGCAGCACGTCGAAGGTGTCCATCATGGCCGGCGTGGGCCTGCGGACCGTGCCGTAGAGGCTGAAGACCGGAATGTGGTGGGAGGGGTCCTCGAAGTCCGGGGATTCCACCATGTTGTCCTGCTTGTCGCCCCGCAGGCCGTGCTGGGGGCCGAAGGCGGCGGCCAGGCGGAGGTCCTTCCGGGCCGCGAGGGCGTCCAGGGCGTGTTCCAGGCCTCCGGTCACCGAGGCGGGGTGGGCGAGGAGGGCCACGCGGCGTCCCGCCAGGGATCTGCGCAGGCCGGTTTCCTCCAGGAGCAGGTCGAGTCCGGTCCGCATCGGGTCAGGCCTCCTCGGGGGCAGGCGACAGCTCGAGGGCGAACGTCGAGGGATGATGGAAGTCCGGGCGCCCCTCCGGATGCCGGACGGCCCAGTAGGAAAGGCCGCCCTCCTTGCGCTCGACGACCGCGGAAAGCCCCAGCCGGAGGCGCTGGCCGGGCCTCCAGTCGACGACGCCCGCCAGGCCCAGCAGGGCGTGCACCTCCAGCCGGCCGGGCTTCAGGAGGACCACCAGCCTCGGCACGAGGGCCTCGGCGGGCGCACTGGCCTCCCGGTAGCGGAGGAAGGCGTAGCTCGCCCAGGCGCCGGAAGGCGAGAGGTTCACTTCGTGGTAGCCTTCCGTCCCCTCGAGGGAGAGGAAGGCCTCGAAGCAGGTGTGCTCCCAGAGCCCGTCGGTCCGTTCCGGGAGGGCCTGGCCCGGGATGGCCAGCTGGTCCAGGTCCCCCAGGAGGGTGTAGCCCAGCGACAGGGTGTCGGCGTCCAGGAGGCAGGCCCTGGCCTGGAGGCCCCGGACGGGCGGGCAGGCGCTGGCGGGGTGGCGGACGAGTTCGGCCGCCAGGGGGGACTCGGCGCTGCCGGGGGTTGGAAGATCGTGCACGCAGGCTCCGGAATGGAACGAACCGGGGAGACCGGCCTGGGATAGATGGTACCCTGGGAACCCTGGGCCCGGCACGGAGGAACGGGGCTCCCCGACATGCCGGGTCTTGGATCCCGCAAGGGGATTCCCCCCTTTTTCCATCCTCGTTGTATAGTTTGGCAAGAACATAAGGGTTTCAAGCCATTCCCCCGCTGGAAAATCCTTACGTGCGCCCGGGAGACGGCATGATTCACGACCCTGACGAGTGGAACCGCCAACGAGTGGAACTGGACGCCTGGAAGACCGCGACGGTCACGGACCTGGTCGTGCACATCATGGAGCGCTACCACCGCGAGACGAGGATGGGGATGGCGGAACTCGAGAGCTTCGCGGAGGAGGCCGCCCTGATGGAGGGGCACAAGGTCCCCTTGTTCATCCAGATCCGGGACGAGGTGGACCTGTTCTGCACCGAGATGCGCGCCCACCTGAGGATGGAGGAGGTGACCCTCTTCCCCGCCATCCTCGCCAAGGAGGAGGGGCGGGAAGTCTCGGTCCAGCAGGAACTCATGGACCCCGTCGAACTCTTCGAGGACGAGCACGAGTCCGCCGCGGGCCTGCTGAAGCGCATCTGGAACCTGACCCAGGGCTACACCGCCCCGGACGGGGCTCCCCAGGTCCAGCGGGACCTCTACAGGGCCTGCAAGACCCTGGCCGAGAGCCTCGTCAGGCACATCTACCTGGAGAACGAGATCCTCTTCAAGGAGATCCAGTTGAAGGGGTAGGACCGGGGTCTGGATCATCGGTTCGTAGGGATCAGGCATACTGGAACCACATGTCGCGCGGGAAATTCCTGGACGCACGATGTATTCCTTTCAGTAGATCGGGTCCTATACTTCAGTCGTTCCCGGTTTTCACCGAAAGTTCAAACAGAGGCCTTGATGGAAGATTTGTCCCTCTACACCCGCCGTGCGGACTTCGGCGCCCGGGTCCTCGTCGCCGACGACGATGCGATCGCGCGCCGGAGCCTGCGGGCGATGCTGGAGCGCGGGCACTACCTCGTCGAGACGGCGGGCAGCGGCCCGGAGGCCCTGGCCATGCTTCCCGTCTTCAGGCCCGAGCTGGTGCTCCTCGACATCCTCATGCCCGGAATGGACGGCCTGGAGACCTGCCGCAGGATCCGCGCGACCCCGGGCTGCGAGCTGCTGCCGATCATCTTCCTGACCGCGGACGAGCGGCCCGAGACCCACGCGGAGGCCTTCAGGGCCAAGGGAGACGACTTCCTCCGCAAGCCCGTCTTCCCGACCGAGCTGATCGTCCGCATCCGGAGCCTCATGCGCCTGAAGCGCCTCCAGTCGGAGATCCAGGCGGAACGGGATGCGCTGATCGACCTGCAGAAGCAGAGGGAGCAGCTCTTCGAGTTCATCGTGCACGACCTGAAGAACCCCCTGGCCACCATCCAGGTGGGACTGGACCTGCTGATCGATCGTCCCGACCAGGCCCCGTCCTCCCTCCAGCTGCAGCTGCTCCGGATCCGCGAGACCGCCCAGGGCATGGACCGCATGATCCAGAACATCCTGGACATCGGCCGGGCCGAGCAGGCCGGCCTGGAGGTGCGGCGCACGCGGCTGGACCTGCGGGCCTGGATCCAGGGCCTGCTGCGGGAGGTGGAGTACCGGACCCAGCGCCTCAACCAGAGGATGGCCTGGGAATGCCCCGCCGGCCTCGAACTCGAGGCGGACCAGGAACTGCTGGGCCGGGTCATCCTGAACCTGCTGGACAACGCGCTGAAGTATTCGCCCTCGGGCAGCCAGACCTCCATCGAGGTGGACGAGATCGACGGCGGGGTCGCTTTCCGGGTGAAGGACCAGGGCCAGGGCATCCCGGAGCACATGCGGGAAGCGGTCTTCAACAAGTTCGTGCGCCTGGAGGACGAGGGCGCCAGGGCCCGGTCCAGCTCGGGCCTCGGCCTGACCTTCTGCCAGGTCGTGGCCGAGGCCCACGGGGGCCGCATCTGGGTCGAACCCAACGAGCCCCGGGGAAGCGTCTTCATCGTGGAGATCCCCCGGTTCAGCAGGCCCGAAGTCCCCGTGTTCACCGGGGACGAATGAGGCCTGGGCGCGGGGGGCGGCCGGCTATGCGTCCTTGGCCAGCAGCTCGTTGAGCCGCCGGACGAAGTCGCTGGGATCGGCCAGGCGCGAGCCCTCCGTGAGGACGGCCTGGTCGTGCAGCAGCCGCGCGTGGGATTCGATGCGGGGATCCGCCGGATCCGCGGCGTGGAGCTTCAGGAGGCCCCGGACGGCCGGATGGTCGGGATTCAGCTCGAGGATCCGCGGGCTGGGACCCCCCTCGGCCCGGCCCAGCTTCTGCATGAGCCGCTCCATGTTGGCTCCCAGGGCGCCCTCGTCGGCCACGAGGCACGCGGCGCTCTCCTTCAGGCGCCTGGAGAGGCGGACTTCCTTGAGGCCCGTCAGCTTCTCCGAGAGCAGCGCCAACAGGGGCTTGAAGGACGTCTCGACCTCCTCGGCCTTCTTCCGGTCCTCCTCCGGCAGCTCCGGGGCGTTGCGGTCCGCGGCCTTCAGGGGCTTCCCCTTGTAGTCGGGGAGCATGGGGAACACGAACTCGTCGATGGGTTCCGTCAGGAAGAGCACATCCCAGCCCCGGTGCCGGAAGGCCTCCAGGGCAGGCGAGTGGTCCAGGGCCGCGCGGTCCTCGCCGGTCATGAAGTAGATGCCGGTCTGGTCCGCGGGCATGGCCTCCACGTACTGCGCCAGCGAGAGATACTTCCCCTTCTCGGTCTTCAGGCTCTCGAAGAGGAGGAGATCGGCGATGGCCTCGCGGTTGGCCCAGTCCCGGCCGAGGCCCTCCTTCAGGATGCCGCCCAGTTCCCGGGAGAATTCCACGTAGGCGTCGTAGTCGGCGGTCTTGAAGTCCGCCAGGGCCTGGAAGATGTTCTTCACGAGGCTCTTCTGGATCTTCTCCAGCAGCGGGTTGTGCTGGAGGATCTCGCGGGAGACGTTCAGGGGGAGGTCCGAGCAGTCCACCACGCCCTTCACGAAGCGCAGGTAGGACGGCAGCAGCTGCTCGCAGTGGTCCATGATCTGGACGCGGTTGATGTAGAGCTTGGGGCCCACCTTCCCCTCCCCGAACTGCAGCTCGAAGCTCCTGCGCTTGGGGATGTAGAGCAGCGCCTTGAACTCCAGGGTGCCCTCGGCGGCGTAGTGGATCACCTTGGCCGGATCGTCGACGTCGCCGGAGATCTGGTGGTAGAAGGCGGCGTGCTCTTCCGGGGTGACGTCGCTCTTGCTGCGCAGCCACAAAGCCTTGCGGGAGTTGAGGGTCTCCTCGGCGAAGGCCTTCCCGCCCTTCTCGTCCTCCCTTTCGACATCCATGACGACGGGATGCTCGATGAAGTCCGAGAACTGCTTCACCACCGCCCGCAGGCGCCACGCCTCGAGGAACTCCTTCTCCTCCTCCTTCAGATGGAGGATCACGTCCGTCCCGCGTCCGGCCCGCGCCACCCGCTCCACGGTGAACTCGCCCTGGCCGTCCGAGACCCAGCGCACGGCCTGGGCTTCTCCGGCGGCCCGGGAGACGACGGTGACCTTGTCGGCCACCATGAAGGCCGAGTAGAAGCCCACGCCGAACTGGCCGATCAGCTCGGGGCGGGAGGCGGTCTCCGACCTCTGCAGGGAGTCCAGGAACTCCCGGGTGCCGGAGCGGGCGATGGTGCCCAGGTTGTCGATGACGGCATCACGGGACATGCCCACGCCGTTGTCGGAGACGGTCAGGGTGCCCGCGGCCTTGTCCGCCGTCAGCTTGATCTTCCAGTCCCGGTCTCCCTCCAGGAGGGTCTCGTTCTGGAGCGAGTTGAAGCGGATCTTGTCGATGGCGTCGCTGGCGTTGCTGATCAGCTCCCGGAGGAAGATCTCCTTGTGGGAGTAGAGCGAATGAGTGATGAGGCTGAGCATCTGGCGCAGTTCGCTCTTGAATTCGCGTTTCTCGATCGTGGAATCGGTCATGGCAGTGAAGCTCCTTCGAGGGTTTTACCTCGGGCCGCGGGGCGCAGGCAAGTGGCGGGCCTTGACAAGGCGGCTGCGCGGATATATTGCTTAATTGCGCAAACGCGCAATCATCGGAGCTTCGATGGAACTTCGACTCGGCTATTTCCCCGTCCTGGATGCCGCCCTGGTGCTCCGGCAGGCGTTCGAATCCGTGAGGTTCCAGCCCTTCGCGCCGGCGATGGAGGTCCTTGCGGGCCGGTTCACGGCCGCCGAGAAGGCCGCGCTCGAAGCGGTGGGGGAGGCCACCGGAGGGTGGCTGCGGGTGCTCGAGGCCTTGATGGACCCGGGAACCGCGGGGCTCCTGGGCTCCGAGGAAGGGCTCCTGCGCCTCGAGGAAGCGGCGGCGGCGGATCCCCGGTCCGCCGCGTGGCCGCTCCTGGCCCAGGTCGTCAGGACGGGCATCGCGCCCGAGGCCTCCCGGAGGGCGCGCCATCTCCTGGATGCCACGGCCGCCATCGGCCGCGGCGTCCGGGAGGCCGGGGCCTGGAACTACCTCCTGGGGCTCTCGGACCGTTTCTACCGCGCCAAGTCCGGGGAGTTCGTCTTCCGGATCAAGCCCGAGCTGCGGGTCCGGGAGGAGGAGGTGGAACGGCTCATCATCACGCCCTCCCTCGTGGCGAGCCGGCGGCTGACCTTCTGGAAGCGCGGCGGCACGGTCCTCTTCTACCTCTCCAGCTCGCTCCCCGGGGTCCCCGGGGAGCCCCCCGACGGCCTCCTGCTTTCGGCCCTCGCCGTGGGGGACCGGACCCGGCTGCGGATGCTCAGGCGCCTGGCGGACCACCCTTGCACGAACCTCGAGATGGCCGAGTTCCTGGGTGTGAACCCCTCCACGGCCTCCCGGCACTTCAAGCTGTTCAAGGATGCAGGGTTCGTGGAACTCCGGGAGGGCGAGGGCGGCCGGATGGAGTACGAGCTGTCCCCGGAGTCCCTTGCCAGGGCGCTGGAAGCCATCGTGGCCTTCATCCAGGGAGGCGGGAAATGATCCGCAGGCTCGAGGAACTGTCCGCCAACGCCTGGCCGGGCTTGAGAACCGTCCTGGTGGACGGCTGGGTCATGCGGTTCGCCGAAGGCTATTCCCGGAGGGCCAACAGCGTGCTGCCCATGCACGAAGGCACGACTCCCCTGGCGGAGCGGATCGGCCGCTGCGAGGCCCTGGCCCTGGCCCGCGGCGTCGTACCCACCTTCAAGCTCACCCCATCGGCCCGCCCCGAAGGACTGGATGCCGAGCTGGAACGGCGGGGCTACACCCGCGAGGGAGCGACCTCGGTCATGGTCCTGGAGGACCTCCGGGCAGGAGCGTACGGACTCCCCGCGGGGCTCCGGATCCGCGTTTCCGGATGCCTGGAGGAAACCTGGTTCGACTTCTACGCCGGGGCCGGAAGCCTCGAGGCGCGGCAGTCCGCCGCGGCGCGCGCCATCATGGCGCACATCGTCCCGGACCGGCGCTTCGTCCTGATGGAGGGGGAGGGCGGTCCCGCGGCCTGCGCGCTCGCGGTGGTGGAGGACGGCTGGGCGGGCATCTTCGACGTGGTCGTGCGGAAGGACCTGCGGGGGCGCGGCCTGGGCCGGAAGATCATGGAGGCCGTCCTGGCGGAGGCCTCCGCCGCGGGCGCGCGCCGGTCCTACCTGCAGGTGGTCGAAGGGAACCGCCCCGCGGAGTCGCTCTACCGCAGCCTGGGGTATTCCGTGGCCTATCCCTACTGGTACCGCGCGCGGAGGGCGCTGCCATGATCCGCGCCGCGTTCAGGCTCCTGGTGGGGGGCTACCGCGAACTGCCCCGCCCGGTCTGGATCCTGTTCCTCATCCAGGTCGTCCTCCGGGGCGGAGACTTCGTCTTCCCCTTCCTCACCCTGTTCCTGACGAGGAAGCTGGGGCTCGACGGCGCCGCGGCGGGTTTCTGGATCACGGCCAACGTGGCCAGCGGGCTTCTGGGCACCCTGGCGGCGGGCAAGGTGAGCGACCACCTGGGCCGCAAGCGCGTGTTCGCCGCCTGCATGGTGGGCACCGGCCTGCTCACGGCGGTCTGCGGGTTCCTGCCCCCGTCCATGCTCATCCCCCGGATCCTGGTGCTCGCCGCCTTCTTCCAGGGCTCCATGAAGCCGGTCATCCTGGCCACCATCATGGACGTGTGCGCCCAGGACCAGCGCAAGGAGGCCTTCTCCCTCAGCTATCTCGGCGCCAACCTCGGGGTGGCCATCGGGCCTATGTTCGCCGGCTTCCTCTTCGAGCACCACCTGGCCTGGGTGTTCTTCGGCGACAGCCTCGCCCTCTCCATGGCCCTCTGCCTGCTCCTCTGGCTGATTCCCGAGGGCGGGGCTCCGGCGCTGCCGGAGGCCGAGGAGGAAGCGGAGGGGAGCGCCCTGAGGGCCTTCCTGGCGCGCCCGGTCCTGGTGGTCTTCTGCGTCATCTCCCTGCTCGTCAGCTTCGCCTACGGCCAGACCGGCTTCGGGCTCACCCTCTACACCTCGGAGCGCTTCGGCGCGCAGGGGGCGGCGCTCTTCGGCTTCCTCATGTCCCTCAACGCCGTGGTGGTGCTGGGCACGACGGCCCTGCTGACGCGGCTGACCCGCCGGCTCTCCGGTCCGGCGACCATGGGCCTCGGGACCACCCTCTTCGCCGCGGGGTTCGGCATGCTGGCCTTCAGGCTCGGCCGGACCGGCCTGGTGCTGTCGACGCTGGTGTGGACCCTCGGGGAGGTGCTTTTCGCCACCAATACCGGCGCCTACCTGGGCGACCACACGCCGCGGAACTTCCGGGGGCGGTTCCAGTCCATCCGGGAGATGATGTCCAGCTCGGGCCGCCTGCTCTCGCCCCTGGTCTTCGGTGCCGTGATCACCCGCGCAGGTGTCCGCGCCTCGTGGCTGGCCACCGCCCTGGTGGCCCTCGCATGCACCGGAGGATTCGCCCTGCTGCACCGCTGGGAAGGCCGGACGGCCCAGCCCGGCCTTGAAGGAGACTTGCCATGAGCATGAACTACGATCATCTGGCGGCGGACTACGCCCGTCACCGGCGCACCCACCCGGAGGTGCTGAAGCGCCTCCTGGAAGATGGGCGCCTGGCCCCCGCTTCCAGGATCCTGGAGGTCGGCTGCGGGACCGGCAACTACCTCGCCGCCCTGGAGGAAGCGGCGGGCTGCGAGTGCTGGGGCCTGGACCCCTCGAGGGAGATGCTGGACAAGGCCCGGGCGCGGCTGTCCCGGGGCCGGGTCCAGGAAGGGCGGGCCGAGGCGATCTCCTTCGGCGGCGAGCTGTTCGACCTGGTCTTCTCGGTGGACGTCATCCACCACGTGGAGGACCGCCAGGCGCACTACCGCGAGGCGTTCCGGATCCTGAAACCCGGCGGCCTCCTCTGCACGGTGACGGATTCGGAGGACATCATCCGGCACCGGGAGCCCCTGGCCACGCATTTCCCGGAGACGGTCGCCGTGGAGCTGGAACGCTATCCCCGGATCCAGGACTTGCGCGCCATGATGGTTTCGGCTGGGTTCACGGCGATCCGGGAGGAGACGGTGGCCTTCCGCCATGTCCTGACGGACATCCAGCGCTACCGGGACAAGGCCTTCTCGTCGCTGCACCTCATCGGCCAGGCCGCCTTCGAGCGCGGCATCGGCCGGCTCGAGGCGGACCTGCGCGAGAAGGGATCCGTGCCCTGGTGGTCGCGCTACCTGCTGCTCTGGGGAACGAGGCCGTGAGGCCGGCCCAAGGGGATCAAGGCACCGCCATCACGAGGCGGAAGCCCCGGGAAACGTTCAAGGCGGCGGGCAGGTCGTAGTTCCGGAAGCCGGAGCGGAAGTTGGCTGCCGAGGTGTCCGACCACCCTCCCCCCCGCTGGCTGCGGTTGGCGCCTCTCAGCGGACTGTCCACCCAGGCGCTTCCGTCCGTGGGCGCGGTGTTGTAGTTGACATGGTAGTCGTCCTCGGTCCATTCCCACACGTTCCCGAGGAGGTCGTACAGGCCCCACGCGTTCGGGTGCTTGGACTTGACGCTGGCCGTGGCGCTCGCGCCCCGGACGGCGTAGGTGTCCAGGCTGGTTTCTACATCTCCGAAGAAGTAGGCGGTGGCGGTTCCCGAACGGCAGAGGTACTCCCACTCGGCCTCGCTGGGCAGGCGGAAATTCTTGGCCGGGACTGCGGCCTTCAGCAGGTCGAGGAAGCCGCCGCTCTTCCGGAGGTCGTCCCAGCTCACCATGGCCACGGGATGATCGTCGTCGACGAAGGACCCCATGACTGCCGTCCACTGGGCCTGGGTCAGCTCCGTTTCGGCCGCGTAGAAGGCCTGGCCGATCGCGACGGTGTGCGTGGGCTGCGCGTTGGTATAGGTGGTGTCTCCCATGGTGAAGCTGCCCGCGGGCGCCAGGACGAACGTCATGGGCACCGTGGTCGACGGGGTCCCGGCGACGGGGATATCCACCCTCAGGGTTGCCGCCGGATACACCACGGCCGCAGCATCGGCGCCGTCCACGGCCACCGTCTGGACGGGCTTCAGGGGGTGGCGCTGCAAGTGTTCCGGCCCGAGCGTCCCGCCGTTGCCGCGCCCGAGGCCCGGCTTGCTGGAGTCGGTCACCGTGCCTGCCGTGAGGGTGTAGGTCCCCCGGGCCAGGCCCGTGAGCGTCTGCGTCGCGGTGAGGTGCTCGCTGTAGCCGCCCGGTCCCGTGACGGTCACGTCGGCATCCAGGCCGGTCAGGCCCGTGACGGTCACCGCGAGGCTGGAGGAAGAGGCGGAACCCCCGCCCCCGCCTCCGCCGCAGGCGGCCAGGAGGAGCGGGAGTGCGACCGAAGCGAGCAGGGCGGCGTGGGAAACCGGCGCTTTCATGCGGAACTCCTCTGTTGAAATTACAAGCGTAGTGCGCCCATTGGAACACCGCGCGAAGCGGCATTCAAGAGCGGGGCGGGATCCTTCCCGGGGTTCGGCCGTCAGCGTGGCCGGTCCGGATCCCCGCCCCCGAGTCTCCGCCGGAGGCGGCGCCACCATCCGTCGGGCGGCAGGTCCGCCTGGGCGGGGGGGGTGCGCTGGACGATGACCTGGTAGCCCTTGTGGAGCACCTGGAGATGGGCGGCGAACATGGCCAGGAAGGCGTCGACGGCCAGCTTCGGCACCAACGCCGGATCGGGGTAGGCTTGCCACGCGTAGTCGTCGAAGATCATGATCCCTTCCGGCTCGAGCAGCGCCCAGGCCAGGAGGGCGTCGGTCATCACGTCCTTCGCCACGTGGGAGCCGTCGATGTAGACGAGCCCGTACGAGGCCGCATGCGCGTGGTTCAGGGCGACCAGCGCATTGAACGAGGTGTCCTTGATCTTGGTCACCTTGCCCTTGAAGGGCGCCGTCACCTCCTGGTCGAACACCCGCTCGACCTCGGAGAAGTCGATCTGGAACGTCCCGTCCCGATGTTCCATCGCTCCCTCGAAGGTGTCGCAGACCGTGATGCGCGAGTCCGGATGGACCAGGACGTTCTCCAGGAGCCACCGGGTGGCCCGGCCCTCGAAGCAGCCGACTTCGAGGGCCTTGAGGGGCTTCCCGGCCAGGGGCTTCAGGTGGGCTTCCCAGGTGGGGATGTTGTGGCTGAACCAGTCGTGGGTGAACGTCATGAAGATCCCGATATGGCCGCACTCGACGGCGGTCCTCCCATCATGGCGGAATTCCCGCCTGGAACGAGAACCTCCCGGCACCCTGGGCGGATGCCGGGAGGTTCGTCTCGCAAGGTCGAGATCAGGCCAGCTTGATGATGCCCAGGCTGTTGAGGAGGATGAGCAGGATCAGGACGGGAGCGACGAACTTGATCAGCGCGAAGAGGATGCGGCCGTGCCAGGGCTGGCCGGCGTAGCCCTTGTTCATCTCGTCCGTGAACTCCCTGCGGCTCATGAGCCAGCCGCCCACGACGGCGATGGCGAGGCCGCCCACGGGGAGGAGCACGTTGGAGGAGAGGAAGTCGCAGAGGTCGAAGAAGTTCTTGCCGAAGAGCTTCATGTCGGCCAGGACGGGGTTCTGGGACAGCGTCGCGAGGATGCCCATCAGGAACATCACGGTGCCGGTGAGGATGGCCGCGGTCTGCCGCTTCATGTGTCCCTTCTCGACGACCCAGGCCACGGGGACTTCGATGAGGCTCACCATGGCGCCGATGGTCGCGATGGAGGTGAGGATGAAGAAGATGACGGTGAACAGGCCGCCCATGGGCATCTGGGAGAAGATGAGCGGGATCGTGTTGAAGAGGAGGCCGGGGCCGCCGGCGGGGGTCCCGCCGAAGGCGAAGACGGCCGGGAAGATGGCGAGGCCCGCCAGGATGGAGACGATCGTGTCGGAGAGGGCGACGCGGGTTGCGTTGGGGACGATCCTCGTCTCGTCGGGCATGTAGGAGCCGTAGGTGGTCATGGTGCCCATGCCCAGGGAGAGCTTGAAGAAGGCGAGGCCCAGGGCCGAGAGGAGCACGGTGCCCGTGAGCTTGGAGAGGTCGGGGCGGAAGAGGTAGGACACGCCGGAGAAGGCGCCGGGGAGCGTGAGGGCGCGGATGTCGCAGACGATCAGGAGGATGAAGAGCACGGGCATGAGGGTCTTCGTGACCTTCTCGATGCCCTTGGCGACGCCCGCCGCGATGATGCCGGAGGTGAGGACGAGCACCGCCAGCTGCCAGAGGAGGGGCTCCCAGGTGCCCCCGGCCAGGGCGCCGAAGGTCTCGGGGGTGAGCTTCGAGCCGGTGAAGAAGGCGCCGATGGACTTGAACACGTAGGCGAAGACCCAACCGGCCACGTCCGTGTAGAAGGCCATGATGAGGAGGGCGGAGCTCAGTCCGGCCCAGCCGATGGCGCACCAGAACTTCTGGCCGATGACCACCTGGCCGTAGGCATGGACGGCGTTGAGGCGCATCCTGCGGCCGATGACATGCTCCACGACCATGATGGGCAGGGCCACGAGCGCCACGGCCAGGAGGTAGGTCAGGACGAAGGCGGCGCCTCCGTTGGAGCCGGTGAGGTACGGGAACTTCCAGATGTTGCCCAGACCGATGGCCGAACCTAGCGTGGCGGTGAATGCTCCGAGGGTGGACGCGAACGCGTCGCGGTCCTTGATGCCGGACATGACGTCTCCTTGTTCGTTGGCGGAGAAGAAAGCCGGGAGCAGTCGCGGCGGTTGTATTCGCCTGGACGGCCGGACGTTCTTATCCAAAAGAACAGTCTAGCCCCAAGTGGTCTGCGGCTGAACTTCCATCTCGGTCCCGCCGGGGGAAAATGCTGAACTACGGTTTTTACCGCATACCGGACGCCTTGACAGTGAAGGCCTCCACCCGGTCCAGCAGGCCTTCGAGGTCGCCCAGTTCGGTGCGGGGGTTGATGATCGTGACCCGGAGATAGGTCTTCCCGCGCAGGACGGTCTTCACGATGTAGTAGGAACCCTCCTTCACGATCGCCTCCCGGACCCGCAGCTGGAAGGCTTCCGGATCGGCGAGGGCGGGCGGGGCGTAGCGGAAGCAGACGATGTTGCCCTCCGGCTCGGTGGCCAGTTCCCAGTGGGGCCGGCCGGCGATCATCCGGCCGAAGGCCTGCCCCAGCTCGAACATCCGCTCGATGTAGGCGGCGAAATAGGCGGTGCCGTAGGTCTTGAGGGAGCCGTAGACCTGCAGGCCCAGCGACCGCTTGGTACATTCCATGGTGCGCTGGGCCAGGTCGTACCAGGTGCCGGTGGGATCCTGTCCGGCGAAGAGGTAGTTGGCCTGCTGGCTGAAGGTCTCGAAGGAACGGCGCCCCTCCTTGAAGATCACGAGAGTGGCCAGGGCCGGCATGAGCATCATCTTGTGGGCGTCGATGACGACGGAATCCGCCCGCTCGATTCCCTTCAGGCGCGGCCTGAGGCGGTCGGACACCACCATGGCCCCGCTGTGGGCTCCGTCCACGTGGAACCAGACTCCGTATTCGGCGCAGAGGTCGGCAATCCGGTCCAGAGGGTCGATGGCGCCCGTGGCCGTGGAGCCGGCGCTGGCCACGACGGCCAGGACCGCCCGGCCGTCCGCCTTGGCCCTGCACAGGGCCTTCTCCAACTCGTCCACGCGCATGCGGAAGGCCTCGTCGGCAGGGATGGGGACGACCGACTTGCCGCCCAGCCCGACCACCTGGGCGCTGCGGCGGACGCTGTAGTGGGTCTGGTCCGAGGCGAGGACGCAGAGCGCGCGCGCATCCCGGATGCCTTCCTCCCAGACGTCGTAGGGGGTCCCGGACTGGCGGGCCGCCAGCAGGGCGGTCAGGTTGCCCGCGCTGCCGCCATGGGTGAAGAACCCATCCGCGGCCTCCGGATCGAAGCCGATCCGGCCTGCGAACCACCGGGCCACGGACCGCTCCATGGCGGTGGAATGGGGACCCATCTCGTAGACGGCGGAGCCGTTGTTGAGGAACGCGCCGGCGAAGTCCAGGAGGGCGCTCCCGGGAAGGGGAGAGGTGCACTGGTGGCCGATGTAGCGGGGATGATGCAGGTGGTTGCTGCTCTCGATGACGCGCGCCAGGAGTTCCGTCGGATCCTCGAGGGGCTCGGGGCCGAAGTCCGCGGGCCAGCGCCGGAGGCTCTCCTCGGGGGTCCAGGGGGGCAGCACCGGGCCTTCGCGGCGGTTGGCCTGTTCCAGATGGTCGGCCAGCAGGTCGACCACGCGGTGGCCCAGGTCACGAAAGGCAGTGGCCTCGAAGGAGGCAGAGAGGTCGGCGGAGCGGCTGGACATGGGTTCCTCGCATGGGTCCGAACCTCCAGTTTGCCGCCTCCATGAATGGAAGGCAGTTGCTATTTTTCGCTATCCTCGTTGTGAGGTGAATCTTCATGCGACCTGAACATCCCATCGTTCTCATCACCGGCGCCTCCTCCGGCTTCGGCGAGGCCACGGCGCGGCTGCTGGCGTCCCGCGGCTGCCACCTGGCGCTGGGAGCCCGCCGCGTGGAACGGTTGGAGGCCCTGGCCCGGGAGCTGGAGAAGGCCTACGGGATCAAGGTGTTCGCGGGGCACGTGGACACGCGGCGCACGGACTCCGTCGAAGGCTTCGTGCGGGATGCCGCTCAGGCCCTGGGCGGGCTGCACGTGGTGGTCGCCAACGCGGGGCTGGCGCGCGGCCTCGACAAGCTGGACTCGGTGCTGGAGGAGGACTGGCAGGCCATGCTGCACACCAACGTGGAGGGCGTGGTCCGGACGATCAAGGCCACGCTGCCGCACCTGCGCCGAAGCGGCTGGGGCCACGTCTTCTTCATCGGCTCGACCGCGGGCCACCAGGTCTACGAGGGCGGCGGCGTCTACGCGGCCTCGAAGCACGCCGTGAAGGCCATCGCCAGGACGCTGCGCCTCGAGCTG
>Ga0209099_1000871_pt1 | contig 33781 bp, 15 predicted proteins | sample AD_JPNHW2_MetaG_FD_184430 | JGI IMG/M metagenome (GOLD analysis project Ga0209099, IMG submission 184430) | Active sludge microbial communities of municipal wastewater-treating anaerobic digesters from Japan - AD_JPNHW2_MetaG (SPAdes) (version 2) | ecosystem: Engineered > Bioreactor > Anaerobic... | reverse complement strand
ATGACCTCCCTTTGTTCCCGGAAGAACGTGTTGCTTACGACCAGGTGCAAAATGCACGCCTCCCGATTCTTAAGAAAGCCTTTCACACATTTGTACTCAATGCAGACAACACCATCAAGTTGGCATATCGTAATTTCCTGAAAGACAATTCTAAATGGATCAATGATTACGCCCTTTTCCGGGCTATCAAAGCCAACCGCAACCAAAAACCCTGGTACCAATGGGAGACTCCGCTTAAAATGCGTGAACCGGCCGCTATCCAAGCTATTCAGACAGCGCTTCATGACGAGGTTGATTTCCACAAATTCCTTCAATTCGTCTTCTTCCGGCAATGGATGGCCGTGAAAGAACATGCCCATAAAAACAAAATCCGTATCATCGGCGATATCCCGCTTTACGTAGCATTAGACAGCGCCGATGCCTGGTCGAACCCGGAGATTTTCGAATTTGATTCCGACCGGAATCCTGTGCGGGTTGGAGGGGTGCCACCCGACTATTTCAGTGAAACCGGTCAGCTGTGGGGTAACCCGCTATTTCGATGGGATGTGTTGAAAGAGACCGGATACAAGTGGTGGATTGATCGTATCAGCACCAATTTGCTGCTTTATGACGTGATCCGCATCGACCATTTCAGGGGATTTGCCGCATACTGGGCCGTGCCTTATGGCGAAAAGACCGCCATCAATGGTGAATGGATTCCCTGCCCGGGAAAAGAATTCTTCGATGTATTGCGCGAACACTTCGGTCAGCTTCCCATTATCGCGGAAGACCTTGGCGTGATCACACCTGACGTGGAAGCCCTGCGCGACGGATTTGATCTTCCGGGCATGAAGATCCTTCAATTCGCTTTCGACTCCTCCGAAGCCAATGATTATCTTCCCCACAACTATGTGAAAAACTGCGTCGTATATACCGGAACTCATGATAACGATACCGTTACAGGATGGTTCAACGCTGCCCAACCCGATGACCGGCATTACATGCTCGATTACCTCAATGCCGACGAAAAGGATATCCATTGGAGCCTTATCCGCCTTGCCTGGGCATCAGTAGCTTATACCGCTATCGTTCCTATGCAGGATATCCTGGGACTTGATTCTTCAGCGAGGATGAACCTGCCGGGTACCACTTCCGACAACTGGCAATGGAGGTCAATGCAGACTGATTTCAACCTTGAATTAGCCGCGAAATTGGCACATCTGACTCACCTTTATGGCCGCACACGGAAAATGAAACCCACTCCATAATTGCATGACTATGAAACGTTTTCTCCCGATCGTTGTCCTACTGGCTCCCTTCTTCCTCTTTGCCCAGGAAGTTAAGCTGGAACGGGTAGAACCTCCCAACTGGTGGACCGGTTTCAAAAACCCTGAAGTTCAGTTGATGGTTTATGGTAAGAACATCGCCACAACCACTGTATCGGTTGATTACCCGGGCTTTGTTATTAAGAAAATACATAAAACAGATAATCCCAATTACCTTTTTCTTGATATGACAATTAGTCCCGGTACACGGCCGGGACTGGCTGTCATCCAATTCAAAAGCAAGGATAAGGTTGCCGGAAAATACCTTTACGAGTTAAATGAGCGGAAAAAAGGTTCTGCACCACGAAAGAGCTTTAACGCTTCGGATGTGATCTACCTTTTAATGCCTGACAGGTTTTCAAACGGAGATACAACCAATGATAACTGTTTGGGGATGCTTGAAAATGCAGACCGGTCGAACCCTGATGGTCGTCACGGAGGCGATTTACAGGGGATCACCAACCACCTGGATTACCTGAAGGATTTGGGAGTCACTGCCCTCTGGCTCAATCCTTTTCAGGAGAATAACCAGGAAAAATACTCCTATCATGGCTATTCTATCACCAATTACTATCTGACCGATCCCCGCATCGGAACCAATGAAGAATTCGCCAAACTTTGTACCGCCATTCACAAAAAAGGGATGAAAGTGATTATGGATCAGATACTTAATCACTGCGGGAGCAATCATTGGTGGATGAAGGACCTGCCCTCTCCGGATTGGATCAACCAATGGCCTGAATTCACCCGCTCGAATTACAGGGCCGGAACGGTCAGCGATCCCTATGTTTCGACAGCCGACAGCAACCTCTATGTCAGGGGATGGTTTGACAAGACCATGCCGGATTTGAACCAACGCAACCCCTATCTGAAGCAATACCTTATCCAGAACAGCATCTGGTGGATCGAATATGCCGGGTTGGACGGAATTCGTCACGACACCCATCCCTATCCCTTCAAAGATGTGATGAGTGAATGGGGACAACGAATCCTTGAGGAGTACCCTGGTTTTAACATTGTGGGCGAATGTTGGATGAATTATCCTTCAAACGTGGCTTACTGGCAAAAGGACGCACTCAACAAAGACCATTACAACTCGTGGCTCCCTTCCGTTTTCGATTTTCCGCTGTACGATGCCCTGACGCGTGCTTTCAACGAACCGGAAGGGTGGAATACGGGAATTCTGCGGTTATACGAGATCCTCTCGCAGGACATGGTTTACCCCGATCCGGGGAACCTGGTGGTGTTTGCTGACAACCATGATGTGAACCGTTGTCTTGACACGCAGAATGACGATGTCAGAAAATTGAAGATGGCCTTGGCTTTCGTGCTGACCACACGTGGAATTCCGCAGATTTATTATGGGTCAGAGATTCTCATGACTACGGGCGCTGACAAAGGGCATGGAAGCATCCGAAAAGATTTCCCCGGAGGCTGGCCTTCCGACACACAAAATAAGTTCACAGCAGCAGGGCGGACACCCGCGGAACAGGAGATGTTCGATTATGTTAAGAATCTTCTCACATGGCGCCAGTCAAGCGACGTGGTACATACCGGGAAATTGCTTCATTTCATCCCGGAAAACGGGATTTATGTCTATTTCCGCTACAACGCGAAAGACGCGGTGATGGTTGTACTCAATAACAACGAAGAGACCCGGCACCTCGACACAAAACGTTTCCGGGAAGTATTGGATCGGTATCATTCGGGAACCGATGTAATCAACGGTGGTGAGATTGGTGACCTATCGCTCCTTGCCGTTCCTTCGAAATCAGCTTTGATCATTGATTTAAGAAAATAATTTCTTCACCAGAAAATCCTTTGCCATGCTCGCTATTCAGAAAAAACTATCGAACCTTTTCTATGTGATCTTAGGACTTCCCTCGACCGCCATGGGTTTTGCCTTGTCTATCCAGATCGCAGTGCTCAGTTGGATTTTGAGAACCAAGTACAACCTGGAGATTGATCAGATCGGTATCGTTTGGGCTGCGGGCCCGATAGCTGGTATTCTTGGCCAGCCGATCATCGGGCTGATCAGCGACAAGGTATGGTTCTGGGGAGGCCGTCGTCGCCCGTTTATCATTATCGGAGGCATCCTTGCAGGGTTGATGATCTTTGCCCTGCCCAACATCGACAGACTCAATAACTTTTTTGGTATTGGCAGCCTGATGGCCGTCGCCATCACAGTAGCGCTGACTCTTGATCTTTCAATCAATATCAGCTTTAACCCGACCCGTTCCATCATTGCCGACGTCACTCCCGACGGTCAGCCCCGTACCAAGGGATACACCTGGATGCAATCGGTCTCGAATCTTTTCGGAAGTGGCGCATACCTGATTGGAGCGCTGGCAGGGAACTATTTCCTGATCTATGCCGGTGTCTTCATCGTGCTGCTTTTTTCGATCATTCCCCTGTTTTTCATTGAGGAACCCCGTAAACTGGAAGCCCCGGTTGATGATCAACCAAGCATCACGGGTTCAAAGTTGGCGGGTACTCCTCATAAAGGAGCCACTCAGTGGGGGGAACTTTTTAAACTCTATTTCGCCCATGGCTTTTCATGGTTGGGTATTCAAACCATGTTTGTGTACATGTTCGCATTCCTGGAACAAAATATTCCTTCGTCACCCGGGGTGCCACTCGACGATCAGAATGCCCGGCTGGGACAGATGATCGGCTGGTCGTTCTTTATCCTGAATGCCGCCGGGTCCATCTGGCCGGCCTTTTTGCTGGAACCCCTGAGTAAAAAGTTAGGCAGGGTGAAGACCCATTCGCTTATGGTAGCCATCATGGCCCTGGGCTATTTCGGTATCACCCTGTGGGCTACCAATGCCCTGACCCTCTATTTGATGATGGTTATCCTTACTTTTGGTTGGGCTGCCGTGGTCAGCCTCCCGTTTGCCATCATGTCGGAAAAAGTGGACAAGGTGCGGATGGGATTTTTCATGGGGATTTTCAACCTGTCTGTTGTCCTGCCCCAACTGGTTTCAAGTTCTGTGCTCGGCACCGTCATTAAAAATGCAGCCGACAAGGGAATCATTTTCATCATTAGTGGCGTCTCCCTGGCCATTTCATCGGCGCTTTGGCTGACTGTGAAAGAGGGCAAACCCGTGAATCGAATCCATTAAAATAACATACTATGAAGAAAAACATTTACTCGCTGCTTTTTCTGGCTACCACCGTGTTCCTATCAGGTTGTGGTTCCAAGGATGACATACCGGTGGATAAAACTCCGCAAATGGTCAAACTCACAGCCCCGGTGATCCTGAACACCGATTCAACAGTGGTTTTATTGGCCGATTACCTTCAACGACCCAACCAGATTGATTCTGTTAAGCTCGATCCGGCACTCATGGCAACCATCTCCGCCGATTCAATACAAATGGTCATCCGTCCCGTTGACCGCGACTTTCCCAGGTTGTCGGTCATGACCCTCTGGTCAAAGGGATTCCCCTATTCCCTGCTCCTGGAAAAGACCACCAAAATCCATTACCGTTTCACCTTTGATCCGGGAGAAAAAAAGTACAAAAGAGTCCAGATCACGGGTCAGATGAACGATTGGAACCCGGCAAAAGGTTATCTCTTTGAGAAAGAAGGGAAATGGAACATCGACCTACACCTCTTCCCAGGCAGGTACCAGTACAAACTTTTACTTGACGGGAAGATGGTTGGTGACCGGACAAATCCTGATTCCGTGTACAATAACAACGGGGGATACAATTCGTTGCTGACCATAGGGAATCTCAATCCTTCAGGCCTTCCCGTCCTTTTCACAAAAGAGGCTGATGGCAGAAAAGCGGTGATAGGAATGACGAACCAGGCTGATTCGGTATTCGTGCTTTGGGAAAACCACCTCTTAGATAAAACCTTCTGGCGTCGTGACAGTGCCGGGATCGCCATCACGATTCCCCAAAAAGCGAAGGAGTACGATCGCAGTTTTTTACGGGTTTACGCTTATAACAGCAGCGGTATCTCGAACCAGGTGTTGATCCCGGTGCAGAAAGGGAAAGTGTTGACAAATGCAGGTAAACTGACACGTTCCGATCGCGAGGCAATGATCATGTATTTTCTGATGGTCGATCGTTTCAGGAACGGAAACCCTGATAATGACAAGCCGATAAAGGATCCGGAAATTGATCCCAGGGTGAATTACCAGGGTGGTGACCTCGCCGGAATCACACTGGCTATTGAAGATGGATATTTCTCTAACCTTGGAGTTAATACCCTCTGGATCTCACCCATTACCCAGAATCCCCGGGGTGGTTACGTCGAATACCCTGCCCCTCACCGGAAATTCTCCGGTTACCATGGTTATTGGCCCATTACTTTATCAACCATTGATACCCGTTTCGGAAATCCCGAAGCGCTGCAAAGGTTGGTGGCTGAGGCACACCGGAAAGGAATCAACGTGGTTCTTGATTTCGTGGCCCATCACGTTCATCAGGAATATCCGGTATTGAAAGCCCATCCCGACTGGATCACTTCGGTTGATTTACCAGGGAACAGGAAAAATATCCGCCTTTTCGACGAACAGCGGTTGACCACTTGGTTTGATATCTTTCTTCCTACTTTCAATCTCACCGTTCCGGAAGCGGCTGCCATGGTATCCGATTCTGCCACCTTTTGGATCAAAGAATACCATATAGATGGATTCCGGCATGACGCTGCCAAACATGTTCCGGAAAGTTTCTGGAGAATGCTAACACAGAAGTTGAATCAACAAGTCACCGTTCCGGAGGGAAGGCAGATATACCAGATCGGAGAGACTTTCGGAAGCCGTGAACTCATCGGGAGTTACATCAATCCGGGTATGCTTGACGCGCAGTTCGAGTTCAACCTGTACTGGGATGCAAAAAACACTTTCGCCATCGACAATACTTCTTTCCGCGATCTGAACTATTCCCTGCAGCAATCCTTCGCCTATTTCGGGGAGCATAACCTGATGGGGAATATTACCGGGAACCAGGATATGTCGCGGTTTATCAGCTATGCCGATGGTGCCCTCAGCTTTACTGAAGACGATCATGATGCAGGCTGGAATCGTTCGATCGAAGTGAAAGACACGGTGGGTTACAGACGATTGGCCATGCTTCAGGCCTTCAATATGACCATTCCGGGAATTCCGGTTATCTATTACGGGGATGAATTCGGAATGGCCGGAGCCAATGATCCCGACAACCGCCGGATGATGAAATTCGACAGCCTGAACCCTCACGAAGTATATCTGAAATCCATCGTGTCGAAACTCACCCGACTTAGAAACCAGAATCTTGCGTTAACCTATGGGGATTTCACCACCCTGAAGGTTACCGACAGGATTTTTATTTACATGCGTTCCTATTTTGATAAGACCGTACTTATCATCTTTAACAAAGACCGTTCATCCCGGAAAATAGAATTCACCATTCCTGAGCGGTATGCCTCTTCGAGCTTCATTGCACAGTTTGGCAACGCTTTTAACAATGAAAATGGTAAGTTCTCGATGACCTTGCCCGGAAATTCATTTGAAGTAATCATCAACTAACCCTGAATCTTTGCCACATGAAACAGTTTTATATGATGATTCTGCTCCTGGCGATTCTCGGAGCCTCTTGTAAACCCGGCCCCCGTGAACTGAATAAGGGTCCGGTGGAACATCCCGACTGGAGCCGGACAGCCACCATTTATGAAGTTAACATCCGGCAGTACACTCCACAGGGAACTTTCGTAGCATTGGAAAGGGAGTTGCCCCGCCTTCAGAAAATGGGGATTGACATTTTATGGTTGATGCCCATCCATCCGATCGGTGATAAGAACCGTAAAGGCTCTTTGGGTAGTTACTATTCGGTACGCGATTATTTTGGTGTCAATCCTGAATATGGTACCATGAAGGATTTCAAGGAGCTCGTCAATAAAGCCCACAACCTGGGAATGAAAGTGATCATCGATTGGGTGGCAAACCATACCTCCTGGGACAATGAAATGCTGACGGATCATCCGGACTGGTACAAAAAAGATTCCACCGGGAAAGTCATTCCGCCTGTGGCCGACTGGACCGATGCAGCTGCATTGGATTATACACAGGAAGGGCTTCGCAAGTACATGATTAAAGCGCTGGAATTCTGGATCCGAGAGGCCGATATCGACGGGTACCGCTGTGATGTTGCGGGAATGCTTCCTGTCGATTTCTGGAATCAGGCCATTCCCGATCTGAAAAAGATAAAACCCGTGTTCATGCTGGCAGAAGAGGAAACCCCGCTGATCCATGATACGGGTTTGTTCGACGCCAGCTATTCATGGCAGCTGTTTCGCATGATGAACCAGATAGCCAAAGGAACGCAATCTGCAGATAAAATCGACTCGCTCTTCGCTGCTGAGAAAAAAGTGTACAATGCCGATGCTTACCGGATGCGGTTTACTTCCAACCACGATGAAAACTCGTGGAACGGTACTGAATTTGAGCGGTTGGGCGACGGAGCGCAGGCCTTCGCGGTACTGACTTTTACCTGTCCTGGAATGCCCCTGATATACAGTGGACAGGAAGCAGCCATGAACAAACGGTTGCGTTTTTTCGAGAAGGATACCATCCCCTGGGGAAACTTTGCTCTGGAATCATTTTATAGCCGCCTGACTTCATTGAAGAAAAAGGATTCCCGATTGTTTTCAGCCGGGAAGGAAGGAGGCGATTTCCTTAAGGTGCCCACCTCCAACGACCGGCAAGTCTATGCTTTTCTAAGAAAAAATGATTCCGGAAAAGTATTTGTCCTCCTGAACCTTTCACCCGAGGCAGTAACGGTTCAATTGACAGGTAATGCTTATTCCGGACGATACAGGGAGCTGTTTTCCGGGATTGAGCGGGAATGGAAAGCCGGCGCCACCGTGGAGCTGCTTCCCTGGGAATACCAGGTTTACGATAACCGGTAAACTTACAGTTTTTTCAGGATTACCGCACTCCCCGGAGACAGTGGGAAGGCGCCTTCTACCGTCTCTCCTTCGGATAAGAGGTTCGTGTACCGGCCTTTGGAGGGAAGTTGAAAGGTCAGGGTCTCGTTTTCAAGGTTGAAGAAGACTGCTATTTCTTGTTGATCATCATAGCGGAGATAACTCAGGGTTTTCCCTTCCGCTCTTAAGAAGCGGATTTTTCCTGTAGCCAGTACCGGATTTTCTTTCCGGATACGGATCAGTTTCTTGTAAAAATCATAATGTTCCTTGTCGAAACCGACCGGATCAGTAGCTTTATTGTCCGTAAAAGGAGCGTGGGTTTCCGGTGCAAACGAGTACTCCGGCCACCAAAGGGGTTTCCGGCAATCGGGGTCATCTCCTCCCCACATTCCCATCTCATCCCCATTCCAGATATGGGGCGCACCAGGGGAGGTAAACTGGTGGATGAGGTATAATCTGACCCTCTGGTAGGTTTCATGTTGTGGTTTTCCGGAGTGGTACTTCGGATCATCTGCTGGTTTGGCGCGGAACTTATATTTTCCCGGATTGTCGAAACAGGTCAGCAGCCGCGGACTGTCGTGGGTGGCAGAAACATTCATCATCACTGCCCGGTTGGCTTCGGGAATCCGGTTCCACTGGTATTGCAGACTGTCCTTTAGTTGGCTGGCATCCAGCGGAAATAAGGTTTCTGAGAAGAAGTATTTGGCAGGCCGGTAAACCTGATAAAACATTACGGCATCAAAAATGCTGTCGTTGACATACGGTGCAGGATTCATGAGGGTGTCGGGCCAGTTGACCCACCAGATTTCACCCACGAGGTATGCGTCGGGTTTGATGGATTTGACCTCCCGGCTAAAATCACGCCAGAAGCCCATGGGTACCTGGTCGGCCACATCCAGGCGGAAACCGTCGATTCCACGGGTGGTATCGCCGTCGGGGGCCAACCAGCGCCGGGCTACATCAAAGATGTGTTTTTTTGCTCCCGGGTCCAGGTTTCCCTCATAAGGATGACCATTCCGCCGGGGCCCTTTCACATCGATCTTTCGGATTTCGGGAAGACTTTTCACATTGAGCCAGCCTTTATAAGCAAACTCTCCTGCAGGGGTTGCCGGGTCATCAAATTGCAGTATTTCATACCACGATTTGTAGCGGGATTTGGCCTGGTTTTTTACAAGGTCGCGCCAGGCCCAGAATTCAGTACCGGTATGGTTCCATGAATAATCGACGATCAGGCGCATCCCCCGCTGGTGAACTTCCTTCACCAGTTGTAAAAAGAGTTTGTCGGCTGCGGTCCATTTCCAGGTTGAAGGGTCATCGGGAACCTCTTCAGCAATAATTTTCATGTCATCTTGTGGATCAGGGCCGAAATTCACGTCGATATGGTGATACGACCGGGCATCATATTTATGAAGCGAAGGGGCATCGTTGACCGGATTGAGGTAAATGGCATTGATTCCCAGGTCAGACAGGTAGTCCAGCTTATCGATCACTCCCTTAAGATCACCACCGTAACGACGAACCTGGAGGACATCACCATGGTTTTTTTTGAATTTTTTCATCCAGTTGTTTTCGACAGGCGTTGTAGCATACCAATCGGAGGTCCATTCCGAAATTTTCCATCCATCCGGGACCCGGTAAGAAGTGTCTGAGCGGATGTTCTCAGTTTTCGGATCATTGGAGGGATCACCATTACAGAAACGTTCAACAAAGATCTGGTACCAGACTGCCTTCTGTGCCCAGGCGGGGGGATGGGTTTTAGGCTGTTGATCCACCGGGGGCTGACATTTCATGAGAAAAAAGGATAAAATGATCAGAAAAAATAACCGATTCTTTTTCATAAGCCAGGGATTATTGGGTGATGGTTGTCACTGCAGGAGGCAACCCGTCGGTTTGAGCAATGATTTTAATGGGACCGGAAACATTTCCGGAGCGTAGAATCAACTGGCACTTACCATTGAACAGACTTCGTTGCCATTTTCCATCTGCACACTTGTCGTCTTCATGGCTGCTCGGATCACCGTTCCCGACTCCAATGATATCGGCATCTCCCTGTACTGAGAACCGGATGAGGTGGGAGGCATCCGGAACCTCTCTCCCCTGCTTGTCGACCAGGTGAATATTGATCACAGTGGCATCTGTTTTTCCCGGATGTAATAAAGTACGGTCTGGTACCATAACAAGGGCAGCAGGTTCGCCGGTAGTTTCCATCACGGTAGTGTTCTTTTTTCCATTCTTAATTCCTGTTGCCACCAGTTTTCCCGGTTTATAGGGAACGCTCCAGGAGAGGTGACTGTTCCGGGGCATTGCTTTTGTTCCCAGGCTTTTCCCGTTCAGTGACAGTTCGACCGTTTCGGCATTGCTGTTGACCCAAACCCTGATGGTGTCGCCTTCATGCCCTTTCCAGTTCCAGTGGGGTGAAATGTGAAGTACTTCTTTGTCGGTCCACCAGGATTGATAGTAGTAATAGATATTCTTTGGGAAGCCGCACATATCCATGATCCCGAAATGGGAGTTGATGTTTGGCCATTGAAACGGGGTGGGTTCTCCACGGTAATCAAATCCGGTCCATACGAAGCCACCCATAAAATGAGGTTGCGTAGCACAGAGAGTCCACCAGGTTTCAGCAGTACTGGCCCACCAGGGTGCGGAGATATCCTGGTCGGGAAGGTAACATTTTACGGTATCCTTTAGCAAGATACCGCGGGTAGTCACCGTGCTTCCCATTTCCGTCCCAAGAATGGGCTGGTGAGGGTGGTGCAGGTGGTAATCTGCCACAGCGTATTGGCGGTAGTTGAATCCCCTGACGGGAATTACTTCATTGATCCCTGTATAATAATCTGGCAAGTCAGCCCCATAAGTACAGGTGCGGGTCGGATCGAGTTTTTGCTGGAGAGCGATCAGCGAAAGGGCGACCCTTTTTCCTGTACTGTTCGTTTGAAGGTATCCTTCTTCATTCCCGATCGACCACATGAAAACCGATGGATGGTTCCGGTCACGACGAATCAGCCGTTCGAACTGGTCCATGTATTCAGGACTGCTGTTTAGCAATCGTTGTTCATCCAAAACCAGCATCCCTAAACTGTCGCAGGCATCGAGCAGTTCGGGCGTGGGGGCGTTATGGCTGGTGCGATAGGCGTTGACACCCATCTCTTTTAAAAGCCTGATGCGATAGTATTGCAGGTAATCAGGCAAGGCTGCACCAACCCCGGCATGATCCTGATGACAACAGACACCTTGTATCTTCATCTTCTCTCCATTGAAGAAGAAACCTTCCACAGGATCAAACCGGAAGGTACGGATCCCGATTCGTAGGGAGACGCTGTCGGTGATCTCATCTCCTTCTTTGACCATCACCGTAAGGCGATACCGATAGGGGTCTGAAACGGACCACAAACGCGGATTCTCTAAGTCCAGATTCCATCGGATAAGTCGGGTATTTCCTGCCGGGATATTTTCGCAAAGAAGGGTCGATACGGCCACGCTTTTTCCCGAAGGCTCACGGATGTTGGTCTCAAGGGAACAATCACTCATTCGAGCGTTTCTGTTATCCAGGACTGCTTCTAATTGCACTGTTGCCCTGTTACCCGACAAGGTGGTATAGATGAATAAACTGCCGGGTTGAATGCGCAACGGGTTGGATCTTTCAAGCCATACATGTCTGTAAATTCCTGCTCCTTCATAAAACCATCCCTCGTACTGTGTTGCATCCACCCTGACAACCAACACATTTTCGATATCAAAACGGATATAATCTGTAATATCGCAGGTAATTCCCATGTAACCGCTTTCGTTGCGCCCCAGGTAGTGGCCGTTCAGCCATATCCTTGCATCACGGAAAATCCCGTCGAATCTGACAGCAAAATGGCAACCCGAGTCTGCCTGTGCAATAGAAAAATGTTTCCGGTACCAGCCGATGCTTGTTTCGGGGAAGAGTCCGCCAACCGGTTTATAGCCATGTGATTGTACATCGAAGTTGGGATTGTATTCGAAGGGCAGTTCCACGGCCCAATCGTGGGGCAGGTCAAGAGAACGCCAAGGTGTATCGTTGAATTTAGGGTCGATTGCTGTATTTTCGGCTTTCCCGGATTTGGAGAAGAGGTTGGCAATTCCAAAATTAAAATCCAGGGAAGGATTTGCTGCGTTACCCGGATGAAACTTCCAGTCCTGGTCAAGCAAAAAAGTTTGAGGTTTTTTCAGGTTTTGACCCCGGAGCATGAGAGCTGAGAAGAGCAATGCCGGAAGAAGGAACAGGGTGATCTTTTTCATTATCTGGCAGGGGAGTTAATTGATCCTGTAAATTTACCAAATTCGTTTTAATGACAAACCTATACTTGCCAGCCACTTTCATCCAACACGATGCCTTGTGAAATCGGGGATCGTACTCTGATCGTGCAATTCAACCATCTACCATTGACCGAAAATTGAAAGAGGGTGACCCGGAATCGGGTCACCCTCTTTTGTTAAGCTGATATTCAGCTTTATAAATTATCCTTACGGTTTTATTTTCCCGCTTGGATCTTGTATGATTTGGTGATCAGGTTGACTTTGATCGTGTAGGTGCCTGCACCCGGTGACGGGATTTCAGCAGGATCAGGAACGCTTTCGTCAGGACGATAGATCAGTGGTCCATCGTTGGGAGAACCCGTTGCATCGGTACCCCACTGCGGTGCCCATTGTCCGGAGACTTCGAGGAATTTCATACCTCCGGTGGTCAGGGTGGTGGTCAGTTGGAAGATACCCGGCGAGAGTTTTTCAAACGGGATTCCCTTGGTGTTGTCCCATCCGGCAGTTGTCGCGGCACCAACGAGGAAGAGTTGTGCTGAGGTGGCGGAAATTTCATACGTCAGAAGGGCTGTATCGGCCAGGATGTAGTAGTCACCAACTTCAGCCGGTGAAGGGATTTGAGCTGGATCAGGCACCGATTCGGTCGGACGGTAAACCAGGGGTCCCAGTTCACTGGTTCCTGTGGCATCGGTACCCCATTGCGGAGCCCAGGCGCCCAGGTCGGCAATGAATTTCAACCCTTTTCCTGCGCCGGCAAGGGTTTCGACAATAGCGAATTTTCCGCCCTCGATATGGGTCATTTCCAGCGCTTTGGTGTTATCCCAGCCTGCGGTGGTAGCATCTCCCAGCAGGTAGATGGGAGGAACGATCACGATGGTTGAATAGGGAGTAATGGTAAGAGTGAGGGTTTCTGATATTTGGGTGGCTTGGCTCCCGGTACCTGAAAGTTGTGATTTTACACGAAATTCAAAGGTTCCGGCGACGCCGCCCTGTCCTTCGAATTTGCTCAGCACGATGGCGTTCATGGCGCCGACGGTAATCGGGTAAGTAAGGCCGGCAGAGGAGGTAAGGACTTTTGGGTCGGCGAATTTATGGCCGGCTGTATCCATTTCGAGGGTGTAAACGGGTGGCACCAGATTGGAGGGACTGTAAGGAGAAGCCAGCCAGGTGAAGGTACACATCAGCTCATCTTTGTTTGCTTCCAGCAGGGTAAAAGCAGATCCCTGGGTGGGGAAGGTCACTGTAGCTGAAGTGAATCCGGTCAGTTCAACTTTGTCGTCTTTTTTGCATGAATACATGCTCAGTAATCCGATAGCCAGAATTAATATTGTTAGTTTTTTCATATTCTTTAAAAGTTTTAAAAATATTAATATCCGGTATTTTGAAGCAGGTTAGCGTTAGCCGACACATCGGATGAAGGGATGGGAAAGAGGTCATAGATGGCTGAAGTGGAGATACCGTCAGCAACGCCACCTTTCCAGGGCCAGAGATAAGTGCTGGCGCTGAACCTTCCGTAGCGGATCAGGTCTGTCCTGCGATATCCTTCCCAGTACAGTTCGCGGGCACGTTCATCCAGGATGAAATCAAGGGTCAGTTCGTTGGAGGTAATGTTGCCGCCGGTATCGCCATAAGCCCTGGTTCTGACTTTGTTGACCACGTTGAGAGCAGTTCCAAGATCTCCGCCACTGCCGCCGCGAAGCACTGCTTCAGCGTACATCAGGTAGATATCAGCCAAACGGAATAGGATGAAATCGTTGTCAACATACTCCTTATTCTTACCCGGAGTACCAGTGCTCGTAATATTCTTGAATTTGGTTATGGCATAACCATCAGTAAAAGTTCCGATATCGTTGATCTCGAGATTTTGTCCATCGGTCCAGAACATGGCCCGTTTGTCAAAGCTGGCTCTGACAATCTGGTACGTATAGTCAGGTGCACCCAGTTTCATGGTGATCACATAGGTTCCGTCAACAGGGATATCGATATCAGTACCGTCCTGTTCCAGTTTGCCATCGCCGCCGTTATCTCCATAGTTCAATGCCCACCCGCCGTTGGCGCGGAATTTGATTTTGCCTGCTGTCAGGTCAAGGGTTGCTGACCACATTCCGCTGGTTGCGTCGTAGGTCATGGGTTGGTCAACGTCCCAACTTCCGGTAGCTGATCCCACGATACCCCAGGTAGTTTTAAGAAGGGTATAGGTCAGGGCATTCATGTCAACATTGATTTTGTAATAACCAGCGTCGGCAGCCACAATGTTGGCGCCGGGATGGGCAAGAGTGCCAGTGCCTGAGCCATCATCCCCATAATCGTTAGTCCAGTCGGGGGTTGTGCAGAATTTGAATTGGGTGGAAGCATCCGGGAAATTGAGGTACCCTTCATATTTTTCGTCGCCCAGCACAGAGGCAAGCACCGTGGTGGTGTTGGTCGGATCCCATTCCTGGTAAGAGCCGGGTACATAGAGGATAGGATAGGCACCCTTGTGTTGCTTATAAACAGGAGATGACCATAATCCGTTGGCAGCAAGGTCGGGATAGAATTTGCGAACAAAGGCGCTTGTGGTGCGGGTTCCACCCCAGCCACTGGCAACACCGAAATCTGCGGGTGCCATGCTTCCACCGATTCCGGCGCGAACGATGAAGGTGGTTCCACCCCAGGTCTGAGTGTTCGATCCGTCGAACCGGATGCTGAAGATGTTTTCCGAACTGTTTTCATTGTCAGCAAGGAAAAGATCTTCATATTGCGGTTCAAGGCTGTATCCGGCATTCATGATATTTTTACAGTAGGTAATACACTCGGTGTATTTATCGACGCCGATATAAACTTTGGCATTAAGGTACAGTTTGGCTAAAAGCGCCCATACGGCACCCTGATCAGCACGTCCCAGTTCATTGGTACGGGGGGCGCGCATCAGGGGTTCGATGGCCAGGAGTTCGCTTTCGACGTAAGTAAAGAGTTTATCGCGTTTGATTTGTGGCGGGAAGAATTTCCCGGCCGGATCATTTTCGGTTATAAAAGGAACGTTGCCGAAAAGATCGAGGGCGTGATAATAACTCAGTGCTCTTAGAAAGCGTGCTTCGGCCCTGTATCTCACAACTTCTTCACGGTCGGCTCCATTGATGCCGCGTTCATTGAGTTTGTCGTCTGAGGATTCACGGATGAACTCATTGCATTGGGATACCTGGAAGAAGATCCTGTAATACATGGCAGCCACGAAAACGTCGCCGGATCCCCATTTCTGAGCGTGGAAATCTTTAATGGTCTGGTCATTCCAACCAATGACGGCTTCGTCGGTAGGCAATTCCTGGTGATACCAATAACCTCTGAGGTATTCACCGAATCCTTCGTCGATCCCGCTGATATCAGCGTTTCCTGCAGGGCCCTGTTGTCCGGAAACAGAAAGACCGGCATAACATTTGGCAAGGACCTGTTTATAGCCTGCGGCAGAGGTGTAGACATTGTTCGGGGTCATGTCCCGCGGGTCAATAGGCAACGTATCCAGATCCTTGACGCAGGATGCAAGAAACAAGGTGGTTGCCAGAAACATGAAAGTCAATTGATATATTCGTTTCATTTTTTTCATTTTTAAAGGGTTAGAAGACCAGGTTTACACCCAAAACAAAGACCCTTGACCGCGGATACATGTTGTTGTCGATACCTACCGAAGAACCGAGGTTTACTTCAGGATCAAGTCCTTTGTAATTGGTTATGGTAAATACATTGTTCACGGTTAAGGAAAGGCGGAGATTAAGGGTGTTCTTGATCAGATTACCAAAATCGTAAGCCAGCGTAAGGTAATCCAGCTTGAAATAGGAAGCGTTCTGCACGTAATAATCCGACAGGTACTGGTTGTTGGCAAAGTTAACATCGTAAACATCGGAGGTTACATTGCTCAGGTATGGACCTTCAGGACGATAGAGGTTGGAATAGACGCCGCGGTTGGAGGAGACGTTGTTGTAAACATAGTTTCCAATGGCGGCATGACCAGCTGCTGACAAGCTGAGTTTCTTGTATGACAGCGTGGTGGAAACACCGTAGGTCGAAGTCGGGTTGGCGCTGTGATAACGATAACGGTCGGCATCGGTAATCTTTCCGTCTTCATTGCGGTCAACATACAAACCTTCGATCGGATTGCCATTGGCATCGTAAACCTGTTGGAAAACATAGAAGGAATACATCGGGTAACCCACGCTCTGGATCTGTACCGTATTTCCGACGCCACCGCTGATACCACCAACAAGGACACCGGCATAATTGGGATCATCGTTCACGGTCAGTTTGGTGATTTCGTTCTTGTTGGTCGTAGCATTGAGATTGATATCCCATTTCCAGTCTTTGGTGGAAATGGCTTTCAGTCCAAGGTTGAATTCCCATCCTTTGTTCTGCATGTCGCCGATATTGGTCCAGACATAGTTGGAAAGGTTCGTGCCTGCAGGGACCGGGACGTAGCAGAGCATGTCGGTGGTCTTGCGGATATAATAATCAATAGATCCCGTGATCCGGTCGTTCAGGAAGCCGAAATCAATTCCGACGTTGGTAGTGGCAGTGGTCTCCCATTTCAATCCGGCGTCATAAGCATTGGCACGTAGGGTTGTATAGTACACATTACCAAACTGGTACATGGCAAACTGATCGCTGGCCGTATAGATAGGTAAGGAAGGATACCAGTTGTCGCCCAGGTCCTGTTGACCGGTTTTTCCCCAGCCTACACGGAGTTTAAGTTGGGACACGACTTTGGAGTTCCTTAGGAAGACCTCTTCATTGATTTTCCATGCCAAAGCGGCAGAGGGGAAGAGTCCCCAACGGGTATCTTTGGAGAATTTGGAGGAACCGTCATCGCGAAGGGTGAAAGTAAGAAGATAGCGGTCAGCCAGGGTGTAATTCAAACGGCCGTAGAACGAGACCAGGTAATATTCTTTCTTGGCTTTGACATCGCTTGTGTAAGCCGGATCATGGGGCACGTTACTGTTGTGATTGTTGGCTTCAAAATAGAAGTGTTGCCAGGAGTAACCGGCCATCACATCAAATTTGCTGCGGATCGATTTGACATCTTTTGTATAGTTCAGGTAAAAATCCAACACCTCGTTGTTTTTGTCCTGATCATAAGTATTGTCGGTGCCTTTTGAAGAATAAACCCAGGTAGCATAAGGAGGAACATATACTGTTCCCTTGCTCTTTGAATAATCGATACCCATATTGAGTACTGCTCTCAAGTCGGGAAAGAAAGGCAATTTATAGTCGAGTTGCAGGTTTCCCAAAAAGCGGTTGACATGGGAATTGTCGTCGCGGAGTTGGAGCAATGCCACGGGGTTCGATGTGGCCTGTCCGACAGGAAGGGTGTCGCCTGGTTGAAGCCATCCCCAGTAATCCCCGAAATTGTTGGTGGCGGTCACCGGTTTGGTGGGGTCGAAGGCAATGGCAGATCCAATGGCGCCGTTGTCGGCAAAATGGTTTTTTTCATATAAATATTTCGCATTCAGGTTGACCTTCAGGTGATTTTGGAAGAAGGCGGGATTGATGTTCAGCCCGATGGAAGTGCGTTGCATGTTATCGGTTTTGAGGATCCCGTCCTGGTACATGTAACCCACCGAGAGACGGTAAGGCATGGTGCTGACAGCACCGGAGATTGCAATGTTATGGTCGGTGCTAATCCCGGTACGGAAAATCTCTTTCTGCCAGTCTGTACTGTTGACTGAATCGAGAAGCCCGAGGACGGCATTATTCCCTGAGTAACGTTGCTTCACCAGGGAGCGGAAATCATCTGCACCTAACACTTTATGCGTTCTGGGGACGGTAGCAATGGAGACATTACCGGAATACTCGAGGCCAATTTTTTTTCCTCCGGCAGTACCTTTTTTGGTTGTAATGATGATAACCCCGTTGGATGCACGCGATCCGTAAATGGCCGTCGCAGAGGCATCCTTCAATACCGTGTAGGTTTCAATGTCGTCAGGGTTCAACATACTGAGGGTACCACGTGCACCGGAAGTACTGGTGTTATCGATGGGTACACCGTCGATAACGATTAAAGGATCATTGGAGGCGTTGAGGGATGAACCACCGCGGATCCGGATCACGGCATCCCCGCCGGGAGCACCACCCAAAGTGGTTACCTGCACCCCGGGGATCTTCCCGACGATCAATTGTTGCGGGGAGGAGATAAGCCCCTGGTTAAAGCTCTTTTTGTCAATGGCGGTAACCGATCCGGTAGCATCTTGCTTCTTTACTGTACCGTAACCGATGACCACGATCTCATTCAGGCTGCTGACACTCGCAGCCAAAACAATATCAATCTTCTTATCACCGGTAAAAGCCCTCTCCTGCGTCTGGTAACCGACATAAGAATAAACCAGGACATCACCCGGTTTTACTTTTATAGAATAATTCCCGTCAATATCGGTGACCGTACCCATTGTAGTATTCTTAATCACAACAGTAACGCCCGGTATTGAACTTCCGTCCGTTGCATCTGTCACTTTCCCGCCCACCGAGAATTCCTGAGCGTATACTGCTGATGCCGAAACAAAAGCAAACAGAAGTAACAGAAAACGCAACCATAGTATTCGTTTCTTCATAGGGATGAATTTGTAAAGGTTAAACATTCTGTTAATTGATTTCTACTATTTATGTTGGGTTAGATTGGCCTGATATGTTTATATGTATTATACAAAATATAGAACCTGCAAATATATAAATTTTATTCAATGAATGAATTTTTCTTTCAGCCCTTTCATTGACACAATGTAAACAATCGAAAATCCAATAAATCAACAGTTCGGGTTCATTAAATACTATTCTGGCCAATAATCAATATCTTTGCAAAAAGAATTCCCCGGAACCCTCATTTCGTTAATAAAAAAAAAACAATTCCCCGATGACAACATTCAGAAGATCAACCGGTATGCTGTTGATGATGGCGTTTGGAATTTTCCTTGCAGGAAAACTTACCGGACAGGTTATCGTAACCAATCCTCCTTTCCCCGTTGATAACGACTCAGTCACCATCCTTTTCGACGCCACCCAGGGAAACGGAGAACTGATGAATGTGGCTCCCCCCATCTATGCGCATACAGGAGTTATCACCGACCTGAGCACCTCTTCCACGGACTGGCGGTATGTAATTGCCGGCTGGAACGAGAACTTATCCAAAGCGCTGATGACACCGTTGGGAAACAACCTGTACCAGCTCAAGGTAAAACCCTCTGTACGGAGTTTTTACGGTGTTCCGGCCGCAGAGGAGATCCGGAAAATGGCTTTTGTATTCCGCAATTCCGATGGCAGTAAGGTGGGCAGAAATGCAGACGGGAGCGACATTTTTGTTGACGTTTACCCGCCGGTTCTGAGCATCAACATTGTTTCACCCTCTAACCACGATCTTTTTCTTCATCAGCAGGATACCATTCTGGTTTCCGCTATCAGTCCTCTGGCTGACACCCTGCGGGTATTTTTGAACGGCGTCCTGATAAAAACCATCGCAGGACAATTCGTTAACGACACACTCCTTGCTGATAGCTTTGGACACAACTGGATCAGGAATTACATCCGGATCACAGCCTCCGATGCAACTGGTTCTGTCTCCGATTCCGTCTCCTACACGGTGATCCCTGAGCCGGTGATGGAAGACCTCCCACCGGGAATCAACGACGGGATCAATTATATCGATGCCACCACCGCCATACTGAGCCTTTATGCCCCGTATAAAAACAACGTCTTCCTGATCGGTGATTTCAATAACTGGCAACTGGATTCGAACTATTATATGAAAAAAACACCCGATGGGAAAAGGTATTGGCTGCGGCTCGAAAACCTTACACCCAAAGAGGAGTACATTTTCCAATACCTCGTCGATTTTTCTATCCGCATCGGAGATCCCTATGCCGACAAGGTCAGCGATCCCGACGACCAGTACATCCCCGCCACGACCTATCCCGACCTTAAACCATACCCTTACGGAAGGACCAGCGGAGTGGCCACTTTCCTTCAAACCGACCAGGATCCTTACCCCTGGAATCCGGCACCCTTCATTGCGCCGCCGGTTGCCAGCCTGAATATCTATGAATTGCTGATCCGTGATTTCACAGCCGCCCACGATTATCCCTCCCTGATCGACACCCTCGATTACCTGAAAAATTCCGGGATCAACGCCATTGAACTGATGCCTGTTATGGAATTTGAAGGCAACATCAGCTGGGGTTACAATCCGGACTATTCCTTCGCGGTTGACAAATACTACGGCACCAAAAACGGGCTCAAACAATTCGTGGATGCGGCCCATGCAAAAGGGATCGCAGTGATTCTGGACATCGTTTGTAACCACCATTTCGGGAACTCCCCGCTGGTCAAACTTTATTGGGACGGAGGTGCCCAGCAACCTGCTGCCAATAACCCATGGTTCAATAAGATTCCCACGCACCCTTACAACGTGGGATGTGATTTTAACCATGAAAGCCCGGATACCCGGACGTACATGGAAAGATTGATCACTTACTGGATCACGGAATTTCACGTTGATGGTTACCGTTTTGATCTTTCCAAAGGTTTTACCCAGAAAAATTCTTACCCGAACAACGTAAACCTCTGGGGCCAGTACGACGGGTCCCGCATCAACATTCTGAACAACTATGAAGCGGTGATCCATGCTGCGGATCCTGACGCGTATGTGATCCTCGAACATTTTGCAGATAACTCGGAAGAAGTCGTCCTTTCCAACCATAACATGCTGCTTTGGGGCAACATCACCGGCGCCTATGGGGAAGCCACCATGGGATACAATGAAAGCAACAAATCTGATCTCTCCTGGGCCTCCTATAAAAAGCGGGGATGGACCAATCCTCACCTGATCGCTTATATGGAAAGCCATGACGAAGAGAGGATCATGTACAAAGCAATTACATGGGGAAATACCACACAAACTGATTACAAGATCAAGGGAGATACTTCTCTGTGCCTGAAGCGCGACCAGGTATCAGCTAACTTCTTCTTTCTGATCCCCGGGCCTAAGATGATATGGCAATTTGGAGAACTCGGTTACGATTACTCCATCAACTATCCCACCGGAACCTCCGATTCAAGGCTGACCCCAAAACCCATTCGTTGGGACTACCTGAACCAATGGAGAAGAGGCTATACCCGTAACGTTTTTTCCTCTTTGATGCAACTCCGGAACACTTATCCTGTCTTCAGTACCGATGATTATTCCATCGACGTTACAGGAGCCGTGAAAAGGATCTGGCTCCGTCATGGAACCATGGATGCCACGATCTTAGGCAATTTCGACGTCGTGCCCAAAACCGTGAACCCCTATTTTACCAAAACCGGTGTCTGGTACGAGTTTTATTCCGGCGATACACTTGTCGTGACCGATGTTTCAGCCACCCTTTCTTTCCGGCCCGGGGAATATCGCCTATACACTACGCAAAAAATTCCAAAGCCCCTTTTCACGGGGCTGGATGAGTTGCCCCTCCCGGAAAAGGCCCCGAACGGCGGCGTGATTGCTTACCCCAACCCTGCCAGCGACCAGGTCACCTTTCTTTTCAACATGGATCGGAGAGGAAGGATCAATCTGGAACTTTACGATATCACCGGGGAAAAAATCAGGGAGGTGGTAACAGGCTATATTCCCGCCGGAAATCATCAATATACCCTGGATCTCAAAGCCGGAGGAACCATCGTACCAGGCATCTACCTCTATATCCTCCGTTGCAGCGATGTTGCCTATCAGGGAAAGATCATTGTAACGCCCTGACCAATTTTCGCTGAAACAGGCTGCTGCAGCTGGTTCCATGCTATGCGATAGGCTTCCCTGAGTACGCGGAACCATTTGTTACCGGAAATATTTTCATTCTGTTCAGTCAATGGAATGCTTCCTTTTGTTTCCTGAAAATCGCGTTGGGCCAACATTCTTCCCAACTCCTGCTGGAGTTTCCTTGTCTCTGCCGGAGGAATGTTCCCTCTCTCCAACATTTGCAGGTATCTTAATGCCTCGCGGGCCTCTTTTCTGCCGAGATGGAAAGATATGGCTCTTGTGGTCAGGTAGGGGTTGTTGCGTTCAGTTATAAAATCATCCATGAAGAGTGCCTGACACCCCAGCTTGTCCAGCCTGTCTTCAAAATAAAGGCGATCACAACCTTGAAGGATTGTCAGGGTCGAATCGTACTGCCCTTCAACCATAAGTCGAAGGGCCATGGTAAGATTTTCCTGGTACTGAATGGCGTTTCTGTATTTCCGGATTGAATCCGTTATGGGTTGCCTTGGAATACCGCAAGAAGACATGGTATCTGCAAATGAAAGCGCCTGCTGAAAAGATTGACCGGCAGCGATAAAACGATTCATCCGGATGGCGCTTTCAGCCCTGATCAAGGAATAAACAACAGAATCTGTCAGGTCCCTGCAGCGTTGTTCATCAATCATCCTGACAAACCATGTAAGGTTCTTGATAAACTCCGGATCATATTCCAGTCCGTACGCTTTCCCCCTTTCCCGGATGGTATCAAGCGTTGCCAAAGCATCTTCAAAATGACTTTCCCAGATCTTTTTTCGGGCCATACTCAGATCTATGAGCAAATGGTATTTCATGGCAACCGGATAAAGAGAATCGTAAAGGGGATCCTTGGTCAAGGCGTGCTTCACAGCCAGGCTATCCGCCATATCAAAATGGTGGAGCGCCATGGTATACTGCCTTTTTTCCAATGCCAGGGCCCCTTCAATAAGGTGTTTTTCATAACGAAGCCTCATTGCCACCGGGGTAAGTGTATCGTATTGTTTCCATAAAACAGGGTCGGGATAAGCGCGATCCATGATCCGATGGGCCTCATCAAACCAGTATAGGAGGGAATCGGGCTGATTGTTATCGAGCGCCTGACGACATTGTTTCAATGCTCCTTCAGCCATTCCTTTTAGTGCCAGCGCCTCTTTTGTTTTAAGGCTTTCGGTCACAGGTAGTAGTTCTGCCTCCGTGTAGTGTTGACGAAATTGAAGGTAACAATCCAGCGCATTGCTGAATTGTTTGTTTCCGAGCAGTTGATCACAAGATGAATTTCTCTTGAAAAACAATTCACTGAAAACCTTGTTATAAAGGGTGTCGGCAGGGATCAGTCCGGGATGAAGGTCGCGGTATTCACGGGCTTTCGTCAAATAACGGTCGGCCATGTCAAATTTTCCATTGCGCATTGATCCCGAAGCAATGATTACAAAGGCATTGAATACTTCGGTTGAAGCCCTGGCGAGCAGGGAATTCATTGCGACGGTTTCCTTGCCGGAGGAGGAATAAAGAGGCATTCGTTTCGCGTGTTCCAGGAGTGTTACTCCTTCTGCAAACTTGTGACGCTCGATCAGCGCCCCGGCCAAACGCAAATAGGATCTGAGAAACACGTTTGAAAAATAACCTGCCAGGGTATCTCCCGCAGCATCCGGATACATTTTCCGCATCAGCAGTTCAGGGATGTTCATCTCTGCCGGGAATGTCACTGTATCGAAACAATGTATCAGGGAGGCCGCGTAAATGTCGCTGTGGTGGTCGTCCATCCATTGCGACATTTCAATATAATTCAATACGCGTTCGGTGAAATAATCTGCCAAACCGTCCGGATCATGGTTCCATTCCAGGGCTTCACGGCTTCGGATAGCATCGCAATAGTTATAGGTCAGGGTGCGCGAGGTTCGCAACAGGGAGGTAAACTTTTCCTTTAGATGAAGTGGATCGGTATCTGGTCCGGGAAGGTTGTCAGAAAAATTTTTCCTTTTGATCTCGATCAATACTTTGTTGATCTCATCAATTCTTAGAAAGTTGAGCGGCATGAGTGAATCGACAGAACAATTCACTGAAAGTGCAAGTTGTTCCATTCTTTCGACCTGGGCGATTGCGGCAAAATAATCGTCAATACATCGCTTGGTTGTCACCAACCGTTCAAAGTCGCCCGAATCATAGAAAAAGTGAACATCACGGATCAGAATTGTGTCGAGGGCACCATCGAACCCGGTGACCGGCAGGTCAAACAGTAGCAGGTCGTCGCTTTTGATCCGGGTCGCAAAAAGTTGCTGGTCGGTATAGCCGGTGGTGTCCATTCTTGATGCAATACGTAGTTTCAGCGATATTTGCGACGGGAAGAGCGTTTCAGATAAGCTGAAACCGCGGTATCCTTTGGGCCCTTCTATCGACGGATCGTGCCAGGTGATCTGCAGGTTTTCAGAACCTTTGGAAGAAATCCACTTGGTTTTAATAGTGAGTCGGACAAACAGGTTGACATTCCAGGGTTCCAGCAAGACATGGCGTGCCATTTCCGTTAATACCTTGTTTGTCGGGCCGCTTTCAGGGTTTCCTGACGCGTCATAGACTATTTTCGATGTTACCTTTCCTGTAGAGAGAGAGGGGGCAAACTGAGCGGAAAGGAGAAGGGGGAATAAGAGAAGTTGGAACAGTAGAAAAAATTTACCCATTAGCGATTGACCACAACTTTTTAAGATTGCGCAAAATTAATCATTTGTTTTTTCAGATGTTTTCTTTTTAAATTTGATCAAAATTTGAGAAGGAATCTCTTTTGGTAAATCTCACACCTATGAACAATCGATCTGCAACAAAAATTCTATCCATCCTTGTATCGATAGTTGTTATTTCATTGATCCTGCCGGGTTGCCATTCAAAAAAGAAGCCGGAACAAAAGGCGCCCCCTTTAAAAGTCATGCAGATCAAGGGTAAACGCCTTCCCATCTACCTTGAACTGGTGGGGCAGGCAGCCGGAATACCCACAGTGGAAATCCGTGCGCGTGTAGCCGGGTACCTTGAGAACTGGTCGTTCAAGGAGGGCTCCATCGTGAAAAAAGGGCAAAGGTTGTTTACAATTGAACAATCAGAATATCTTAACAGTCTCAAATTCGCAGAAGCTGACCTGGAAAACAAGACAGCAGCATGGGAAAAGGCTAAACTTGATGTTGCACGGTTGAAGCCGCTGCTGTCAACCAATGCCATAAGTCAGAATGACTATGACAAGGCAGTTACAACCGAATTGATGGACAGGGCTTCAGTAGCCAGTTCAAAAGCCAACCTGGCGACAGCAAAACTCAACCTTTCGTACACCGTGATGGAAAGCCCGATTACAGGATACATTGGTGCCTGCAATGTCCGCCCCGGAAACCTTGTCGGAAAAGGCGAGTCCACACTGCTTTCCACGGTTTCTGCAGTCGATCCCATCTTTGTCAATTTCAGTTTGAATGAAACCGATTACCTGCAGATCATGCGTTACGCCGGAGCACACAAAGAAGAGCTTTCCAGCCAATATGATCTGTTGAAAGTGTACATCACCCTTTCTGATAAAAAAATGTACGACCATACGGGAAAGATTGACTTCATCGACAGGGAGGTCAATCCACAGACAGGTACCATCGCCTTGAGGGCAGTCTTTCCCAATCCCGACGGGCTGATCAAGCCGGGAAATTTCGCCAACGTCAACCTGGTGCTGATGGAAGACGAAAACGGGATCATGATCCCACAAAGCGCTACCACCCAGATCCAGGGGAAGAACTTTGCTTTCTTGGTTGACCATGAAAACAAAGTGCACCGTGTTCCGATCCTCCTGAGCCGTGCCATTAATAACAATATCATTGTAGTCAACGGGTTGAAAGTCGGAGATCGGATTCTTCTCGAAGGATTCCAAAAATTCCAGGAGGGAATGCCCGTCACCCCGGTGAATGTACCCGACACCCTTTCTCCGCCCGAGATGAAAGCGAAATAGGGCTTTTAAGCGCTTCCGGCTTACAAGCCGACGTTATGAAAACTGAAAAAACCCAGAATTCTGATAAGATAACCAGCTACCCGTAAACCGAAATTTCCCTGCTATGTTGCAATCCTTTATAACACGCCCAATCCTTTCGTCGGTGATCGCCATCCTCATCGCGCTGGTTGGGATTTTAAGCATGTTGACTTTGCCCATTTCGCAATATCCCAACGTAGTACCACCTACCATCCAGGTAGTAGCCTATTATCCGGGTGCTAACGCTGAAGATGTGCAAAAAACCGTAGCTGTTCCTTTGGAAGAACAGATCAACGGTGTTGACGATATGACTTACATGACCTCCCAATGTGCCAACGATGGCTCCTGTACCATCATGGTCTATTTTAAAGTGGGCACCGATCCCGATATGGCTACTGTCAACGTTCAGAACAGGACCCAGCGCGCCATGAATGTCCTTCCTGCTGAGGTGATTCAGGGCGGGGTGACCGTCATGAAAAAATCACCCAGCATTCTTCTGCTCTATTCGTTGGTTTCACACGATACATCCTACGATACGAAATTTTTATCTAATTATCTTAATATCAATATTGTAAATGTATTAAAAAGAATCAACGGGGTTGGCGATGTAAACCTTTTCGGGGGTGATGATTATGCCATGCGTTTGTGGCTGAACCCCGAAAAGATGGCTGGATACGGGATCACTGTGCAGGATGTGCAAAATGCCATCAAGGATCAGAACGTCCAGGCTGCCGCTGGGCAAATCGGGAAGAATCCTGCCGAAAAAGGACAGGAGATGTCAATCATGATCCGCGTAGAGGGCAGATTGGCCAATGAACAAGAGTTCGGGAACATCATCGTCAAATCGAACAAAGACGGTTCCATCGTAAGGATGCGGGAGATCGCACGGGTAGAAATGGGGATGAAGACCTACGATGCCAACAGCCGTTTCAACGGGAAAGTAGCGCCTGCCATTGCCGTTTACCAATCACCCGGTTCCAATGCCGTAGCCGTCAGGGATGAATGTGATGCCACGATGGCCCAGTTGGCAAAAGAATTTCCGGCAGGTATCTCTTATGAAAAAGGTCTGGATACGGTGGAATTCGTTACGGCCTCCATCGAAGAGGTTTTGAAAACGTTGCTCGAAGCCTTTCTCCTGGTGTTCATTGTCGTATTTATCTTTCTTCAGGACTGGCGGGCCACGCTCATCCCGGCCATCACCGTACCGGTTTCTCTGGTTGGCGCCCTGGCCGCCTTTGCTTTCCTTGGTTTCTCCATCAACATGCTGACCCTTTTCGCCCTCGTTTTGGCCATCGGAATCGTGGTTGACGACGCCATCGTGGTCTTAGAAGCCGTACAGGAGAAGATTGACTCGGAAGGGCTCACACCATTAGAAGCAACAAAACATACGATGAAGGAGATCACCGGCGCCATCCTGACCATCACCATGGTACTCTGCGCCGTATTTATTCCGGTTTCCTTCCTGGGAGGTACCACCGGCGTGATGTACAAACAATTCGCGCTGACCCTTATTTCATCCATCCTCATCTCGGCATTGCTGGCCCTGGTACTCACTCCTCCGCTTTGTGTCATCCTGCTGAAGAAGAAAAAAGATAAAAAGGGGCTTATCGGGAAATTCTTCAAAGGGTTCGACAAAGGGTTCGATAAAACGACCAAAAGTTACATCCGGATCGTTGAAAACTTCACACACCATCTTTCGCGGCCTGTCATGTTCCTGACCCTGATTCTGGTATTGGCGGTTTTTATTATGAAGTTCCTCCCCACCGGCTTCCTCCCCTCGGAAGACCAGGGATATTTCTTCGTGAATGTCTCCACACCCAAAGCTTACTCACTGGAGAAGACCGATTCGGTCATGCGGCAGGTGGAAGCCATTTTAGCCAGGACCGGGGGCGTTGAATCCTATACCACCATTCCCGGCTACAGCATTCTTGATAACACGGTCAGCACTACCAACGGGATGGGTTTTGTGAAACTTACGCCCTGGGAGGACCGGGAAGTTGATTCGATGCATGCCGAACGAATCATTCAACGGGTACAGGCCCGATTCAATGCCATTGCAGGAGGGATCTGCATGGCTTTTAATGCCCCTGCCATCTCGGGATTGGGAAAGACGGGCGGACTGGAGTTGCAGTTGGAAGACAAATCGGGTGCCGGGCTTGCCAAGCTCACCCAGGTCACTAAAGGGTTTTATGGTGAACTGTCGCAGCGAAAAGAGATATCAACGCCGTTCAGTTCTTTCAGGACCGATATTCCCCAGTACCATCTGACAGTCGACAAAGAGAAAGCCAAAGTGATGGGTGTTCCTATCAGCAGTATCTATTCAACATTGCAAGGGCTCTTTGGAAGTTACTATGTGAACGACTTTAATAAATATGGAAAATCCTACCGGGTCATTATTCAAGCCGATGCCCCTTATCGTGCCAATAAGGAAGACATTGCAAAAGTTTATGTAAGGGGTTCCGAAGGAAACATGGTTCCACTGGGAACCCTTGTCGATATTACTCCCACGCAGGGGCCGGATGTCGTCAAACGCTTCAACCTTTACAGTTCCGCTGACTTTACCATTGGAATCCCGCCAGGATCTTCAACCGGTCAGGGAATTGAAGCAGTGAAAGAGGTAGCTGCCAAAACCCTGCCTTTCGGTTTTGGTTATGAATACTCCGGAATGACCCGTGAAGAGATCACCTCTGGTGGTCAGGCAGGTTATATTTTCGCCTTGTGCTTCATCTTTGTCTATTTTCTGCTGGCCGCAAAATACGAAAGCTGGTTACTCCCCATCCCGGTCCTGCTGGCCATTCCATTCGGGGTATTTGGGGCTTTCGGACTTCAATGGGCCCGCGGGTTGCAAAACAATATTTATGCCCAGATCGGTTTGATCATGTTGATCGGCCTGGTGGCTAAAAATGCCATCCTTATCGTGGAATTCGCCAAGCTCAAACACGAAGAGGGAATGCCTTTGTTCGAAGCGGCCCGTGAAGGAGCCAGATTGCGCTTCAGGCCCATCCTGATGACCTCTTTCGCCTTCATCCTTGGGGTGGTTCCCTTGATGACCGCCTCCGGCGCAGGTGCTGCAAGCCGCCATGCACTGGGAACTTCGGTCTTCGGAGGAATGTTGGTCGCTACCATCTGCGGTGTGATGGTCACTCCCTCACTTTACGTGGCCTTCCAAAAACTCGAAAACCGTCTCAAAGGGAAAAAAGAATCCGGCGAAACCCCTGAAACTGCGGGGAATCAACCTGCCATAAAAGAATAAGTCACCCATCGTCCACTGAAAATCACGCCTCGCCCTATGGTTTCCTCAAGAAAAATAATCATTCTGACCCTCTTCCTGGCCCTGCTTTCAGGATTGAGCAGTTGTAAAGTGGGACCTAATTACAAAAGACCGGTTGCCGCGACCGACAGCCTCTACAGGTTTGCTAAAAGCACTGATACAAATAGTTTAGCAAATGTGAAATGGATAGAACTGTTCAAAGATACAGTCCTCCAGCGTATGATCAGGACCGGCTTAGAGAACAACTACGACATCCGGATTGCTTATGCCCGGATTGAAGAGGCACGCGCCAATTTCAAAATTCAACGGGGGAAACTCTACCCACAGATCAATGCCAGCGCTAACGGCGGATGGACCCGGCAACTCACTCCATCGACCAATCAACCGCTTGAATACAGTTCCCTGCAGGCGGTCGCCGGACTGAGTTGGGAACTCGATATATGGGGGAAATTACGCAGATCGAAAGAGGCAGCACGGGCAAATCTTTTTGCCCAGGCAGCTTACCAACAAGCGGTCAGGATCAACCTGATCCATGAAATCGTCTCTAACTACTTCGATCTGCTGGAATACGATAACGAAATGCGGATCACCCGCGAAAACATTGTGATCCGCGAAAAATCATTGGCGCTGGTCAGAGCTAAAATGATCGCTGGTACCGCCAGTGGATTGGTTGTCGCGCAGGCAGAAGCCGAACTGGCCCTGGCCCAAACACAGGTACCCCATCTTGACTTGTTGATCGGGATGAAAGAGAATGCCCTCAGTATCCTTTTGGGAGAGTCCCCTCATGGTTTTTTCCGCGGACGGCCCATGCTCGACCAAATCAATCCTCCTTCAATCACCACCCCCGGCATTCCTTCACAACTCATCGTTCGCAGACCAGATATCATCATGGCCGAACAACAATTGATCGCCGCCAACGCGAACATCGGAGTTGCCCGGGCCATGATGCTTCCTACCCTTTCCCTGAGCGGGGACATTGGGGCTGCTTTTAATCCTACGACATTGATTTACAATGCTTTGGGCGGATTGGTTGCCCCCATTTTCGGGGGAGGTCAACTGCGGGCCGGGGTGAAAAAAGCACAAGCACAAAAAGAACAGATGCTATACACCTACATGAAAACCATCAACAACTCTCTCCAGGAGGTATCTAACGCTTTGCTTGAAGTGAAAAAACAAAATGAAATCGTTAAATGTCAACAAGTTACAGTATCTGCTGCACAGACCGCTTTTGACCTTTCCAGTCAACTGTACAACGCAGGATACGCCAGCTACCTCGATGTGATCAACGCCCAGTCGATGCTTTTCAGCTCACAATTGAACCTTTCAATGGCCCAGAGCAATGAACTTACTGCACTTATAACCCTCTACACCGCCCTTGGTGGTGGTTGGAGATAAACCAAATTCACCATGATTGTTTTTGATCAACTGAAACTCCATAGCCTGAAGTTCCTGTCGGTGCTTTTTTTCATCCTTCTATCCACCCTGCAACCACTGTATGGCCAAAACCAGGCAGACACCGTAACCGATAAAGTCAAAGACCAGATCTTCAAAAAACTAAAAAACTTCACCTTCGGGTTTTATATTGACACCTATTACAACCTCACATTAGGCAATCGCGGAGATACGAGCAACATCATCCCTTTTTCCAGTAACTGCCCGGTACAGGACCAAATCCGGATGAACCATGCTGCGATCGAACTATACTACAACGCCGACAGGATCCGCGGGAAACTCATTCTGCAATACGGCGATGCTCCCAACCTGCTCTCAACACCGGATGCCCAATTTATCAAAAACCTCCGGCAAGCCAACTTTGGATTCAGAATCTACAAAAAACTGTGGCTCGACTTCGGATACTTCCTGAACCCTGTCGGATTTGAATCCTCCTGGGCCGTCCTCAATAAACTCAGCACTGTAACCACCGGCGGCTATTTTGAGCCCGGGAACCTGCTGGGTGCAAAAGTGACGTACACATTCAATGATAAACTGACAGCCGGTGTGATGTTTGGTAACCCATACTCCCTGGCATACGGAAAAAACACCCACAGCGCAGGAGTGGTCTTTATCAATTATACACCACTTCGCAACTTATCCATAACCTACAACAACTTTTTCGGCAACCAGGCTTTGATAGATGATGAAATCGACAACAACATTCTGTATAACAACCTGATCGTCAATTATAACCCCATTACTCCCCTGACGATTACCGGTGAGTTGGACTTCGCATGGGAGACCAACTCCCATCTGCCGCCCGATACCAACAAACTGGCCTCAATGTTCTCAGGTTTTATTCAGGTCAATTATAAATTCCTGAAATACTTGTCCATAACGGGTCGCTATGAATTTTTTAATGATCCCGACGGCTTTTTATCAGGACCCTATTATTACAACGGAAAAGTCCGTGGTCTGAAAATCAACGGATTCACTGCTGGTGTTGAATTCCGTCCTATAGAATTCGCTTATTTCAGGGTGGAATACCGCTTCCTGGAAGCTGCCAAAGGAAACTACATCTTTTATTCCAATACCAGTGATCTTTTCCAGGCGCTGACCTTTACTACCGGCGTGCGATTTTAGTCGTATCTTTGCGTTCAAGTCAATCCGTCGATCTATGACACGCAAAGAGATGGTCCGGCAATACGAAGCATTGTATCAAAAGGTTTATCACCTGGAGATCAAGGGAGTATTGGATGATCTGAACCGGCATGCCCGGTTTATCTCCGGCACCGATTTTTTCTACCAACTGGATGCCCTCCGCGATAACTACCAAAATTTACTTCGATACTCCTATGAAGGTTACAAGGACAAGCAACAACAACAAATTCTTGACAATCTCTGCACTTCCCTGTTACGGATCATCGACACGATGAAAACCATCCAACTGGAACCGGAACTTCGCTACAGAAGAAGTGAAAACGCGCGGATGCAAGAAAATTATCCGGATAACCCTGCGGGAGCCCATACCTTGGAACCAGACTTACTGCACCAGCCGGCTGACCTGATGTTCAGATTTGTCTGGCTGACAGATCACCTGGATGATCCTTCGTTCGACCAAATGCGACGGATGAATGGCGATGACACAGTGCCATGGCACTTTAAATGTCTTACTGTCAGCGCTTTAAGCATAAGCCTTTTGTCCTCCTTTGATCTGCGGAAATTCACGCTCCTTTTTGATTTTATCGAATCGAAAGAAAATCAGGTGTACCAGCGAGCCCTGACCGGGTTGGTCCTGGCATTGATCAAATACGACCAACGGTTGAATTTCTATCCTGAATTGATCACCCGTTTGGAATTGTTGGCCGGCGACGAAGTGATCCACCCTGAACTGGAACTTATTCTTTTTCAACATCTGATGGCGCAGGAGACCGAACGCATAACCCACGAATTTGAATCGGAGGTACTTCCTGAAATGCGGAAGATGATGCCAAAAATTGAGGACAAATTGCAGTTTGGGGATCAGCAGGAAGATGAGGACATGGAGGGGAAAAACCCCGGATGGAAAGACATGATCGAAGAGGTGCCCGGCTTGTTCGAAAAAATCGAGAAATTTTCCAGAATGCAAATGGAGGGCGGGGATGTCTTCATGAGTACCTTCAAACTCCTGAAACGATTCGATTTTTTCAACACGATGAGCAATTGGTTCGTCCCGTTCTACAGTGACCACCCTGATATCAGCAGTGCATTTTCCGATTCGGAAGAGATCAATCAGCGATTGTTGGAGAGCCTGGAGAAAGCGTTTTACATCTGTAACTCAGACAAATACTCCTTTGCTTTCAACTTCCAGGCAATTCCTGCACAACAACGATCGATGATCGTTACCAATTTCGAAGCAGAATTTGCACAAATGAAGGAGATGGCTTCCGAAGAAGAGCTCCTCGATCAATCACTGGTATCCAAAGCGGTCTATATTCAATACATTCAGGACCTTTACCGCTTTTTCAAGCTCTTTCACGCCCGTCAGGAATTTGAAGATGTTTTCAATTGGAAAATCAGCCTGCCGGGATTGAATTTCTACCGGAAGATCTTTGAGCGGCCCGTATTTACTGAAAAAATTGCCGGATTCTTTATCGATAAGGAGTATTATCCTGAAGCCATTGAACTCTATCTCTACCTTACGGAGAAAAACGGACCGAGAGGTGATCTCTTCGAAAAGACCGGTTATTGTTATCAAAAATCGGGAGATTATAAAAACGCCGTTGCATTTTACGAAAAGGCCGAACTGTTTGATACCAATCGCCAATGGCTACTCAAGAAACTGGGAT